>Ga0206936_1018_pt1 | contig 58555 bp, 51 predicted proteins | sample Alteio_BWOrgHeat_14_FD_152922 | JGI IMG/M metagenome (GOLD analysis project Ga0206936, IMG submission 152922) | Enriched cells from forest soil in Barre Woods Harvard Forest LTER site, Petersham, Massachusetts, United States -... | ecosystem: Environmental > Terrestrial > Soil > Temperate forest >... | reverse complement strand
GTTATCCAGAGTTATTCCCGCCTTCTCCGCAACATCCGTAAATGTCCCGTCATGGTTGTTCCGATACAGCCGGTTTTTGCCGTAATTGGTCACCACCATATCCGGCCAGCCGTCGTTATCAAAATCCCCGACAGCTACACCGAACCCCCAGCGGTCATTCGTGACGCCGGCCTTCTCCGCAACATCCGTAAATGTCCCGTCATGGTTATTGTGAAAAAGCGCAGCATGAGGCGGAGTTTCTTTGCCATCCAGCGCGCCAAACATCGACCCGTTGACCAGGTAGATATCCAGCCACCCATCGTTGTCGTAATCCAACAGCGCCACGCCGGAGCCGTCCGCATCCAGAATGTACTTCTTATCCGGCGTCCCCATCACATGCGTCCAGGTCGCCAGCTTCGACTGCTTCGAAATATCGGCGAACACCACCGGCCCAGTCGCAACGAAGCCCCCGGCCGTGATCGGCCGATGCTCCGCGTCATACTCCGCCTTCGCCGCCGCCCCGGTCGAGTTGCCCGAACTCATCCCCTGACTCGGCTCCTGCTTTTGCTGACCAGGGGATGGCCCAGGCGGCGAAACCGGCGCCTGGGCCGAAACCACAACCGCCGCCAAAACCGGCAGCACCCACATCCTCTTGCAACCCTCGACCCGACGACGCGCCAACCGCACTCTCCCGAGGCAAAGTGTACCGTACCAAGTGTCGGACTGGCCCAGCTCCCCACCGTGAGCCATCATTCCGACTTGCGTATCGTTACCAGACGCGATAGCTTGATGGCAAGTGTTGAACCGATTTAATACCCAAACATCCCGGGCCGAAATAGAGCTCAATGCGTGGAGAATAGAAAACCAATGACAGTCACAGCACCCTCGCAAACCAATGACCCCGGTCCGGTATCGGGTCCAGCTCCCGGCCCCGTGCCCGGCCGCCGCCTCATCTCACTCGACGCCGTCCGCGGACTCACCATCGCCTTCATGATCATGGTGAACAATAATGGCAGCGAACACAACGCCTGGTGGTTCATGAAGCATGCCGACTGGAACGGCATGACCCCCACCGACCTCGTCTTCCCTACCTTCCTCTTCGTCGTCGGAGCCTCCATCGTCTTCGCCTTTGAGACGCGCCTGCACAAAGGCGCTACCCGCGCGCAACTCGCCTGGCAGACCGTCCGCCGCGCCGTCGTCCTCTTCTGCTTCGGCATCATCGTCAACAACTTCGGCGGAGTCCTCAACAGCTTCCCGCATGTCGACTTCGGCGGGTGGCGCATCTACGGCGTCCTGCAGCGCATCGCCATCTGCTACCTCATCGCCAGCCTCTTCTATCTCTGGGACCGCCGCTGGCAAACCAAGGCCATCGCCATCGTCGTCTGCCTCGTCACCTACTGGTTCCTCATGCGCTGGGTCCCCGTACCCGGAGCTCTCCCGACAGGCCCAGGCATGCCTGTCCGCGACATACCCTTTCTCGACAAAGATCAGAACCTCGTCGCCTGGCTTGACCGCCACATCTTCCCCGGCCGCATGCTCTACGAAACCGTCCGCGACCCCGAAGGGCTCCTGAGCGACCTGCCCGCCCTTGGCACTGCCCTCCTCGGTATGCTCGCCGGCATGTGGATGCGCAGCAAAAACAATCTGCAAACCAAAGCCGCAGGCCTGGCCGGCGGAGCCGCAGCCCTGATCGCCCTCGGCTCACTCTGGGCCCTCGAATTTCCCCTAAACAAGAAACTCTGGACCAGCTCCTACGTTCTCGCTGCCGCCGGCATCTCCTGCGGACTGCTCGCGCTCTTCTTCTGGGCCATCGAAGTCAAAGGCTGGCGCGGCAAATGGACCGTGCCATTCCTCATCCTCGGCTCCAATTCAATCGCAGCCTACATGATCTCCGAGCTGCTCGGCAGCGTCCTCGACCTCATCCATCTTAGCTACAACGGACGCCACATCGGCCCGCTGGCCTGGCTGTACGTCAACGTCTTCGCGAAAATCCCAGACGGCGGCCTCGCCTCCTTCGCCTATTCCTTCACCTATCTCGTAATCTGCTTCATCCCAGTCTGGATCATGTACCGCAAAAAAATCTTCCTCAAGGTCTGAACTTACCAGCTCAAAACTTGAGCACCCTCAATGGATAAAGCGCCGATCTCGGCGCTTTATCCATTCTCCAGGTACGTACACATCCATCCATCGATCGCATCGGCCAACCGCGATCACTCCGCGCGCTCATCTTCAGAACTTTGCCGAGATCCGCATCGTACCCCTTGACATCCGACAAGAAGATGGTTCATCCTCTTGTCGAGTATCGAGGGGAAGCATGCCCACTTCAACTGATCTGCTCCAGGGCACTCTTGACCTGCTGATTTTGCAGACACTCGCTCTTGAACCGATGCACGGGTGGGGAATCACTCAGCGCATCCAGCAAGTGTCAAAGGACGTTTTCCAAATCGGGCAGGGATCGCTGTACCCCGCCCTCTATCGCCTCGAATACAAAGGTTGGATCAAAGCCGAGTGGGGCAATTCTGAGAACAACCGCCGGGCAAAGTTCTACAGCCTCACAGCCGCTGGCCGGAAGCAATTGCGCAGTGAGGTGGAGACATGGGATCGCCTGTCTTCCGCTGTGGGCTTGGTCCTGGGCCGAGCCGTGGAGGCGTCCCAATGATCGCAGAGTTCCTGACGTGGGTCCGTTTCCTGGTTTTCCGTAAGAAACATAGCGAGTTGGACGATGAACTTCGCTTTCATCTGGAGCAGTCGATTGCGGCCAAAGTTGCTGCTGGCGTGTCCCCATCCGATGCGCGCCGACAATCCATGATCGAGTTTGGTGGCATTGAGACGACACGCGAGCAGTGCGACCGAGAACGTCCGGGATGGTGGGCCGGGATCATCTCCCAGGACGCGCGTTACGCGGTGCGAAGCATCCTCGCTCACCGTTGGTTCTCAGCAGCGATCGTTGCTACGCTTGCGCTCGGCATCGGCCTGAACACGATGGTCTTCACGCTCGTCAATGCCGTACTGTTGAAGCCTTATCCTGTGCCTAACGGTGACCGGCTCGTCTCTATCGCAGGCCGTAACCTCTCGAGCGACGATCGCAGCCTGCCGTTCTCCTATCCCGATTTTCAGGATTACAAAGCGCAGGCGAGTTCGTTCGAGTTCTTCGAAGCTGTCACCGCTCAGCCCGGTGTCCTCAGCGAACCCGGAAATCCGCCCGATCAGTATCAACTCGTTCGAGCGACCTCTAGAATCTTTTCAATGGTGCAGGCAAAAGCGTTTCTTGGGCGCACCTTCTTGCCTGCCGACGCACAGCCGGGATCCGCGCCGGTGGTCGTAATCGGATACAACGTCTGGCAGGAACGATATGCCAGTCTGCCGGGCGTCATTGGTCGCCAGGTTCATGTCAACGGACAGCCTGCAAACATCATCGGTGTAATGCCAAAAGGCTTTCGTTTTCCAGATAACGTCGATCTCTGGATGCCTCTGCTCCCCATTCTTGATCTTGCTAAGCGCGACAGCCGGACGCTTTGGGGCTACGGCATTCTCAAATCCGGAGTTACATTGCAACGCGCCGGAGCCGAACTCGATGGAATTGCCGGGCGTATCGCGAGCCAGTTCCCCGCAGACAAGGGCCTCGGAATGAGCGTGCTCACCTTTCAGCAGCGCGTCAATGGCGGTCCCATTCGGATCGTATTCCTGTTGATGCTGGCCGCGGTCGGCTTCGTCCTGCTCATTGCCTGCGCCGACGTCGCAAACATGATGCTCAGCCGCTCATTGAACAGGCAGCGTGAAATGTCGATCCGGACAGCGCTCGGTGCTTCTCGCTGGCGAATCGTACGGCAGCTGCTCATCGAGAGCGTGTTTCTGAGCACTCTGGGCGGCATATTGGGGCTTGGTCTGGCCGCGAGTGGCATCTATTGGTTTGATCTTGCGACCTCGACGATTCGGCCCACTTGGATCCTGTTCACAATGAACTACACGGTGTTCGGATACTTTGCGGCTCTTTGCATTCTGAGTGGCCTGCTGTTCGGAATCCTGCCCGCACTCCGTTCGTCAAAAATCAACGTGGTCGACGTTCTTAAAGAGGGAACCCATAACATTACAGGTCATCGCGGCGCTTGGCTTTCCTCGGCGCTGGTCGTCTTTCAGTTTGCTCTCACGCTGGTCCTGCTCACCGGCGCGGGCATTTTCGTACGCAGCTTGCTCGATCGCCTGGCGGTCAATCCCTTTGTTCCCGCCGATCAAATCACCACGGCGCGCCTGCACCTGACAGAAGATCGCTACAAAGATAACGAAGCGCGTATTCACTTCTACGACCAGCTTTTGCCCCGTTTACGTTCCATCGCCGGCGTAAGCCATGCTGCAATTGCTTCAGGTGCGCCCGGAATGGGTTCAGCGGATGAGCAGATTGAACTCGAACACGTTCCCATCTCGAACCCAGCGGAGCGGCCATGGATCTCGTTTGTCGCTCAGTCTCCGGGCTATTTCGATACGATTCATTTGCCACTGCAGCAGGGGCGCGATTTCAACCAGACCGACGGGGCATCGAATCACGAAGCTGCCGTTCTGACCCGCGCAGCCGCGGCGCGCTTCTGGCCCGGCGAGAACCCAATTGGCAGGCGGTTTCGTCTTTTCGACGATAAGAACAAACCCGGCCCATGGATCACCGTGATCGGTATCTCCGCCAACATGGTGCAGGAGCTTCAGGGCCGTGACCACAAGCCTTTGCTCTTTGTCCCCTATCGCCAGGAGGGTTGGGACAACATGGCTCTGGTCGTCGAATCGGCCGCCGATCCGCTGCAGGCAATGCGCAAGACCGTGCAAAGCCTCGACAACGAATTGCCTCTTAATGAACCGTTACGCCTCAAAGACGCAATCGCAGAACAGCTCTGGTTCTTGCGCGTCTTTGGAGAGGTCTTCCTCGCATTTGCGCTGGTTGCGATGTTAATGGCGTCGGTTGGCATCTATGCCGTGATCGCCCATGCTACCGGAAGCCGCACTCGTGAGATCGGCGTACGCGTCGCACTGGGTGCAAGCAGGCGCAACATTCTCTTCCTCGTCATGCGCCGCGGACTCTGGCAAATCGGCTGCGGCTTAGCACTCGGTCTTATAGCCGCATTTCCACTCACACATCTGATGGCCTCGCTACCGAACGGCAGCTTGAGCTCCGATCCGTCAGTCATTTTCGTAGTGGCATTCACGCTTGCGACGGTTGGCGTTTTTGCGTGCTGGCTACCTGCTCGACGCGCTACGGGCCTGGATCCGATAAGAGCCATTCGATACGAGTAACCCGGCGCGGAAATCCATGTTGGCAGGTGCCCATGCCCGCGCCTTACTTCACCTCGAACTCACTCTCCGCACTAGCCAGCGAACTCCCGCCCACCCAAACCTTATACTTCGTAGCCTCCACCACCCGCTTGCTCTCCACGTTATAAAAACTCAACTCATCAAACCCCAGCGGAAACTCCACCCGCTTCGACTCACCCGGCCCCAGCGTAACCCGCTCAAACCCCTTCAACTCCCGCACTGGCTGCTCCACCGAAGCAGCAGTATTCCGCAGATAAAGCTGCACCACCTCAGTCCCCGCCACACTGCCCGTATTGCGCACATCTACACTTACAGTGAGCGCGGCTCCAGAACCAGCAGCAGGCGCCGCAATCGAAGCGTTCGACACAGCAGGCGTCCCATAGCTGAACCGCGTATAACTCAATCCCCACCCAAATGGATACAGCGCCGAATTCTCCTCATCCAGATACCGCGACATGAACTTCTCCTGCGCATTCGCCGGCAGATGGCTCAAGTCCCCATGCGCCGGACGACCCGTAGGCATCTGGGCATAGTAGAGCGGCTCCTGCCCCACGGCCCGCGGAAAACTAACCGGCAGCTTCCCCGAAGGATTCACATCCCCAAACAAAACATCCGCCACCGCATGACCACCCTCAATCCCCGGAAACCACGCCTCCACAATCGCAGGCACATGCGCCCCAGCCCACTTGATCTCCGTAGGCCGCCCTGTAAACAACACCAGCACCACCGGCTTCCCCGTAGCCGCCACAGCCTCAAGCAACTCCTCCTGCCGACCTGGCAACCCCAGATGCACGCGGCTCGAAGCCTCACCCGTCATCCAGTCCGCACTCTCTCCAAGCGCAAGAATCGCCACATCAGCCTTCTTCGCCGTCTCAACAGCCTCGGCAATCGTCTTCGTATCGTCGATGGCGGCAGCTTCTTTCGGCGCCTGCGCAGGATTCTGATCGATAAATTGCGCATGGTGGATGATCTCCTCATCCGCGCCCGACAAAATCCCCGATCCCACCGCATACAGCAGCCGGTCCCCCAGCCGCTCCTGCAGCGCTGTCTTCAGCGAAACAGCAAACTTCGGATCGCCCAGCGCCCCCCACGACCCCAGCATGTCCTTCGCAGAATCAGCCAGAGGCCCAATCAGCGCCACCTTGCCGTTGCCCTTCAACGGCAGCAGCGAACCCGCACCCTCCACCGCTTCGTTCTTCAGCAACACAATCGTTTCAGCCGCAACAGCCCGCGCCTGCGCACGCTTCTCGGCCGTCGGCTCATACGCCGCGCTCTCCGGCGTGTAAGGATGCTCAAACAATCCAAGCGCAAACTTCACCCGCAAAATCCGCCGGCAAGCCTCATCCACCACCGATTCCGGAATCACCCCCGACCGCACCTGCGCCGCAATCGTCGTCCCATAGAGGTTTCCCTCCATATCCATATCCACGCCGGCCACAAGAGCCTTGCGCGCCACCGTCGCCCCGTCAGCCCCAATCGAGTGATTCAGCAGCTCCGCCACCGCCCCCCAGTCCGAAACCACCATCCCCTGGAATCCCCACTCCTTCCGCAAAATCTGCGTCAGCGTGTAAGGATTCGCCGTCGCCGGCACCCCATTGATCGAGTTGAACGAACTCATCAGCGTCGCAGCGCCCGCATCCACCGCCGCGTGATACGGAGGCAGATAAACCTGCCGCAGCGTAATGTCGCTCATGTCCGTAGCGTTGTAATCGCGCCCCGCAATCGCCGCCCCATAAGCCGCAAAATGCTTCACACTCACCGCCACCGAATCCGGCTTCGTCAGATCATCCTGCTGATAGCCCTTCACCCATCCACGCGCAATCGCCGATCCAAGATAAGGATCCTCGCCCGACGACTCCACAATCCTCCCCCATCGCGCATCTCTAGCAATATCCACCATCGGCGAAAACACCCACGGAATCCCGTCCGCCCGCGCCTCGACAGCCGAGGTCCGCGCCACTCCTTCAACTAATTTCGCGTCCCAGCTCGAAGCCAGCCCCAGTGGCACCGGGAACGTAGTCCGATCTCCATGAATCACATCCATCCCAAACAACAGCGGAATATGCAGCCGCGACTTCTCCATCGCAATGTGCTGATAGTGATTCGTCTTCTCCGCCCCATAAACATTGAGCATCGAGCCCACCGCGCCGCGTTCCGTCAGCTCGTCATAACTGACCTTCGCCCCCGCCGGCCCGGTAGAAAACCCTGCCGAATACTGCACCGTCTGCCCGATCTTCTCCTCCAGCGTCATCTTCTTCAGCAACGCTTCCACGCGCGCATTCAACTCCTTGCCCGCCAACTGAGCATTAGGCACCGGCCGCGGCATAGCACCGGCAACAGCAGCACCTGCCTGCGCCACCAAAGGCGCCGTAGCTGAAGCGGAGAAACAAACCAGCGACACAGAAAGAAGAGCGAACTCAAACGTTTTTTTCATAGCGAAGCCATACTATACCCTCCACCCCAACCCAAGCCACACAGATCGAAATCCTAAAAATCCCCAGTGCGCAATCGTTTGTGCAACCAATGCATTTATCTCCCAATCACATGAAAGCCGTCATCCTGAGCGGAGCGCAGCGTAGCCGAAGGACCCGCATTTGCCTTTTGCTTTTCTGTTTGTCATTCCCGCAGGAAATCTGCTTCTGCCTTTGCCTTCCTTGTTGTCATTCCCAAGGGAATCCGCTTCTGTCTTTCGCAGCATTCGCTCTCAAATAGACCCCTCGAATACAAGGGATTGTCATCCTGAGCAAAGCGAAGGATCTGCTGTCGTCTCTGCACTTGCATTTGCCGTTGCCCTTGCTTTTCTGTTTGTCATTCCCGCAGGGAATCTGCTTCCGTCTTTCGCAAAATCGTGCAAAGCACGATCATGCTATCCTTCCCTCCAGCAAAACACCGGAGCCTCTCATGCGCATTCCTGCAACATCCGCGGTCGTCGCCGTTGGCCTGTCTCTCGCTGGACTCACCGCTTCCGCACAGACAATTCAAATCAACCAGCAGAACAAAACCATAGCCATCAGCACCAGCGACGAAGCCACAGCCACCGCCGACATCGCCGCCATCACCATCGGCTTTGAAATTTACAAGCCCGATTATGAATCGGCTACGGCCGAAGCAGGAAAGACCTCGCACGCCGTCATGGAAGCTCTCCACAAGGCCGGAATCGACGACAAGAGCATTGAAAGCAAGACTCAATCAATCAGCCGCAACACTACCTTCGACGAAAAGGAGAACGCATCCCAACGAGCGCAAAGGCTGTTCCACGCCGAACAATCCTGGGAAATCACAACGTCTCCCCAGCATGCAGGTGCAGTTATTCGCCTCGCAATCGCTGCGGGCGCCAACGAAAGTGGCCAGATCGATTGGAGGCTTGCGGACCGCAAAGCCTTACAGGCGCAGGCCGCCGCCAATGCCTTGGTGAAATCGCGCGCAGTCGCCAGTCAGATGGCCGATGGCCTCCACGTCAAGCTCGGCGCATTAATCTACGCGAGCAATGAAACTCCGAATGCAAAGATCTATTTCCGTCGGTCAACCGAAACCGTAACAGTCAGCTCTGCGATGGCCGTTGAAGTACCCATAGGCCCGCCCCTCGAAATCCGCCCGCAAACCATCCGCGAAGAAGCCACCGTCTACGCCGTCTTCTCTATCGAGTAAGCCCCAGCGAGTAATCTGTACTCTCGATGCACCCAGATGACCCAACCTGGCATATCCGCCTCGCCCACGAAGAGGACATCCCCGCCCTCCACGCGCTGATCGAAGCCTCAGTCCGAGGCCTACAGGCCAACGACTACACCCCAGCACAAATCGCGGGCGCACTAGGAACAGTCCTCGGCCTCGACACCCAGCTCATCCGCGACCAGACCTACTTTGTTGTCGAAGTCCCCGGCCCCGCCGGATCAGAGGACGCGAAGCGATCAATAGACCGCAAGGTCGGCTGCGGAGGCTGGTCCAAACGCAAAACCCTCTTCGGCGCAGACAAGGCCTCCGTCCGCGAACCCGAACTCCTCGACCCCGCCACCGACGCCGCCAAAGTCCGAGCAATCTTCGTACACCCCGACTTCGCCCGTCGCGGTCTCGGCACCCTCATCCTTGCCCACGTGGAATCCGCCGCATACGCCGCCGGCTTCTGCCACTACGAAATGGGCTCCACCCTCACCGGCGTCCCCCTCTACACACTCAAAGGCTACGTCCCCGTCGAACAAATCGGCGTCCCCCTCCACAACGGCGAATCCCTCCCGATAGTCAAAATGGTTAAGTCTGTGGAGGAAAACCAGTGAGCCCACTCAACGCTGCGTCGCCTCGCGATCCAGCCCCATGGCAATCCTCATCAGTGGCTCCCGCGAAAGGACGCACCCTCTCGCCGTATTCACCATCTCCGTCGAGTCCTCCGCCGAAACCAGCATCTCCTTGAACCGCACCCGATTCACCTTTTTCATACCGGTAAGCGCATAGGCTTTGGCCTGCGGATTGCCGCTTGCATAAAGCTTCTCAAAGGCCGCTTCGGCCACCGGCTGTGGCTGCGCGAGCAACTCGCGATAGTCCAGCGTCCCCTGCGTAACCGCCCCTGCAAATCCAACCCCGCCCAACGTATAAAGCCCAACGCGCGAGAGTCTCTTCACCAACGCATCGACAGGGTCTTCCGCTACCGCAAGCGTCCTGCCCACCAGCAACAGCACTGTCATACAGCGCGAGATGAAGTACCGTCTACGCATCACACTTACAACAGCGTCGTTTGGGAGCAAAACTGCGCCCCGGCGCGAGACTATTCGCAATGATTCCTCCGGCATCGCGAATCCCAACAAACCGGTGTATCGTCCTATGAGTATGGGCGAGCAAACAATCGAAGCACCCGCAAACCACCCCAGCCGTGAACAGGTGACCCGCCTTCCCCAGCCTCAGCCCGAGGCCGAAGAGCTATACCGCCGCTGGCTCTCCTTCCTCGACGAAGAGTTCTCCCGCCATCAGGCCCCCGAACGCCGCGCTGAGATCGTCCGCGACCAACTCTTCCAGCTCTACCTCGGCCGCCCCCACGGCGGCAAACTAAACTTCACCCTCACCAGCGAACTACCCCTCAACGTACTCCAACTCTCCCTCGACCCCGCCAACATCACCCTCGAAGCAGGCCACTATCCCGACGTCGACCGTGAGCGGTTCGCCAAAAGCAAGCCGCTGCTCTGGTTCTGGATCATGTTCGACCGTTCGCCAATCGGCCTTAACCACTGGCTAGGCATCCGCTTCCGCTGCATGCTCGGCCGTCATCTCTTCGCCAAAATGGGCAAAGGCGTCCGCATCGACCACGGTGTCGAACTCACCTACGGCTACAACCTCTCCATCGACGATGGAGTCATAGTCCGCCAGCGCGCCCTGCTCGACGACCGCGCCGAAATCTACCTAGGCCAGGGAGCCGTCATCGGCAACTACGCTCGCATCTACAGCCACACCCACGAAAAAGACGACTACGACAAGCTCATCTTCGCGCCCACAAAAATCGGCGCACGCGCACGCGTCGGAGCCCACACCGTAGTCCTCGCCGGCACCGACATGGCAGAGGGCGCAATCGTCGGCCCTCAAGGTACCGCCGACGACCAATAGAGCTAAGCCGCAAACAGGGAACAACCCCCATCGATTCCGCGTACCACTCGTCACAATTCAGAATCGGCACAGGCAGCCCAGGCGAACGCCCCGGACTGCCGTGCTAATCTGACCTTTCCCCATCCACTGGCCCACCGCTGGAGAGATTGTTTGCAGTTTTCAAGTATCGACCTCGTCATCGCGCTCTTCAAATTTGTCATCCTCCTCTTCTCGCTCTCCGTACACGAGTGCGCGCACGCCTGGATGGCCTCGCGGCTTGGCGACCAGACAGCCCGTCTCGAAGGCCGCGTCACTCTGAATCCCGCGCACCACATTGACCCCATGGGCACTTTCCTCTACCCCGCGCTCATGATCTTCGGTCCCCTCATCGGCTTCACCTGGTTCGGCAACGGAAGCATCATTCTCGGCTGGGGAAAACCCGTTCCCGTTATCACCCGCAACCTCAAGAAGATCACCCGCTACGACAACTACATCGCTCTCGCCGGACCGGCAGCCAATCTGCTCCTCGCCTTCCTCGCATTCCTCATGCTCGCCGTCCTCATCCTCGCCATACCAGGAGGCCGCGAAGCCGTCGAGAGCACGCTCCAAAACCAGATCATCATCGGCGGAACATCGGCTCCGCAGGCCATCGCCCTGCTCGGCCTCCTCGCCGTTCAGGTAAACCTGGCCCTGCTCTTCTTCAACTTCCTGCCCATCCCGCCGCTGGACGCCAGCCGCTTCGTCCGCAACCTGCTTCCCTACAACTCCCTCAACACCTTCGACACCATCGGCCGCTACGGATTCATCCTCATCTTCTTCCTCGGCCAGATCATCGTCAGGATCTTCCTCGGCCCCGCAATGGCCATATTCGGAACCGCCCTGGCACTCCTCCTGCGCCACCCCTGAGAATTCCCTCCAATCAGTCGAAGAGACTCCACTCTCAACTGCCTTCGCCGTTCTTCGCCTTTGCCTTACTCTTGCCATCCTGAGCAAGCGAAAGCCTGCCCTGAGCGAAGCCGAAGGGGATCTGCTTCTGCCGTTGCCCTTGCCCTTCTTGTTGTCATTCCCGAAGGGAATCTGCTGTTGCCTCTCCGGCAAATAGCCCGCTCCGCATAACCCCCACCCCAGGCCGAACCAATAACCCAACTGGCCTTCCCTCCATCCCTGCGTTACTCTGCGAACGATGGCTATGTCCGGATTTCTCCGATCCCTTCGCACCGCCGTCTGGCAGGCGGTAGGCAACGACGTTCTGGATACAGCCAAGGCCACCGCCTACTCCGGAATGCTGATGCTCTTCCCCGCATTCCTCGTCGCCACCACCGTCCTCGCGCTCATCCCGACCGGTAACACCCTTCTCGATGAATTCCGCATCACCTCAGAGCAGTTTCTTCCCGCGGACACCATGTCGCTGCTCCAGGCCTACTTCCAGTCAGACCGAGCGTTTTCCCTGCAGGTCCTGCTCTCCGCCACCTCCCTCAGCGTCATCGCCGCCTGGGGAGTCATGTCCACCCTCATGGACGGCTTCCGCAAGGCCTACCGCCTCCCAGTCAACAGTTGGAGCTACTGGCAGCAGCGCATCCGCGCCCTCCTCCTCGTGCCCATCGCCCTCGTCCCCCTTTCGATCGCTACCTTCGCCGTCATCTTCGGCAAACCCATTGAACAATGGATGGTCGCCAACTCCCATCACGAACTGCGTATCGCCGTCCTCATCCTGTGGCGCCTCGCTCGCTGGGCCCTGGCCCTGCTCACCAGCATCTCCGTCCTCGGCGCCGTCTATCACTACGGCACCAACAGCCGAGAACGCTGGACCTGCATCGCCCCCGGAGCCATCACCGCCACCCTCCTCTGGTTTCCCGTCACCCTGGCCTTCGGTGTCTACGTAACCCGCATCGCCGACTACTCCATCATTTACGGCTCCCTCGGAACCGCCATAGCCACCCTCGTCTGGCTCTACATCACCTCCTTCAGCGTCCTCCTCGGAGCCCAGCTCAACGGCGTCCTCTACCGCGAACGCCGCATGATCGCCATCCACGCCCACGCCACCAATCACCCGCAACCACAATCGCTACAAAACTCCCTCCCCGACCCACCCATGTAGGCCTGTCATCTTTTCGGAGGGAGCAGTGGCCTTCAAGCCACTGAAACACGCCAGCTCAAAGGGGCTTCAGCCCCGGGCCGTCACCCATCCGCAAACCAAAATCAGCCTCCAAATAGGACTTTGGTCCCGTCGCCAGCCAATCTTTCGCCACGGCTGCTCCTGTACAATTGAGCGGGTTGCAGCCAGCGCTCCAAAGCTTTGGCTAAACGTGGTGAATCGATTTATGGACCACGATCCCGCATCATTGTAATCAGCCAAAGTGCAACAGGACCGCCACGGAAACTCCGTCCGCCGTCCCGGCGCACAACCGGCCTTTATCATCCTTACTGCCTTGTTTTCTTAAGCTGTTCAGCAATTTTGGGAGTGTTATTGATGTCCGCTACAGACCTTAGCTTTACCGAATCCAACCTGCTTCGAAGTGCCAAAATCGTCGCCACCCTGGGCCCGGCCTCGAACACCGAACCCGTCTTCCGCCAGCTCGTCCGCGCCGGCCTCGATGTAGCCCGCCTCAATTTCTCGCATGGCTCGCACGAAGACAAGCTCGCCCTCATCCAGATGATCCGCAAGGTCGCCCGCGAAGAGAAAAAGCCAATCTGCATCCTCGGTGACCTGCAGGGCCCCAAGATCCGCACCTCCAAACTCGTCGATCACAAGCCCGTCATGCTCGTAGCCGGTGAAAAGATCACCATCACCCCACGCGAAGTGGAGGGCACCGCAGCCCTCGTCGGCACGACCTTCAAGACCCTCGCTGAAAACGTTGAACAAGGGTCAAGAATTCTCCTCTCCGACGGCCTCATCGAACTCCGCGTCCATGAAGTCAACGGCGGAGACGTAGTCTGCGACATCATCAACGGCGGCAAGCTCGGCGAAAACAAAGGCATCAACCTGCCCGGCATCGCCGTGCGCGTCCCGTCACTGACTGAAAAAGACGATATCGATCTCAAGTTTGCGCTGGGCGCCGGAGTCGATGCAGTAGCCGTCTCCTTCGTCCGCACCGCCGAAGACATCAACCTCGTCCGCAACCGCGTAGCAGCCTACGGCGGCGCTACCTGGATCATCGCCAAGCTCGAAAAGCCACAAGCCATCGAGCACCTCGAATCGATCCTCGCCGTAGCCGACGGCATCATGGTCGCCCGCGGCGATCTCGGCGTCGAAGTTCCCCCTGAAAAAGTCCCCGCCATCCAGAAGCACATCATTCGTCGCGCCGCCGACTTTCGCAAGCCGGTCATCACCGCCACACAGATGCTCGAGTCGATGATCGACAACCCGCGCCCCACCCGCGCCGAAGTCTCCGACGTAGCCAACGCCATCTACGACGGCTCCGATGCTGTCATGCTCTCCGGCGAATCCGCCATGGGTGCATATCCCGTCGAAGCCGTCCGGATGATGGCCCGCATCGTCGCTGAAGCCGAGCACAACATCGCCACCGCCAAGGCCGAAGGCACAGTACCCCCGCGCCCGCGCCACAAGACCCTCTCCGTCGCCGAAACCATCTGTGAAGCCACCGCCCACGCCGCCGAAGACCTCGATCTTAGCGGCATCGCCATCTTCACCGAAACCGGCGCCACCGCCATCAAGCTCTCCAAGTACCAGCCCGCCGCCCCCATCTACGCCTTCAGCTCCATCGAAGTCACCATCAACCGCCTCAACCTGCTCTGGGGCACCATCCCCATCCACTGCGCCAAGGTGCAAACCACCGAAGCCATGGTAGAACTAGCCGAAACACTCTTAGAACAGCACGGCTACGTTAAAAAGGGCGAAATCGTAGGCATAGTAGCCGGTACCGGCACAAAATCCGGCAGCACCAACTTCCTCCGCCTCCACAAACTAGGCGACCGAATCCACCGAGTAGTCTCCACCCCAACAGCCGCCACAGTAGGCGTGTGAAGTGTGGAGTGTGGGTGCCCCAGGTCTCGCTCTGAGACTTGGGATTTCTCCCCAAACTCATTCCTATCCGAGTTGTCACACCCCAAAGTATTGTCATCCTGAGCAAAGCGAAAGCCTGCCCTGAGCGAAGCCGAAGAGGATCTGCTGTTGCCCTTGCCTTCTCGTTGTCATTTCCGAAGGGAATCTGCTGTTGCCGTTGACTCAGCAGGACAGACCTGCCTCAAGCAAGCCCGTACTTCACACTTCATACTCACACTCACACTCCCGTAACAATCCCCACCTACACTTCCATCTCGGAGGGCTAAGCAAGCCATGGCCATAGAGATTTCCGAACTCGACGAATTACAAGCCAACTACAAAGCCGCAGTAGAAGAATGGGTCACCGCCATTCGCAGCGAAGAAGACCTCGCATCCGCCGCCGACCATTCCGTCACCGACATCGACGCCTGGGAAGCAGCCGACGAGCGCGAAGAAGAAGCCCGCGAAAAAGCCAAGGCCGCCAAAGAAGCCTACGAAGACGCCCTGCGCGAAAAATTCTTCCACTTCTAAAAACCACCCGGGTCCTCGACCTGCATTACCACTTCGCCTAAAAACTCAACGTGAGCTGTCATCCTGAGCGTAGCGAAGCGCAGTCGAAAGCTTGCCTGAGCGAAGTTGAAGGGGACCCGCATTTGCACTCCTCCACGATCCTGCTACAACAGGTCAAAGGGGATTATCCGATTGAAATCCACCATCGCACGCATCTCAGCCCTGACGCTTATCATCCTGTGCACCACCGCCTACCCCCAAATCAACCCCGCCGAAACAGAAATCCGCACCGCCCGCCAATCCTCCAACGAAGCCCTAAAACACCACGACATCCAATCCTTCGCCGCCAGCCTCGACACCGACTTCGTCATGATCCGCGGCAACGGAGTCCTCGTCCCCTCCCGCCAGGCCTACATCGACACCTTCACCCAGGACTTCGCCAACCCCAAAGCAGTAACCTACGAACGCATCCCCGACAAGATCGACCTCTCCACCGCCGCCCCTCTAGCCGCCGAACACGGCCATTGGATAGGACGATCAGGAAGGTCAGGCCTCACCGACGCCAGCCCCAACAGCACCCCAGCCTACTCCGGCACCTACCTCGCCATGTGGCGCAAAACCCCCACCGGCTGGAAACTCCGCTCCGAACTATTCGTAGTCCTCACCTGCGGAGACGAAGCCGCCTGCGCCACGTACCGCAAGCCATAGATTGTTTACGTACGATGATCCGCAGGTCGGTTCCAATACAAATTCGATGATCGCATCGGAACTGTTTCCGTCGATTGAAAACCGACTAAGATGCAGCTATTGGAGATTCCCATGCGGAAGAATGATTTCAAGCTCATCGCAATAGTCTTTCTTGTGCAGCTTTGTCTACCGGGTGCAACACGCCCGACACGAGCGCAGGCAGAGAAGGCCGCGTATCCGGCCATGGCTCCAGTGGATACGTATTTGATCGCCGACCGGAATTCGGAGATCGCGTTGGCCCGCAGTGCTGCTCCGGCATCTATCTCGGACGGAGCCGAGGTGATGGTGCTTGAGAAGAGGGGATTCACGACCGCAGTAAAAGGCACAAATGGCTTTCTGTGTCTGGTGGAGCGAGCATGGGGCGCGGCCAGCGACGATGCGGAATTCTGGAATCCCAAAGTTCGCTCCCCCATTTGCTTTAATCCAGCGGCCGCAAGAACCTTCGCGCCGATCTTCCTGATGAAGACAAAACTGGCGCTCGAAGGAAAGTCGAAAACGGAAATCGTCGCGGCGACAACTGCGGCACTGGATAAGAAGGAGCTACCCGCGCTGGAGCCGGGAGCGATGTGCTACATGATGTCGAAGCAGCAGTACTTGAACGACCGCGGCATGAGCTGGCACCCGCATCTGATGTTTTTTGTTTCGGGCGATGCGGCAAAGAGCTGGGGAGCCGACCAGCCAGGCTCGCCGATTATCGCCGCAAATGACCCTGAAGAGCGGGTGACAATCTTCATGGTCTGGGTCGGCAAATGGTCCGATGGGTCGCCTGCTCCGGCGATGGAGCACTGACGCCCCTATTCCTGAGAATGAGATTATTCTTGACGACGGGGAACTCGCGCTAGAATGACGCACCCTCGTCTTCGATGCTTTTTGCCTGCCCTCGAAAAGTAACCATATGTATAGGGAGATTGCACAGCCATGAAATCATCCATGCAAGCCTCGGCGTCCCGCCGTGAATTCATTAAAACCACGGGCAAATTAGCCGCGGTTTCGGCTTTGGCCAACGTAGCCATTCCCGCTGTCCACGCTGCCGGCAGCGACCTGATCCAGGTCGCCCTGATCGGCTGTGGTGGGCGCGGCGGCGGCGCAGCAGCCAACGCACTTTCCGTCAAACGCGGCCCCGTCAAGCTGGTGGCCATGGCCGACATCTTCCCCGATCGCCTGCAGAAGGACCTGAACCAGTTGCAGACGAAGTTTGCCAGCCAGGTGGACGTGCCGCCGGATCGTCAGTTCATCGGCTTCGACGCATATCAGAAAGCGATGGATTGTTTGAAACCGGGCGACATCGCCATCTTCGCTACGCCGCCGGCGTTTCGCTGGGTGCATTTCGCCTACGCGATACAGAAGGGCCTGAATGTTTTTATGGAGAAGCCGCTTTCGGCTGACGGGCCCGCCAGCAAACGCATGATCAAACTGGGTCAGGAGGCTCAGGCCAAGAACTTGAAGGTCGGTGTGGGGCTGATGTCGCGTCACAACCGCGCGATGCAGGAGCTGGCCAAGCGCATCCACGATGGCGAGATTGGCGAAATCATTCTGCAACGGGGCTACCGGATGCACGGGCCGGGCGGATATTTCAGCTCTCTTCCGAAACCGGCCGGTATCACCGACCTCCTTTACCAGGTGCAGCGCTTCCACAGCTTCATCTGGGCCAGCGGCGGCTGCTTCAACGACTTCTATATCCACTTGATCGATCAGTTGGGATGGATGAAGAACGAGTGGCCGGTGAAGGCGCAGGCGCTGGGCGGCCGGCAGTACCGCTCCAGTCCTGAAGGAATCACGTATGTGGATCAGAATTTCGACACATACTCAGTGGAATACACATACTCCGACGGCACTAAGTTCTTTTTCGACGGGCGCACCATCCCCGGATGCGAACAGATCTATTCCAGTTACCTGCAAGGCACCAAAGGCTCGGGAATAGCCTCGAAGGCAGGCGATTGCGGGCAGCCGTCAAGCCTGTATGCAAGCCAGGACCTGACCTCCAAAATGTTGTGGGAATCCAAGGTGAAGCCGGAGGAGCAGGACCCTTATCAAAACGAATGGAATGATTTGGTGGACGCCATTCGAGACGATAAGCCCTACAACGAGGTGCAACGCGGGGTAGAAGCCAGTCTGGTTTCGAGCATGGGCCGGATGGCCGCCCACACCGGCAAGGAAGTGACGTTTGACCAGATGCTCAACAGCGACTTCGAAATGTCGCCGAACACAGACAAGTTCACCATGGATTCCCCAGCGCCACTTGTTGCTGATGCCAACGGCCGATATCCTGTGCCGCAACCGGGGATCGTGACCTCACGCGAATATTGAGCTTAGACGTGTTGCTGCTTATCGTCAGCAATGATGGCAACCGAGAAGCGCGTTTCTCAGGACCAAGCATCTGAATGGGCCTCAAGCCGAGGTCAATGAGCGCATTGGCCTATTCTCGCAAACCGAAAACGCCTCAGAGGGGTGGTTCCGAGAAATCGACGTATCAGGGTGTTGATTAGCGGAGGTCGACCTCTTTACCTCTGCCTTTCTTCTTCGAATTCAGCGGCGCAGTGTTGAAAGTGGTGATCTTTTCGAGCTCCGCCTCAGCGTGCTTCGCAGCTGCCTCAAGCGTTTTCTCTTCTCCCAGAAACCATGCGCCTATCGTCGCGTTCATCAGGGCCAACGTAATGCCGGCGAGCAATCTCACCCTGAGATCGTCGCGTCTGACATTCCGTGCACGTGAGGCGAAGGCTTCGGCGACGGCGTCCTCAACCAGGTGCTTCCTGGAGAGATAGGCCTGCCGCGCTGTTGGGTGACTCGTCGAAATGGCAATGAGCTGCCGCGCACGCGCTTCGGGCTGCTCGTTGTAGTGCACTCCGGCGAGCAGAGTCTGGTGGATCACTTCCAGATCGGTGGATTGTCGCGGTGCACTTCGTATAGCCGCAACCAGTACTGCGCCGTATTCCATGACGCTTCGGGCCAGGAGATCATCCTTGGTAGCAAAGTAGCGGAAGAAGGAGCGCTTGGAGATCCCGGCTGCTTCAGCGATCTCTGCCACATCCGTCTGGTCGAAGCCCTTCTTTTCGAACAGCGCGATCGCAGCATCCAGAATGGCGTTCCTTACCAGTTCCTGCTTTCGGGACTTCAGGTCTCTTTTCGCGCCGGTGAAGATTCCACGCCAGTCGTCATCGCCATCCGTCGGGTCGATGCCAGGCTTGTCAAAACGTATCCCGCTCGTACCTTTCATGCGCATAACCCTCTCGATCACCTTACGGTGACCCGCATGGAGGCAAGGTTCTGAACCAGGCCGAAAGGCGTGTTCGCGTCGCCATCGCGCTGGGCTGTGACCCTGACTACAGGGAAGTAGGTTCCCGGACGAACGAAGCGATGCACCTCTTTGAAAGCGGACTCATGACCAATCGAGACCGGCTGCGCCGTGAAATGGCCATCGCCTTCGAAATCCCACTCGACCTTAACAATCTTGCCGGCAGAAGGCGGTGTCTGAGCCTTCGCCCAAAGAGTAATGTCCGTTCCTTTCTTCACCAGGGCTATGGGATGGGAGGATGCATCCGATGTTCTGCCGACGCCTAATGTCACGACGGGCTGAATGCCGGCGCGCAGCTCCGCCTCAGGCGCAAGTTGCACCTGGTCGTCGGCATCGATGCGATAGTTGGTGCTCTCCGCCGGCGGAATGCCCTTGGCAACCCATGCGTCCAGATCCAGCAGCGCCTGCTGTACCTCTCCGAGATAGCTTACGATGTGGTCGGCGACGTGGGCAGAATGCTCGAAGGCCACACCGGCGCTGATGCCCGCAATATCCGGGCCATGATCGGCGTTGTCCATATACCAAAGTCGAAAGCTGCCGGACAGGTCACCCAACGCGGCTTGCGCCTGCTGCCGATACCAGTCCGCTGACCACGGGTAAGCTGAAACATCCAGAACCGACTCCGCCATGATCATCTTTCCGTGGAACCGCCCGCTCGCCACGGACCCGGCGCTTGATGCGTTCAGCATCGGACCGATGATCACGCTGCGCTGCGGATATAGTGGAGCACCGTCCTTCTTTACATACTGATCCCAACCGTACTGGTGCGTCGCTGGCACCTGGTGGCGCGAGTAGTACTGCAACGCGATAGCCCATGAGTTGTCCAAGCGGACCGCGGTCCCCGCAGTGATTCCCGATGCACTCACAACCTTGACTTTGCTGCCTTCGATTCCAGTGATCACGACCGATTGGCCGGCCTTTGGACCGTCCTTGATCATTAAGTCACCGTTCAGCAGATCCTTTGACGGCTCCACGCCAAGCACGAGTTCGTTGCCCTCGCCAACGTTCTTGACCGTCGTGTCCTGTCGAACCCGCGCAGCCTGAACCGATGGCTCGCTCCCCTCATATCCCGGTTTGCTCCAGAAATCCTCCATATAGCTCGGGTCGATGGCGCGGACTGCACCTTCCACAGCCCAAAACCCGCCGCCATTCAGGGTGGCGTATTGCCACCAGCCGCTCAGAGGAAATCCAAGTCGAGTCACTTCTTTCAGCGTGTCCCGCTGCTCGGCACTCAGCCCCGCAAATGGATCGCCGCTTCCCCCCGGCGCTACGGCATCGGCTATCTGTGGCAGCTTGTCACGCAGCACCCGCAACGCCAGTAGTTGCGACGCCATAAAGTTGGGGATCGCATTTGGCACGCCGAACACCATGGGCACCGCTCCATCCCACACGCCGCTGGTGTTCTCCATTGAGCCCACGGTCTGGTACGCGCCTCCGCTTGCCCCGTAAATGTAGCCACGCGGTCGGGTGCTCGTCTTGTACATCTCCAGGGCGATGAGGCGAGAGTATTTGGCGGCTGCGGCATTCGTGCGGTATGCCGCCAGCGCTCCGCCTGCAGGTACGCCACCCGCGTTGTTTGTCGACACCACATAAGCACCGCTCGACAGCGCGAACACTACTGAGCAGGTTGACGTACCGATCTCAGGACAGCCGGGCGCGGCATCTTCCACGCCGATGGTTGGATAGGTCGTCTGGAAGAAGCGGCCTTTATACTTCTCTGCCGCTGGGAAATAGAAAGAAAACCGGGCTTTGGTTCCGCTGAAGCCGCCATGAACGTACGTAAAACTGACCGATACTCCGGAAGCTTCGTCGGTCAGGGTGCCGGGCTTCCGCTCATCGACATATGGCTTGCTCAACTCTGGATCGTTACAGTTCTCGGTGATGAATAGCGGGCCACCGACTGACTGCGCCTCGCAGGCAGATGTGACCGGTTGCTCTTGAGCCACGGCGCTGGCACTTTCTGGAACGACTGCAAGTCCCAACCCAAAGGCGAGGAGTAGCGAAGAAAGTCGAATGCTCCAGCGCGTTTGGATCTGTATCGTCGCACAGTCAGCGTTGCGGACAGACCTTTCACTAAGGCGACCATGTTCCACTTCGACACCTCTCCTCAGGCACCCGGTGCTTTGTGGACCATATTAATGGCACTCAGTGCCACTGTCAACATACTATGCCACAATGACAATTCTTGAACCGTTGACGGAAGAGCAGGTAGAACCTTTCCAGCATCACCTCGCGCAAACAGCAGTTCCCGAATAGGTCCTCAAACGCGCATCTCGTCCGGCTTTCAAATGGTGGTAAATTGCCGAGTCGCTCATTCAGAATTGATTGGTACCAACATGTCGGCATGTAGGAAGTGATCTGTTGTTTCCGAGTAACGGCCATCCGAAAAAACTGTGGATTCAAACTGACTCACCGCCGACAGATCTCTGCGAGTTTTGCGAGCTCGGACATAATCAGTAAGTGTTCTTTCAAACCGGCGCCAGCACTCAATCCCGGCTGACCTTTCCGGCAGCCTTACGCGAACGCGCCTTAACCGGCAAAGACTGATACCCCGGATGCACCCCCGGCACAAGCCCCTGATCCGCCGCAATCCTCTCCAGCAGCGAAGTCAGCGTCTCCCGCTCTCCATCACTCAAAGCAGCAGTAATCGCCGCATTGTGCTCCTGATACACCAGCCCAATCTTCCGCAGCGTCTCCAGACCCTTAGCCGTGATCCGCAGCTGATACACCCGCCGATCCTTGGCAGAGGGCTCACGAACCGCCAGCCCGCCCTCCTCCATCTCATCCAGAATTGCCACCAGCCTGCTCGCATGCATCCCAAGCTTCGCAGCAAGCTCCCGCTGGCTCAGCGGAGAATGCATCTTCAGCATCCGCAATATCCCCGCATGAGCCGGAGTCACCGACAGTGCGGCAATGCGCTTCGCAAAAGCCTGCGCAGCGTGCGTGCCCACCTGCGTCAACAAGAATGCCGGCGAACCCTTACCTGGAGGCGAAGAATTCATGGAACGAATATTGTTGCATATTCGTAATCGTTACATGTAGTAATGATTTTATGAGGTAAACGAATATGCCGTCTCTCTCATCCTCTGCCCCAAAGCATCAAGGTCCACCCCTCCTGCTGGTCGCCGGATCCTACGTCGTCCTGGCACTGTGCGGCGTCTTCAGCGGTAAGCTGCTCGCCCCCAACGTTCCCTTCGCCATGCCCTACGATTCGGTGGCCAAGGCAGTCGCTCACGTCCAGGCCTCGGCGGACGCGACCCGCTGGGGCTCATTCTTCCAGCTCGCCTCAGCCATGCCTCTTCTGGTCTTCATCGCCACCGCAGTGAACCGGCTGCGCTTCCTGGGCATCCGCGCAGCCGGTGCGACGATAGCACTCTGCGGTGGAATCGTCGCCACCGGCATGCTCGCCTTTTCCGCCCTCTCCGACTGGGCGCTCAGCACCCCCGAGATGGCAACCCTGCCCGGCGCAGTCCGCGCCTTGCAACTCCTGGGATTCATGGGCGGCGGCCCCGGCTTCGTCGTGCCTCTCGGCCTCTTCTATCTCGGCATCTCGATCACTGCGGGCCTCTATCGATTCATCCCAAAATGGCTGATGTGGACAGGCATCGTCCTCGGCGTCTGTTCCGAAGTGGCGTCGCTGACTCTCGTCACCTGGAAGGCCGCTCCCTTCATCCCCGTAGGCCGGTACCTGGGAATTCTCTGGATGATCGCCATCGCCTTGAAGCTGCCCAACCGCCGCCCCGAGCCTTCGAACACTTAACGTTGCATTTCGCGCAAGGAACGTAAGAAATCCCGCAGGCAACGTTACACATCCGCCGAATTACGTTGCAGTTCTCCACATACCGGCCCCGCTCCGGCCCTGCGATACTGAACACTTATGGGGCGCATTCGCATTCTTCCCGATCACGTGGCCAACCAGATCGCCGCCGGCGAAGTCGTCGACCGCCCCGCCTCCGTAGTCAAAGAACTTCTCGAAAACGCCCTCGACGCCGGCGCCACCCGCATCCGCGTCGAGGTCGAGGCCGGAGGCCGCAAGCTCATCCGCATCACCGACAACGGCCACGGCATGAACCGCGACGACGCCCTCCTCGCCTTCGAACGCCACGCCACCTCCAAGCTCCGCACCGCCGACGACCTGCTCTCCATCGCCACCCTCGGCTTCCGTGGCGAAGCCCTCCCCTCCATCGCCTCCGTATCCCGCGTCCTCGTCGAAACCGCTGAAAAAGAAGGAGATGCCGGAGCGCAACCGGGCACCCGAATCGAGATCGCAGGCGGCAAAATCCTCCGCGTCGAAGACTCCGCACTCCCCGCCGGAACCTCAATCTCCATCCAGGACCTCTTCTTCAACACCCCCGCCCGCCGCAAGTTCCTCCGCGCCGAATCCACCGAACTTTCCCACGTCACCGCCCTCGTAACCCACTACGCCCTTGTCCACCCCGACAAATACTTCGAACTGCTCTCATCCAGCCACACCCTGCTCCAGGCCCCACCCGTGGCCCGTGCCGCCGAGCGCATCTACCAGATCTTCGGCGCCGACACCCTAGCCCAGCTTCTCCCCGTAGCCGCCGAATCCCCCATCGACCACGCCGGCCTGCCTGAGCCCCCACCCTGGAAGAAGGACCCCAACGAACCCCTCCGCGAACCCGGTTTCCTTCGCATCAGCGGCTTCTACTCCAAACCGGAGCTCCAAAAGCTCAACCGCAACTCCATCTATATCTTTGTAAACAAGCGGCTTATCCGTGACCGGCTTCTCATGCACGCCATCAGCGAAGCCTACCGTAACATCATCCCTCCAACCTCCTTCCCCGTTGTCCTGCTTTTCCTGGAAATGCCCCCCGAAGAGGTCGACGTTAACGTGCACCCGGCCAAGACCGAAGTCCGCTTCCGCCAGCAAAACCTCATCCACGACTTCGTTCGCGACAGTCTGCGCTCCGCACTGGTCGCCTCCCGTCCCGCCGCCGGATTCCTCGCCGCCCTCGACAACGCCCCAGTCGCCACACCCTCGCTGATTCCCCAGCCCGCCTCGCGCCTCCCCCACCAGCAGGAAGGCACCCCAGTCAACGCCGTCCCCCCGCAAGAACCTGATTCTGAAGGCGTTTATCCCGCCGACTCCGCCTTCCAGCTAACCGCGCCCGTGCCCACACCCGAGCCGGGAAACCTGCCCTTTCTGCCCCATGAAAGCGCAGGGCGTTTCGATCCAGGCCAACAAATATGGCAGGCCGCAGCAGCCGCTCTTCTGCAGCCTGGAGAAGGAACAAACATCCCCTCCTGCGGCGGAGAAGCAACCTCGGCCCCAGATAACCCGGTTGACCAGACCGCCCAACTAACTGCAAACATTGAACTTCAACGCCAGCAAGCCAACCTCAACGGGCTCGCCTCCCTCCGGCCCCTGGGCCAGCTCCGTGACTCTTTCATCCTCGCCGTCAACGACGATGGCCTCTGGATCATCGACCAGCACGTCGCCCACGAACGCGTCCTCTTCGAAAAGATCCTCGACAGCCGCGATACCGAGGCCGTCCAGCGCCAGCGCCTCCTCATGCCCCTGCTCGTCGACCTCCAACCGTGGCAGATGGCAGTTTTTGCCGACATCGCCGACGAACTTGAAAAAAATGGCTTCGAAGCCGAGCCCTTTGGCCCTCGCACCCTCGCCGTCAAGGCCGCTCCGGTCGGTCTTGAAGGCCGTGAACTGGAGCGCATGCTGGCGGAAGTGATTGAGCAGACAGGTGGTTCCACGCAGGAGTCAGCCCGCCGCCAGGACCTTTCCACCCTTCGCGGACGCATCGCCGCCTCCATCGCATGCCACTCCGCCATCAAGATCAACACCCCTCTGGAATCCCAAAAAATGGAGTGGTTACTAAAAGAATTATCAAAAACTAGATTTCCTACCAGTTGTCCCCATGGACGTCCAATAGCTTTGAGGTATTCTTGGAAGGAGATCCAGCGGGCCTTTCAGCGAATCTAGATTCGCCGGAGGGTGGCAATCCGACTCCCAAGGGAGGGGATTAGCCCGGCAAGAACGCCAGACCGTGTGCGCTGTCTGCCTCACCCATTTTCGGCATTTCTCCACCCCCCTTCTGGAGATCTGATTTAACCGAAGTCCGGTGAGACGGTTTACAGCGTTTGCGGTTCAGCCTGGAAATGAGGTTTGTCTTTGACAGTAGAGCAGTTGGAAGCAGCGCGCGCCGAAAGGATGCGCCAAAACGGACACGGCGCCATCACCATTGAGGACGTCCGTACCTGGATCGAGGAAACAGGACTGTGTATTTTCCTCCCTCGTTCCGCGCAGGCAGGTTTTACCGCTCCCACTTTTGTCGAGGCCGTCGCCGGACAGCGAACGACCGAACCCACGCTCGAATTGATCGCCACAGCAGAATCTCTGCTGGTTCGGCTTGAAGCCGAAGGCGTCGCCGTGCGTCTGAATCTCGCCGGCCAGCCTGGAGATCAACCCGACTACGTGGTAGCAGGCTGGGTTCTGCCCTACATCTACGCTCTACGCGGAGATCGTGATTGGCGCCGCTCCCCTCAGTTGACCGGTTCGCGCCAGGTTTCGCAGCTCGCCGTCCAAGCCGCCAAACAGCTCGAGTCCGGCAACATGAATGCCACACAGATTCGGGATGCCCTCGGCCGCGAAGTCACGGAAACCGCCGTCCTCCGCGCCTTGCATGAGCTCTGGAAACAGCTGCGCATCATCCCCGTCGTGCCCGAAGTTGGAGTACCCGCGCTCTGGCAGCCTCTTCGCCAGCGCTTCCAGAAGGCGATCGCCGAAGGCGCCTCGACCTCGCAGGTCACCGCGATATCGGTCCTGGCCTCGATCTACCTGCAGGCTGTTATCGCCGCCTCCATGGAAGATGTTGAGCTCTTCCTCTCACCCCTGACCTCGCGCAGCAAGATTCGCGAAGTCGTCCGCGGCCTCGCCGCCACGCGTCAGGTCCACAGCACCAGCATGGGCCACTCTCCCATGTTCTACGTCGCCGGAACATTGCCCGAGTTCCCCGTCACACCCAGCTATCAGATCAGCACCCCCTACCCTGCCTATCGCGGTTCTTCCTACCTGGGCATGGAACACGACCTGATACACGACGAGGAGTTTTCGACTCCGGCTGAAACCTTCGTCCCCGCAACCGTCACGCCGGCCGTCTTCGCACCAGCCGTCGAAGAGGCTCCGTTCGTTCAGGCTCAATCGGATGAAGCAGCCATCCCGGCCCGGCGCAAGCCTTTGGTCGATCGTGCAGCGATCCGATCTGCAGCGGCGAGTTCCACTTCATCCGTCAAATCGCACGCGAAGCCCGCTCCGCCGCGGCCCCGGTCTCCAAAAGCCGCCGCTATCTCCAGAAGCGCCAGCCGCAGCGCAGCAGCACCGCGCTCAACGTCCGGCAACTCTCTCAGCCGCAATGGCAACGGCAGCTCTAAGTACGCCAGTGGTCACGCAAATGGCCACTCCAACGGCAATGGAAACGGAAACCACGGCTCTCGTCCTGCCAAGCATGCAGGCTCTAGCAACGGGAACGGTCATGCGCACAAGAACGAAGCCGCACGCCCAGCCCGTGGCTCCTGGAACGCCCGCCCGGCAGCATCGGCATCCACGTCGCGTAACAGCAACGGGGCCAGCAACGGCACAAAGGCTTCTTCCGCCTCGCGTCCCAAGCCTACAGGGCGTCCAGAGACCCGTACGAACAGCAGGCCCGGCGTACAGGCTTCGGGTCGTCCCGCATCCGGCTACAAGAACGGTTCTGCGTCAGCCAACGGAGCCAGAAATGGCGCGAAGGCCAGTAACGGCAGCACCAGCCGTCCTGGCACTTCTCGTCCTGCCTCTGGGGCTCGCCCGCGTACTGGTGAAGCCGCAGGCCGCAAGCCTGCACAAGCCAGCGCCACCAAGCGCTACAGCTTTGCAGGACAGGCCAAGCAAGCGCCTAAGCCTGTAGCAGGGCGCGCTTCCAAGCCAGTCTCAAAGTCGGCCTCAGCATCCAGGCCCGCATCAGCCTCCAGGTCCCGGTCCTCATCGGCCCGTCCAGCTACCGCCAAACGGCGAGGATGATCGCCGTCGAATGAATCCGGGGCAGACAGCAAATCCCTCCAATCCCAACGTTCGCCGAGCCATCATCGCAATTGATGGCCCGGCGGGCGCGGGCAAAAGCACCATTGCCCGTCACATCGCCAGCCACTTTGGCCTGCTCAACCTCGAGTCCGGAGCCATGTATCGAGCCTTCGCCCTGAAGGCCCTGAACGCAGCCGTCCCCCTCGAAGATGCAACCGCGCTGCTCGCTCTCTCAACCACCACCACCATCCATCTCGAGCCCACCGCGAGCGGCAATCGCGTCTATCTTGACGGCGAGGATGTCACTGCCCAGCTTCGCGAACAGGCCGTTACCGACGGAGCATCCCGCGTCAGCGTCCATCCGCAGATTCGCGCCTGGATGGTCCGCCTCCAACAAGAGCTTGGCTCCGCAGGTGGCGTCGTCATGGAAGGCCGCGACATCGGGACCGTCGTTTTTCCCCATGCCGACGTAAAGATCTTCCTGGACGCGGCGCCCGAGGTCCGCGGTCTCCGCCGCTACGACCAGATTGGCCAGGCAGGAGCATCCGACACCGAATCCACACAACCCGAAGCCGTCGTTCGTGAACTCCGGGCCCGCGACGAGCGCGACCGCAATCGCGCCGACTCCCCGCTCAAACCAGCCGGCGACGCGATCCTGCTAGATTCGACCCACATGTCTCTGGATGAGGTAGTCGCCCAAGCCGAGGCCATCGTTAAAGAGAAACTCTCCCTCTAAAGAGCGAAGAGACGGGGTAATTTTCGCTACATAGGGGAGGGGAGGGTCGCGTTTTATCTTGTAAGTTGTTCATTTAATATGTGGTTATGCGAAATAAAGGTGCCGTTATGGGACGATTTACCGTGCATTTATGCATGTTTTGAACGCTTCTTGCGAGTAAATCTGCGCCGATCGGGTGGGTGTGGGCGGTCATGCTCTAAGTGTGCCTGATTGGTGGGTAATTTAATGCAGGAATGAATTGGGTTATTGCGGAGATGTGGTGCTGGCATTCCCTCGGCGGCTGAAGTCGCGCCTTTTCAAAGTGACAGGTTTGTTGGGTCGGCAGGTGCCTTTCGCGACAAAATGAAATGCCGGAGCCTCTTACGAGGATCTCCGGCATTTCATTTTGGCAACCGTCCAATCGGCTACTGGGTCACAGTTGGAGCAGGTTCCCCTTTAGGCGTTTTCAGATGCGGAACACCCGGCACCTGCGGAGCCTTGGGAGCTACCGGCACCTTGGGGACTGAGGTCAGCGCAGGGAGTTCCGGCGCTTCGTCTCCTTTGCGGATATGCAGGTCGGCGTGTTCAGTAGAAAGAACCAGCCTGGGCCCGCCCTTGCCGATCGTGCCGGTAGCCGTCTTGTTCTCGTCTCCCATAATCGACAGTGGGAAATCCGAGACAATATCCCCGTTATGCGTGCGAGCATCGACTGACGCCGCGACATTCGGTGGCAGAGAAATCTCCACGTCGCCCTTCGCGTTCTTCACGTCGACAGCGTAAGAACCGGCCATCCCCAGTTCAACCCGTGCATCGCGATCCTCCACATGGGTGTCGCCAAAGACCTGGCTCATCTCGACGTCTTTAGAACGAGAGCAAATTACCCGTACCGGACCCACCACCTGCGCCGCATGCAGCGAATCGCCGTTCAGCGAGAGATCACCCGGCAGCCTCGCCAGTTCCAGATCCGTCCGCGAAGAATGGAAATGAACTGTCTGATCCACGCGCTCGAGATGGGTATCGCCCGTGTAATCCCCCTGAATAGTCACTTTGCCCTGGATGTCGGAGACAGTCAGATCCCCGCCATTTCCTTCCACTGTCACGTCGCCCTGAATATCGTGAGCCGAGAAGTCTCCATGACTCGACAGCCGGACGTGCACATTGCCCTTGACCGCAGTCGCCTCCATGTCGCCGTGCTGCACTTCGGCGTCCACGTTGCCACCCAGGCCGGCAATCGTCACCCCGCCATGGCTGGCAGTAAGATTGACCGACGCTGACTTTGGCAGAGTGATGATCAGGTTGGTCCGGCCGCGGTTGTTGCCGTCTACCTTCACCGTCACTGTATTGCCGCTCACCACTACGTGCGCCTGCTGCGAATCGAAAATCTTCTTCGCTTCCTCGTCCGTGCTGGCAAAGGCCACCTGGTGTGCGCGAACGTCAATATTCGCGTCGTCGCCGGCCGAGATGTTGATGTCGCCTCGCGGATTCTGAATCTGTACCTGCGCGTTCGCAGGAATCTGCGTATTCAGCACTGCCTGATCGGCGTCGTGTTGCGGCGCTCCCAGCGAGTTGAAGAAATTGCCGTCGTCATCGCCAAACTCGGCCTGGAACGGCCCCCAATAACGATGGAAGCCTGACGTGGTCGTGCCCACGATGATCAGCAGCACCACGATCCAGATGTAGCCGCCGAACCGTCGAACTGGAGGGTTCTCCCGCCGCAGGTCGATCGCCCATTCGGCCAGCGCGATCAGGCCCACCCCGATCAACAGTAGCGGCCACCAGTGATCAAACCAGTTCCAGAACTGATCGCCGTTGATACGTCCCGTGACCAGCAGCAGGGCGATAATGCCAACCATTACCAGGATGAGGGGACCAGCAACAGACGGCACCCGCATCGCCCGGCTCTGAGCGCGCATCGCATCCCGCTGCGCTCTCCATGCGTCGCGCTGAGCGCGCCATGCAACCTTGTTCTGTTCCTTCTGAAAGCGCCAGTAATCGCGCGCGTTGCCTCCGTAGGGCCCGCCATAAGGAGGCCCGTACGGCGGAGTTCCAGGAGGAGGACCGGGAGGACGGCCAGGAGGATTACCCGCAGGAGGTGGTGTCGTAGCCATTATCGTCCCTCCTCTTCATCACTGTGGCGAAAGTCAGCTCGTGGTTCCTGGCTGCGAAGTTCAAGATCGTTATGCGACGGCACAATTCCAGTCGACATTCCAGACGATGTTGCCGTAACATCCGGCGAAGGTACGCCTGCCCCGGGAGCGCCATATTGGCCACCCTGTGGCCCGTAACCAGCCTGGTATCCACCCGGATATGGGTAGTTTGTCGCCGAGGGGTCCGAAGCCAGCGCTGCGCGTTCCGCCAGCGCCAGCACACCTATCAAAATCAGGTACAACGGCCACGCATGGCCCCAGCTCATAATGCCTGCCTGGTGGCAAAGGGCTATCACGCCTGTCAACAGCAGCAAAGCTGGCCAGCGTAATCGGGAAATGATCAAATAGCGGTTCATTTAGGACCTCCTTGGAAATAACCGACGCGACGCACAATCAGCCAGACACCCAGACCGATCAGCAACACCGGCCATGCAAAATGAATCAAGTGACCGACAAAGCCCAGACTCTTCAGTAGAAAGATCACTCCCAGCAAGATCAGAACAACCGCCCAGACCGGCTCCTTGCGGCGCCATCCAAAGGGCGGCGGCGGTCCCATCGGATCAGGCGGAATCGGCGGCACGTAGCCCGGTGGGTATTGCCCCGGGTACTGTCCGGGATACTGCTCCGGATTGGGCCCCCCAAAATGGCCCGGATACTGTGGAGGAACAGCTCCGCCTCCAACGTCGCTCCATGAACTGGTGTATGGCGCGTTGTATGCGGGTGGCGTTTGCTCTGCCCCCGGCGCACCTGCCGGGCCAGCGCCGGGACCGGGAACACCCGGACCGGCAGCCTGTCCACCGCCCGCAGGAGGCACCCCAGGATTCTGCGGGTCGCCATGGCCGCGGACGCGCGCTGAGCCGCCCAGATTCAGCCAGCTGCCCAGCTCATTCAGCCCAAAGGGATCAGGCAGCGGCAGACCATCGCGCCGAGCCTTTGCGGTGTGGAACGCTTCGAAAGACTGATAAAGAACCCATGCTCCGATGAAGATGCCGAAGACGCCATAGTTCTCCGTAATCGAGATCAACACGGCAAAGACCACTACATGGATCAGAGCCTTGAAGAACTGACCGTTGTACATCGCTCCCACGCCTGGAATCAGGCCGAGCACAGCAGCCGCCGCGGGATTAGGAGAGCCCGGAGGAGGAGTCACATATGCCTGGGCCGCAGCCTGCCAGTATGCCTGGCTGGGGTCCGGGCCGCTTGCGGTCAGGCAGGGCTCGCAGAGAACCTGGCCCGAGGCCGTCGCTCGCACGCAACTCGTGCAGAGAGGTTTGCCGCAGTTCTGGCAGTACGATTGCACCGCGGCTTCTGGATGATTTACACAAGGCATGAATTGCTCCGTTCCGGCATGGCCAACACGTTCTTCTTAAGCAAACCAGTCTCGATCAAATAGTTGTCGAGAGCACCGGAAACCTGAGTAAGTGTGGAAGAGCCCGTCGTTTTTTCGTATCCGTTCGTTTTGTTGTTCTCGTTAATCCCGGGGTGCGAGACAGGTTTCGTCTCCAGTTTTACCTCCAGGGTTTCTCCGCTCCACAACGAAGACGAGGGGTTCACCGTCTGCTGAGGAGCGTCATTAGGGTTGAGCTTTGAGCCGCCATCTTTCTTTTGCGTTTCGCCGGTACCGCCATTGCCATTCGACTTCTCTTTAGGCTGGCTCGGCTGTGCTGTTTCAGACGAACGTCGAAGTTCCTTCATCCGCGATTCCACTTCGTAAACGAAGCGAAGGTGATCGTAGTACCGCACGATCGGTGTCGAAGCCGTCATGATGCGCTTCTCAACCGCAGAACGTAGCGCAGCCGGCCGCAGATCGGACATCTTCACGCCGCTGATGCGAACTCCCGTCATGCTCATGGTCAGCGCGATCGAGAAGAAAGCCATGGCCGCCGTCATCAGCAGCCGGGGCTCGGCAAATCGCCGCAGCCGCGCCTTGAACCCGGGCCGTTGCCACACCGGAGGCATCGTTACTACATTGCCGCCCGTGCTCACTCCACCCGCGACCGCCAATGTTCCTGCATCGACCTTTCCATGGCCTGTTTCAACGAGGATCCTGTCCAGCAGGTAAGACGGAACCTCTGGCTCGGGGGACAGGAATTCCAGCCATTCCCGGCCGCGCCGAACCTGTTCGAACATCTCCGTGCAGGCTGCGCACGTGGCCATGTGACCGGAGAAAGCCGACTCATCTTCGGGCCGCAGAAGTCCATCCATCGCGTCCACCAGCAGAGTCTCCCACTGGCCGCAGGCAGGCGAGTTAGGAAGATTCACCCTTGCCGCTCCGCCCTTCGTCCCGATTTTGTCTCGCTCTGCCATGACTACATCACCTCCCGTTTGTTACGTTCCAGCAACCGTGCAAGTTCCGCGCGGCCCCGGCTGATGCGAGACTTCACAGTCCCCTCAGGAATACCCAGAACCTGGGCAATCTCTTTGTAATCCATATCCTGCAGGTCGCGGAGAATAACCGCTTCGCGAAGCTCAGGCGACACCTGCGCCAGCGCGTTCTGCACCATCTTTTCCAATTCCCGTCGCGTCGCCTGGTCGTGCTGCGAAGGACCCTTCGCCTCCAGCCGATCCATCGGAACCATCGGGCGAAGCTCGCCGCCTTCGTCCCATCCTTCGTCCAGCGATCCCGTCACCCGCAGATTGCGCGTCCGGCGGAAGTGATCCACCAGCAGGTTGCGCGCCAGGGTGGTAATCCACACCTGCAGGCTGCCACGGGCAACGTCAAAACTCGTCAGGTTGGAGTAGATCTTCAGGAAGACATCCTGCGTAAGATCCTCAGCATCCGTCGGGGAACCGGTAAACCGGTAGCAGAGAGCATAAACGCGGCGATGATGCGCCCGGACAAGTTCCGTCCACGCAGGCGAATCACCGGAGAGGCACCGGCGTACGACTTCCGACCAGTCGGGTTCCACCTGTGCTCCAACCTCCACGTACCCTGCAATGCTTCCGGTTCGGACATGTCCGCCGGCCAATTGTCCGTCTGCGGAAACCTGCGCCGTCGCAGGCGCCCCCTGCGCCGACGGCCTCGCCTGCCCACCACTGGATTCGCGAGCCAGCGACCGTTCCCGCCGGGCCCCGACAGCAGGACGTTTCACCGTCTTTGCCGTCGTCTGGCTGGGAATTGTCATCCCCGAGTCGAACCAGCTTATTGTACCTACGCAACCCATAGATAGCTGTACGGAGCATTCCCCACTATAGTTCCGTAAACGGGACAAGGTGCGCGGGGATGTTCACCGAAAGTCCGTCTTCCCAATTAGCCTGAGCCCAGAGTGCGGCTAATCCATGCGAACAGCCCACCCCGACTGACCGCGCGGAGGTTCGCCTTCCCTGATACCACCTCCCTGAAAGGCCTTGGAACAACTGAGTGTCTGCACATCGCGTATTCACCTATGAAAGGGAGTCATCCCCTGTGCTCGGGCCTCGCGCATTGCCTCGGCATATTGTTTCGGCAGATACCTGTCTGCCGCGGTTTGGGCCTGAGCATCGTCGAAATAAATCAGCGAATCAGCAATCGCCATTGCCTCGTCGGGAGGCGCTTTGCGACAGGCTTCGATTATCAGCGGAATCGAATCTTTGTCTTGAATCAAAGCCAAACCCTTGGCGGCCATAACAGCAACAAGATAGTTCGACGACCGTAGGGCTTGCCTGAGCAAGGGAACGCCTCTCGGATCTCCGGTTTCTGCCAACATTGCCACCTTCACCGGAAGGCCGAAAACTACATCTTGTGCAGCCGATTCGGGGGGAAGACTGTGGGCCCTGCTCCACGCAATAAACTCGGGCGATAACTGGCCCGGAATGGCCTTTCCATTCACATCGAACGCAGTTGGGGGCGGAGCATCGCTTTGCGCAGCAGTCGCTGCCTGCGCTACAAGGTAGTTCCAGTATGCATCGTCCTTGTCTCCTAGCCTCACTAAGGCGCCGGCGAGTTTTGCCTTGGCACTTGCATCTTGGCTGAGCGCAAATTGCTCCTTCAAGATCGGAATCGCTTGCACCGCATGAGCTTCGGCGATTTCTTCTATTGACACTAAAGTGAAATTGCCAGATTTCACCCGCGCGATGTGGTCCGCGATTTTGTCAGGCGCGCTCTGTCCTGCCTGCCCGATCACCGCGCAGGGGGTAAATAGGCACCAAACAGCGAGAGGAAGTACCCGTCGTTTTCCGAACCGCCCACAGCGCGGACTTTGATTTTTGCTCTGCATCTTCATTTCTCTTTTAATGCCCCCGCTGCAAGCCCCCACACCAAAAGGGGATAGCGCAATGAACGCTACCCCCTCTTTGCTTCCTGGTCCCTATTCCCAAGTCCCTGGTCCCTGCCTTAATACCGCTCCTGGAACTCAGGCTCCACCGGGTTCTCAAACAGCGAGCGATCCCGCGTCACAATCGTCAACCCCGAAGGCGTAACAAAATATCGCCGCTTGTCTTCAACCGGATCGTACCCAATCACCGTACCCTCCGGAATCTCCACATCGCGATCGATAATCGCCCGCCGAATCCGGCAATGCCGGCCGATATTCACGTGGCTGAAGATGATGCTCGAGTCCACGCTGGAGTACGAGTTGACGCGCACATCCTGCGACAGCACCGAATTCAGCACCTCAGCGCCCGAAATAATCACGCCGGCCGTGATCACTGAATTCACCGCCCGGCCTGTCCTACCCGGTTCGCCAAAGACAAACTTGGCCGGAGGATACTGCCGCACCCGCGTTCGCATCGGCCAGTGCTTGTCATACAGATTGAACGTCGGCGAAACCGAGCAAAGATCGAGATTCGCATCGTAGTAGGCATCGAGCGTTCCCACGTCGCGCCAGTAGAGAGCCTGCTGGCGGTTTTCATCGACGAAGTTGTAGGCCACCATCTTCTTCTTGCCCAGAATATTCGGCAGAATATTGTGGCCAAAATCATGCTTCGAATGCGGATCTTCCGCGTCCGCGATCAACTCCTTCAACAGCGTCTCCGTGTTGAAGATGTAAATCCCCATCGAGGCATCCACGGCGTTTGGATTAAACGGCGACCGGAATGTCGTCGACTTCGGTTTCTCCTCAAATCCCAGGATCTCGCCGTTCTGCCCCACCTCCACCACGCCAAAGCGCGAAACCTCATCCGGCCCGATCGGCAGCGTGGCGAGCGTCACATCCGCGCCAGTGTCCTTGTGGTGTTCCAGCATCCGGCTGTAATCCATTTTGTAGATGTGATCGCCCGAGAGAATGATGACGTGACTCGGCTGCTCGGAGCCGATCGAATAGATGTTCTGATAGACCGCGTCCGCAGTGCCCATGTACCAGTTGGCCCCGGTACGCTGCATGGGCGGCATGATCTCAAAGAACTCGCCCAGCTCCTGCGCCACAATGCCTGTCCACCCCTCGCGGATATGGCGGTTCAGTGACAAAGCCTTGTACTGCGTCATGATGTAGACCCTGCGCAGTCCGGAGTTGATGCAGTTCGATAGCGTGATATCGATAATGCGGTAATGCCCGCCAAACGGCACAGCAGGCTTGGCACGATCGCGTGTCAGGGGAAAAAGACGCTCACCTGCGCCGCCTGCTAAAAGGACTCCGAGAGTATCTTTCATATGTGTGCCACGTCTCCCATTCTTGCGCCATACCGTGACGTAACTCGTCGTTCCGCCTTACGGTATAAGCGTCTTCTCAGGCAGCCGAAAACATCTCCGGCTACTAGACGGGCGAGAATACCACAGCAATGTGACAGGTGTTGACTTCAAAAATTCTAAGCGCGAACTGGAGGTCCTGGCGCCTTCTACTCACTCGATCGATACCGTCTTCCTGAGCGGCGCAAAGCGCCCGCCTTTCAGGAAAAGGCCGCCATCCTTAACGCGCTGAAAGCCTGCCTTGAGCGAAGTCGAATGGAATCTGCTTTTCAGCGATCCCGATGCATCTCTTCATATCCGCGCCGAGGACGCGAGACACTAGCCTTCCTCTTCTTCGTCACCCTCGACAGAAATACGGAGCGACTTGAGAAAGCTCACATCGTTCGTCGTGAACGGGCCGCCTTCGTCTTCCTGAGCATCCTGCTGGGCAGACGGCTCGGCATCTGACGTCACATCGTTCAGGCCAATCGTCGCCTCCAGCATCAGCATCACGTCAAAACCATGGCGGCGAATGTTTTGCACGACTCCGGCAATCTGTTCCGATTCGATGACGGATTCGTGGATGGCCTCTCCAAGCTGTTGGATCAGGTCACGCAAGCGTTGGTTCATTCTTCCCTCCGACATGGACTGCGCGCCCTATGCTCCTGCTCGGGTACGGTCAGGATTCTTCTACCTTACTTCTGACACGCGACCTCGGCAACTGGTGAGCCATCAAAATGTGGGAAACCAGTCCCCTTTCCGCGCTGTTAGACTCAGAGGCGGAAGAGCGAATTCAGCAGTGAACCCAAACGAGATCGGCAAAAGACTGGGCATCGGCGTGCGCGTAGCAGGACGCATTGCCCAACAGCGCATGCAGGAAAAGGCGGCCGCCAGTTCGCCTGAGAGTTCATCCAATCAAACCTCCGCCACTTCCGCGCCCCGCTCCGCTCCGGTCAACCCCCTGCCGACCCAGCCTTTGCCCAGCCGCGAAGAAGTCCTCAACCGCTCCCGCGACCTGGCCGCCAAAAGCCACAAATACACCCGCGCAGCCGGACGAGGCGCCGGACGCGGACTGGCCGGCTTCCTGCGCCCCTTCAGCCGCGTAGGCGGCATTCTCTGGCTCGAGGTCACAGGCTTCTTCTTCGGCCTCTTCGGCCTCTACTTCGCCCAGGACCTCTGGCGCACCCGCCTGAACTACGCCGCCGGTCCTGAACATCAGCGCTTCCTCATAGCCATAGCCATGACCGCACTCTTCGGCTACCTGTCGATCAGCTCCTTCTGGCGCGCAAGACGGAAGTAGCCCCTGTTCAATTTCAGACGGGCACCTGAGTCGACGGAGATCTCACCGGAAGATAAATCTCGCGATTCTCGGAGGAGATTTCACTTTTGAGGTAGTACCGATGAAAGAATGTCACGAAGCTCCTCGCGCTGCCAATCGGGAAGCTCGATGGTACTGACCGCAGTCAGTTCCCAATCATTTGCGGCTTCAACCAGAAGAATGACGTTGTGAAACTCGCGCGAGTAGCGATAATTGCTCCAACTCGTTCTCAACGGTTCCCCAAAATCAGAGTCTCGTGTGAATCCGCGACTCGTAATCGTTACCCGCATTTCAGATTGAAGAATCGAGTCCAGCCGGTAGATTCGCGAATAACGGCGCGGCACCAAATAGATGCGCCAAAACGCTGGAATGATGATCAGGCCAATCAGGGGTAGATACAAAACAAGCGCGACTCCCATAGGTATCTGCTCCGGAGAGGCTATTAGACCGTAAGTGAGTCCAAGGGTCAGGTGCAGACATATCGTCGCAAGCAAAAGATAGATACACAAACCAACCTTCGAACTTGTATGACCTTCCACATGAGATACCGCAGAACGAACGTACTCGTCCTCACTGATTCGAAAGCTGAAACCCATCCCGCCACAATACCACGCCCCCTGCACCGCCAATCCCTCAACTGCTAAACTCAGCTTTCGCCGGAGAAGCGCCGTTTGCCCGATGAACTAAAACCCGTCTACACCGCCGCCGACATCAACGAAGACCGTCTCGCCGGTCAGCTCCCAGGCGAATACCCCTACACCCGCGGCATCCAGCCCACCATGTATCGCGGACGCCTGTGGACCATGCGTCAGTACGCCGGCATGGGCGACGCCGAAGAGTCCAACAAGCGCTACCACTACCTGCTCGCCCACGGCACCAGCGGACTAAGCGTAGCCTTCGACTTGCCCACGCAGACCGGCTACGACTCCGATTCGCCCCTCGTCCTCGGCGAAGTAGGCCGCACCGGCGTCGCCATCAGCTCTCTCGAAGACATGGAGCGCCTCTTCGGCGGCATCCGCCTCGACCAGGTCTCCACCTCGATGACCATCAACGCGACAGCAAGCACCCTGCTCGCAATGTACGTGGCCGCCGCCAAACGCAGCGGAGCAGACGCACACAGGCTCTCCGGCACCGTGCAGAACGACATCCTCAAGGAGTACATCGCCCGCGGAACCTACATCTACCCCGTCGTCCCCGCCATCCGCCTCACCACCGACCTCATCGCCTGGGCCGGTGAGCACGTCCCGCAATGGAACACCATCTCCATCAGCGGCTACCACATGCGCGAAGCCGGATGCACCGCCGCCCAGGAGCTAGCCTTCACCCTCGCCAACGGCCGCGCCTACGTCGAATCAGCCCTCGCCGCCGGTCTCACCATCGACAGCTTCGCCCCGCGCCTTAGCTTCTTCTTCAACGCCCACTCCAACCTCTTTGAAGAAGTAGCCAAGTTCCGCGCCGCCCGCCGCATCTGGGCTCGTTGGATGCGCGAGCGCTACCACGCCACCAATCCCCGTTCATGGATGCTCCGCTTCCACACCCAGACCGCCGGCTCCACCCTCACCGCGCAGCAACCCGAAAACAACATCGTCCGGACCACCATCGAAGCCCTCGCCGCCATCCTCGGCGGCACCCAGAGCCTCCACACCAACGGCTATGACGAAGCACTCGCCCTTCCCACCGAACAAGCCGCCCGCATCGCCGTCCGCACCCAGCAAATCCTCGCACACGAGAGCGGCGTTCCCGAAGTCGCCGACCCGCTCGGCGGCTCCTACTACGTCGAAGCCCTCACCAATCAGCTCGAAGAAGAGGCAGAGTCTATCTTTTCCAAAATTGCCCAGTTAGGAGGCACCCTGCGCGCCGTAGAGTCCGGCTGGGTCCAGCAGCAGATTCAGCAGTCCGCTTACGCCTGGCAGCGCAAAGTAGACTCCGGCGAATCCATCGTAGTAGGCGTAAACAAATTTCAGACCGAAGGCGAACCTGAGATCAAGCTCCAGCAACTCAACCCCGACCTCGAACGCCGCCAGATCGAACGCCTCCGAGCCCTGCGCACCCGCCGTCCGCTCGTCACATGGGAGCAGTCACTGGCAAATCTGGCCGACGTCGCCCGCACCACCGACAACCTCATGCCTCACATCGTGCAAGCAGTAGAATCCCTAGCCACAGTAGGCGAAATCGCTGACACCCTCCGCCAGGTCTTCGGCGAATACCGCGAAACAGTGACCGTTTAACCACCACCGTTTCCCCTCACCCTCTAACCACCATAGTCACCCCGCCTAACCACCACCGTTGTCATCCTGAGCGAAGCGAAGGATCCGCATTTGCTTTTCGTGCTGTCCATTCCCGCAGGGAATCTGCTTTTGCCTAAATCATTTCTTCGTAAGTACCCTCTGAACAATCTCCCGGAATTCGTCCTGCTGTTCAGCGACCAGGCACGACTTTGGACAAATCAGGAAAACGCCCGATGGAAACACCAGAATAAAAACGCTTTTTGATTCTCGCCAATAGCTCAAAGATGTCCATGGCGCTACACCAGATCCGCCCGAAGAAGATTGGTAAGAGAATTCTTCTCCGCTTATCCGGTAGATGAACTCACTCTTGATGTTCCGATTCTTTCTGTAGCTGTAGAAACCGAATAGCCAGAGAAAAACCAAGTACACTACTGGCCAAATTAGAAAAATCATGGCTTGCGACATCACAGCCGAAGCTTTCGTGATTTCGCCCTTAACCGCAAGCATCATCCAATATAGCCAAAGAAGTACATCGCAAATGAGCACCGCATAAACGACTCGGCGCAGATTTTTTCTCCTGAGGCGCAGGGCTTCCTCGTAGTCCTTCTTACTGATCCGACAATTGAATTGCATTTCGCCAGCATAACATTTCGTAACTCACCCCAGCCGCCTCCCAAACCGCGGAGCAATCGCATAATTCAACTGCACCAGCACAATGAACCCAATACTCACATAATTACTAACCACACAAAGCAGCGCCCCAAAAGCATAAAGACTCTGCGCAATCAAAATCCGCCGGCAGATCGCCGCCTGCACCTCCGCAGGAGTATCTTCCTTCACCAGCGCATGCCGAGCCGCAAACATCCAGCTCCAATACAACATCACACCCGGCAGCAGAATATTCAGCCAATACAAAACCAGCACCCCGCGAAACTCGATAAACTCCGCCAGCAGCCGCGTAGTCAGCGGCATCAGCGTCACCGCAAACAAGAATCCCAGATGAATCCAGGTAAGATCGCGATCCCCCTCGCGCAAATGATTCAACTGCGTCTGCTGCCCCGCCCAGAAAATCCCCAGCGTAAGAAAGCTCATCAGATAAGCAATCCACTGCGGAGCCATCCCGCACAGCGCCCGCAAAAGGTCCGCCTCCGAATGAATTCCCTCACGCAGCGGAATATGAATATCCAGCACCAGCAGCGTCATCGCCACGGCAAAAATGCCATCGCTCAAAGCCGCCAGCCGCTCCAGACTTCGCCCCTGAATCTTGTTATAGAGTGCCGCCATCACCGATCCGTTCCGCTACTTCAACAACTCACTCGTCGGATCATCAGGCTTGCGGAGGATCCGCCAGATGCCAATCACGATCAGCAGCAGCCCTGCGCACACCTCTAGCCAGAAGTGCCAATCCGTCTGCGCATGCCGGAACAGCGAATAGCTCTGAACCAGCGCGAACACCCCCACGAGGATGGCGATCGTGCCTCGAATCTTATCGGTCATGCCCTCAGCCCTCTCAGTTCCATGCGCCGGCATTTGCTTCTCATCAATCTTCGGCCAAACTTGCGCCGGCTTCAGTTTGACCGCGCACTCTGCGAATCCCTATCTTCAATAAAGGTACAGGAACCGGAATCGGGATGAACTTTCCGCGTCCGCTCCCCAACCGACGAGGTCATCACAATGTCGACGCCCGCACCCGCCGCCCTCAAGCAGACCGCCCTCAACGCCACTCACCGCGCCCACAAGGCCAAGATGGTCGACTTCGGCGGATGGGACATGCCCGTCGAATACAGCGGCCTCATGGCCGAGCACCTCGCCGTACGCAACGGCGTCGGCCTCTTCGACGTCAGCCACATGGGCGAAATCCAGTTCCGCGGACCCAACTCCCTCGCCGCCGTCCAGCGCATCACCATGAACGACGCCTCGCGCCTCCAGAACGGACAGGCCCAGTACTCCGCCCTGCTCACCCCCGAGGGCACCTTCGTCGACGACATCCTCGTCCACAAGCTCGGCGACAACGACTACCTGCTCGTAGTCAACGCCGGCACCAAAGACAAAGACTACGCATGGATCCGCCAACAGGTAGGTAGCATGTCCGGCGTCCACATCGGCGACTACTCACCGCACTACACGCAGCTCGCAATCCAGGGCCCCAAAGCCCTCGAAACCCTGCAAAAGCTGACCAAGGTAGACCTCTCCGCCATCAAGAACTACTGGTTCACTTGGGGACAGGTCGCCGGAGTCCACAATACTCTCATCGCCCGCACCGGCTACAGCGGCGAAGACGGCTTTGAAATCTACATCCCCTCCGACGTCGCGACATCCGAAAAAGTCTGGAACGCCATCCTCGAAGCAGGCGCCGAATTCGGCATCCTCCCCTGCGGCCTAGGCGCCCGCAACACCCTCCGCCTCGAAGCAGGCATGCCCCTCTACGGCCACGAAATCACCGACGAAACCAACGTCCTGGAAACCGGCCTTGACCGCTGGCTCAAGCTGGAAAAAGACTCCGACTTTCTCGGGCGTTCTACACTCTTAGCGATCAAAGAAGCAGGCGGACCCTCGAAAAAACTAGTAGGCCTCGAAATGGTAGAACGCGGCATAGCCCGCGACGGCTACCCGGTCCTGAACGAAGCAGGCGACGAGATCGGCATAGTCACCAGCGGCTCACCCGCTCCATTCCTCAAGACCAACATCGCCTACGCCTATGTCCCCAAAGCAGTAGCCGAAAGCAAAGAAGACGTCTACGTCCAGGTAAGGAGCAACAAGGTCCGCGCCAAACAAGTCCCCACCCCCTTCTACAAACGGCCCAAGAAGCAATAGAGAGAACTGTTTGGGATTGCCTGTGCTGTTGCCCTTGTTTTTCTATTGTCATTCCCGAAGGGATCTGCTTCTGCCCTTGTCTTTCTTTTGACGGCGGGAGGCGCGGGTGCCCGCCAAAGAAGCAGAGGTGAGAGATAGAACGCTGCCCTATTGGATAATAGACGTGTGGATACTATAAAAATCAAAACCTACGAACAGGTGCATGGTCCCGGAACATTCGTGTCCTTTCGCACTCTTTCTAAAGCGGAGGCCGACGATGTACTCAAGCGAATCAAACATAAGCTGAGTTTGCCTGAACACCTGGAGGCCGTCCGAGTCCTTCAGTTCATCAGAGATACTAGTCATCCCGTTCACGGCGTTGACGCAACGAGAGACAATTTTGATCCGAAAGAACTATTCCGCCAGCTCAGCCTCCCGCGTTCTGGGAACGTTCTTCTGAATTGGTACAGGTTTGATCGTATTGACGAGATTAGAGCGGAAGATTTGTATCTATTTTTCGGGGATATTTGGTATCCCTTTTCCGACGATTTGGATATTGTAGATCCGAGTCTTAACTGGATAGTTTCGATTGATCATTCTGGCTCGGTAAGAGCGTTTCGCATCGCTGCCGTTTCATAAAGCAGGCAAGTACTTACTTATGCATGGCGCGTTCGTTGGCAGTCATCTGCCTTGGCATCAGAAGGCAACAACAAAGGACGCTCGATCCTGAGAACCCAATTTCAAAGATTGATAATAATGAACACCGGGAAGTGATTAGTCAGCCGGATAGCCCGTTCCAAATCGAGCCCCGTGCCCTGAACGACCTGCACGCTACTTATGATGGAATCGTTCGCGAACACGCGGTCGATTGGCCCCGTCCATCGCTTCGCAGATCCGCTCTCTGTGTACGTCGAAGGTGTTTGCGAACCGCAGGAATGAACCTCCTGCATCGCGGTCAGACTCTTCCCTTTCCCATACAAGTCCCCATACTTCAATGGGTCGCTGAAGAAGTCAGAGTAACTGGGTGCTTCCTCTTTCTCTTTTTCGCCGGTGTATGGCGTCAGCTGCCTTTCAGGAGCATCTTTAACCAGTTCGGGCGTGCCGAAAATCGAAGTCTGCCTGACTAGCAGAAACCTGGGATCGGGATTATAAGGTTCCTGGTTTAGGGGCGACTGGAAGTTCATATCACCGAACAGCAGATTGAGTCCCCCTATATCCAGGAATCGCTGTTTAGCCTCCTTCGCCATCGTCACCGCCGGACCGGCGCAGTGCCAGGCCCCGGCGCTAAAGGTGTGATCAGAGGTCGTCGTGACGAGTACGCACGCCGGCCACCGCTCCCCGAGATTCAGGCCCCGAAACTTTGCTTCAACTCCGGTCAATCGCTCGACGGATTTGACTGAAGTCTCTTTCCAGAAACACAGCACCACCTCGTTGCCGCCGACCGAGTAAGCTTCTCCGTTCCACTTGAAAGTCGTCATCTCTTTCATCGTAGAATCGGTAGCTTTCGCCAGCTTTCTCTTCGGCTGATTCAGGATTTCCAGGACTTCGTCAGCTACCCCTTTGTCTTTGCATTCATAGAGGAACGCGATATCCGCCTGGACCAAAACGTTATAGAACGCCCTGAGATTGTTGATATCGTCTTCGTTGCGGGTAACTTTCTCCGTACGCATGTGCTCGATATTCCAGGAAAGGACGACGAAAGCCATTTCAGTCCTCCAGGCCGGAAAGTATAACAAAGGTGAAATTCTGGCGGATGAAGCATGCCTAACCTGTAAAGAATGAGGTGCCCACGGGCGGGTGACTTATGTTTTGCTTTCCTAACTAGCTGACCGCGCAGAAAGAATAAGTTACCTTCCGGATCTTTCGCGGCTAAGTCTTTGCCTCCCACTGCTCCTGCTTCAGTGACAGATTGATGGCTCACAGTAGCCTGACCAGGAATGAGACGGACCGCCGAGCCTATATTTCTTTTCTCACTTATGCATGGCGCGTTCTCCAGCAGCTTCCTGCCTCTGCATCTCAGTATCGGCGTTAAACCACAGAACCATCTGTTTCCCGTCTTTATCCTTCACCGCAACTACGTCGTAGTAGTGGCCGTCCTGCTTCCACGTACGATGTTCCTGCAACTGCACGTTCAGTACGGACCCCATGTACAGATACGTTTCGCGAATGGTCGTCGCGAACCAGGCGGTCTTTACGCTCTTTCCATCGCCTGAATCCGTAATGGACTGCAACAGGGCCGCAAGCAGCACCCGTTCCTTTTCGGCTTCGCCTTCGCGGCCAAGCCCCACCAGCGAACGCCAGGCCAGATAATGCGCATCGACGTCCGCGATGTTGTGGTCTTCGATCTCGCGACCAATCTTGAGCGCGTCCGCAAACTCGCCTTTGTTGAGCGCGGCATAGGCTTTGTCAATAGCCCGAAACCCCTCCGATCCATCCTCAACCTCGCCGATCGCTGCGGCGACGCGCAAGGCCTTCCAGTCAATGCCTAAGTCACCGGCGCGGACCTTCGCGGCAAGCTCTGAATACTTTGCGCGGGCAGCCTGCATGTCGTCTGCGGCCAAGGCTGATGAAACGGAAATCCACGCGAGTATTGCGACAACAATGATACGGATTATCTTCATAGCGGCCTTGTTTGTTTCTGGAACTGTTGCTCCTTTTTAAACCAAAAACGTTAAGGTTGTCTCGCTCGCCCGGTAGATGGCTAGCCCAGACCCGGGGAATAACAATCGAGGGTCCCCACATCTTCTGCAAGCAGCTCAATTTTCAACCATAAGGCTGCCGCTGGATTTACGATCTACCAATGGCAAACAACCTCATCCAAACTGACCCAGCCGCAGGCCAGTTCAAGCGCTACGCATGTCTGGCTTTCTCTGCTCTGCTTCTCGCCGTACCGCCGGCATCATCCGACGCGCAATCATCGGCGCCACAGGACACGGTGTTGCACATCGAAGTGCGCCGCATCCCCCTCGACATCGTGGTGACCGACAAAAACGGAAACCCAGTGCGCGGCCTGAAGCAAGAAGACTTCATCATCAAGGAAGACAAGAAGACGCAGAAGGCTCTCAGCTTCGATTATTTCGACGGCTCTTCAGGCGCCTTTGTCCCTCCAAAGCTCGCGCCGCTGCCTTCGAATACCTTCGTCGACCTGCCCAGCCAGCCCGAGCGGGGACCGCTCTACGTCCTCTATTACGACATGGTGAACACCCCCCAGACCAACCAGATGGAAACTCGCAAACAGTTGCTTGACTTTGTGGACCATACCCAGCCGGGAACCCGCTTCGCCCTCTTTGCCAACATGGCCGGATTGCATCTGATCCAGGGATTTACCAGCGACCACGCACTGCTTCGCAACGCAATTCTGTCGAAAGGGCCCGGCCCGCACATCCCCAATGTCTTCCTTGATGGCAACGTCTACGGATACGAAGACGCCGGCGCGGTGCTTTCCAACCTCAAGTTTCTTGCCGACTATCTGAACGGAATACCGGGCAGAAAAAACCTGCTCTGGCTCTCAAGCGAATTCCCCATTCCCGTTGGCCCCACAGTCACAGGCCACAACTCCAACACCGGTGTCAGCGGAGGCTTCTCAAGCTCAACCCTGCAGTTGAACGACCTCTCCTATCTCGAAAGCCAGAGAATCAAGGAAACCTACTCAGCCCTCGTAACCAGCCAGGTGGCCCTGTATCCAGTGAACCTCAACGGAGTGGTAGGTGGAGGCGACGCTCTCGCCAACTACGATTACGAGAATGAAATCGCCGCGGCTACCGGTGGTCATGCCTATCACGGCAACGACAGAATCGCCGAACTGCTCGACAAGGCCGTCGAAAACGGCGCGAGCTACTACGCCTTGACATACTCGCCGACGAACACGAAATACGACGGCACCGAACGCCATATCGAAGTCTCGCTCGCCAACAAGACCACCTATACCCTCAGTTACCGGACTCTCTACTATGGCGTTCCGGATGACGAGCCCAAGTCTACTACTCACAAGTCTGACGTCCTGCAGACGCGCTTTCTCGCAGCCAAAGCCGCAGACAATCTCTTCGCCAACATCGAGCACGGCGCGCCCCTGCTCTACGACCTGCTCTTCAGCGCCCACGTGGCGGCTGAGGGCGCGCCCGCGATGGCGACACCCGAGCAGATGCTGCAGCTCGAAGACTCGCCAGCCTACTTCCGCACGCGCCAAAGAGACAAGCCACAGAAACCCCTCGCTCCGGTAAAGCTGCAGAAGTACGTGATCGGTTACGGAGTCATCGATTCGCAGTTGAAGTCCTCCGCGCAGCACAACGGAGTTCCGGCAGTGCTGGAGTTTGCCGTTGCCGCCTACGATGCCGACGGCCGCTTGCTCAACAGTATGTTGAATGAGGGCATGGCCTCGCCGCAGTCCGATCCGGGCGCAAAATCAGGCGCGCTGTTCCACGCCGAACAGGAACTCGAAGTTCCTCCCGGAGCCGCGTGGCTGAGACTGGCCGTCCGCGACAAGCTCAACAACCGCACCGGCACACTGGAACTACCACTGCCGTTGAAAGCGGAGCCGACACTCCCAGCCATGAGCAAAACAAACTGACGAGACGTACATCCAGTGCTGGTCAGTGCGGTTGCTTGAGGTATCGATTCATGCGCCCTTCAACCTCAGACAACAACAAGCAATGGATACTCAGGCAGCGTCCCATCCAGCCGCAAAATACCATGACATCAGCGGCTACACCCACCCCGATTGTGCGATTTTCTTCTTTTCGCGCTCGCGCCTCATCACAACGACGAGAACCACGATCACGCATCCGCCGACACCTCCGAAGAACGCTCCGAGCGCTCCCGCAACGGTGCGAACAATGGCTTCACCAACTCCGGAACCAACCGCCACAACCACCTCAGAGCCCTTGAAATTCTCGCCATAGTCACATGCAAACTCGTATTTTCCATCCTCTTGGATAGGAAACTCGAGCACCGAATGTCCAGACCTTCCATTGAGCGTGTACGAGGTACTCGTGCTTGATCTCTCCATCGCTATAGCGGCGCCTTTCGGAATGGAATGGACACGACATTGCAGCCCTTGAACGGATTGCGTTGTGGAATAGATCATGCCATTCATGACCGATTGTTCTTCGAGGAACACGGTATACCTTTGCCCCCGTTGCAGGTTCAGTTCCGCCCTGCCGGGAACTACTACTTGCGTGAGCGAATCGGTGACGTGCCCGAGTCCATGGAAGATTGTGTAGATGAAGAAGCCTCCGCCGATCAAAAGGAAGGGTAATCCCCACAGGCAATGCCATAAGCTGGGTTGTATTCGTGTCATTTGATCCAAGTCTACACTTGGAGTTGGTGACCCAGCTCTGAATTAGCGAGCGTGAGGCTGCCCCACATCTCGCATCTGAGTTGTGGGGATTACTTACGCCGCACCGCCACGACGCGCTCCTTCAACAGCGGATCGTCAGGCAAATGTGCCCAGTCGTAATAAGCAGCCAGATCACGCATCGCAATCGTGTGATATCCGTTTTGCTTGAGATACATCATGCAACTGAGAAGGAGCTCCGGCGGCGTATTCACCCAGGGATGCGCCACATCCGGCACGCCATGAAACTGCAGCACTGCGATCTTGCCGTCCCTGGCCTGCGCCACCACCTTCTTGAAGTGCTCCAGCGTCCACCCAGGATACGAATCCCCCGTCGTCGGAATCAGCAGCGGATGGTTCTTCGTCACATCCAGCGCCGGACCAACCTGGATCTCGCCATAAGCAACCTCCGGCTGCATGCCTCGCCGCGCCAGTTTGTAGCCGCGCTCCTGTAGTTGCGCAATCGCCTCCGGACCAAAGTTGTCCCCCGGCCACCCGAAGCTCACCGGCTTTGGCACGCCAACCTTCGCCAGCGCCTCCTCAACTTGCTTGAGCTCAGCGCCCAGCGTCGCTACCTTCTCAGCCGTTTCGAAACCGGAGTGGGTCCAGGTGTGATTCCCAATCTCGAATCCACGCCGGTTGAGGTCGGCCACTTCCTCCCAACTCATGAAGTTCGCCTTGTCCTCCATCCAGTTATGCGTGATATAGAACGTAGCCTTGAATCCCAGCTTCTCCAGCAGCGGAGCGACATAGGTGTACTGCGTCTTCACCGCATCGTCAAAGGTCAACACCACTGTCTTGTCCGGCACCGGCACAGCCGCAGACGCAGCACAGATATAACCCATAAAGACCAATACACCGCAGGCCAATACAACCCAGCGCCAAAACTTCCGCTCGAATATCTTCAACCGTCACCCTCCAGATAAGCCCGTCTACTTCACCCCGGCCGGCTCTCCCATCTTGTGGGCCCCCGCCTCGTCGCCTTGAAGTCAGACTTGTGCAGCTTGCCCCAATCGGATTTTTTCGGCATTTCCTCTGTACAAAAGTATGTAGTAGAACAATGCTGCGACCCACGCAAGAAATAAAAAGACGGCTAACAATACGATCTTGGCAAGTAGGGGAATATTGCGATTTGTGGCACAGTGAAAGAACATTCGGAAGAACAGATATAAGGCTCCGAAGGTTATGACTGGGCTCAGTACTACATGAACGATGTGCAGGACCTGATCTGATTGAACTAAATGAACAAAAGGCTGACTCAGGTTCATCAATCCCAATTCCAAGGTTAAGAGAAAGGCGCCGCAGGCCGCCAAGTCCAATGCCTTGCGTTCTGCTACAGAATATTTCGGAAATACACTCAAGCCTACCTCCTTGTCATTCTTTGAAGCATTCCCAGCCCCCAGCTCAAGATACACTCCATTCGTCTACCTGAAGCCGGTTACATTGGATTTATAGGCGTGTGGCCCATATCTGAGAAAGTAACAAATGTGGGCACCCGCATCTCGCTGCCGGATCCCCAACGAATCGGCTCTTCATTTCAAGACCCCAAAGATGCCGTCATCCTGAGCGAAGTCGAATGGGACCACATTTGCCTTCATCTCAAAACTCAAGAAAATTCGTCATCCTGAGCGAAGCGCAGCGCAGTCGAAAGCCTGCCCTGAGCGTAGCCGAACGGGGACCCGCATTTGTCTTTCACTTCACATCAAACCAACGTAGACGCGTTATTATGACTTCAACGTTTTCATCCAGCGCAAACAGGTAGAGAGGCTCACCGAGATTTCCGCGTCTGCGGTAACACGTCCCGAAATACGCCCAACCACGATAGGACAATCTGAGAACTGTCACAATGCGGAGGTTCTAACGCATCGGTTGCGTGCAGAATTCTTCGATGGACAGACGAAAACTGAATCCCGTTCACTCCGACGAATTGAACTCCATTTTGTGCTGGAAAACCCCGCGCCGCACCTTCGGCCTGCTCTTAGCTAAGGTGGAGGCGACAACAATGTTGCAATGCTTTCTACGCACAAAACGGTATCTGCTTATCGTTGCGATTTGTCTTTCATTTTGTGCGATAAGCGGATGTATCGAGACCATGTCGTATTTGGCAAGTGATTCCAGACTGCAAAATGGATCACACTTCCGCGTGGCCTCACACGCGCAGACGTTAACGTCGACGAGGAATTCATGGACCCAGCGCCGAGAGGTCTTGACGTAAAATTTGTATTGAGAGATAAAAAATTGGCAGAAGTAAGAGGCAAGTCGATCAATTTGGGCGGACGTTACATTATCGTCGTTGTAAACGACATACCTGAAATTATTGGATTCACGCACCAAATCAACGAACATGGTATTGATCTCCCGTACTTCTATGTCGTCGATGATCCCGCCATAAAGAAAAAGCTTTTGGATGAGAACGGAATTGATGACCCTGTTCTAAGGAAAAAACTTTTGGATGGGAACGTATCATCCATTTCTGATCATTGAATCTGGGTAGCCGAGGTCTCGTTTTCAAGACGAGTGAGACGATGAACTTTAACCCGGCGGCCGGGTACCCCGCATCTCGCTTCTGAGATGTGGGTCTCCGCAACGCTACGATCATCGATTTAAATTCGGACAGTAAAATTCAGAAATGACGCAAGGCCTCGTTCGCTACTAGAGCTACGGAGACTTTCATTTGTCACTTTCAGTTGTTACCGGAGGCGGCCACACCTGGGTTCGCCTGAGAGAGAAAATGCAGCATAGGCATTTGAGCAATGGGACCGCAGCCGGGGCGCTTCTCCTGTTTTGCATTATGTTGCGCGGTTCTTTATGCGCGCAGACCGACCGCATCGTCACTCTTCGAATGTTGGATAGCAAGACAGGACAGCCGATCACGACATCCGAAATCGAAGTGCGGATGCGAGTGCCCGTGACATCCAATCCAACAAATGGTGTACTTCCTGTCTATGTTCGACCGGACAAAGATGGCGTTGGAGTGGCAACACTTCCGATTACTGCCTCCGACATTCGGGTTTACGCTTCTTACGGGGCAGCGAATTGGAGCTATGTCAACTGTGACTCCGTACAGGACCGGGGATCAAATCGAGAGCACTGGTATTCGATTTCAGAGATACTCAGGACGGGGAGCGCGGCTCCCAATTTTTGCAGCAAAAGGAAGATCGCCGTCAAACCAGGCGAATTTGTATTCTTTGTTCGGCCTATGACATTTTCGGAAAAGATGCACGAATAGCGGTGGGTGGGCGGTTAGTCCATATCTAACATTAAGAGAATTAGGGTGCCCCACATCTCGCTTTTGAGATGTGGGTTTTCGCGGCACGGGCGCTTATGCGTTTTGCTTTCTCAGCTCGCAGGCCCGGCAAAAAGAATGAGATTACCGTCCGGGTCTTTCACAACAAACGTCTCAGCTCCCCACGGCTCCTTCTTCAATGCCTGATGGAAAGGCACACCCACAGCCTGATACATGAGGAAGAGGTCCCTGATCTCCTCTGCACTGGCTACCGTGATCGAAGCCGAAAGTAAATCCTCGCGTTCCCTGATATCTCCCGCAAAGACAGGCTCATCCACATGGCGCAGGGAAAGCCGCGCGTTGTCTCGACTCACCTGCCCAAAGAATGGCGGATCGCCATAAACAAAATCCACCGTAAAGCCAAGCTTGCTATCGAAGAAGTCACAAGAGGTCTTGATATCTCTCACGAACAGTTGCGCAGCAACCGAACAGAGCGTCGGCTGAGCGATGCTTTGTTTCGCTGGCAGTGTCACGGTGTGGGCTCCTGTTCTGAGCGGCGGGTGTTGCGCACAATTCCACGACAACAGCGCATACTAACCAAAGCATAGAGCTACCCGCAGCGCGGAAGAAAAAATCACCTTCATGCAAACAACGAATTCGAGTGCGAAAAAAGCACCAAAAAACAGCATAAAACGCACCTGATATTTCCCCTAATCAACAATTTATCAGTGACTTACCCGCACAATTCAGGTACCCCCTCCCCCTCGGAGCAGGTAATTCTCCTTTTCTTCGCCCAAAAATACCCTGAACTAACCCTGAGATGAAATAGGAAAAACAGCCGCATGCTACGATGCGACATCGCAATCCCTCATCAGGAGAGCCAATCCATGCAGCGTGTTCTCGCCGTCCTGTTTCTTTTTTGCACCGCAGGCATCCATCTAGCAGCAGCACAACCTGCCACTCCGCTGCTCATGCCCGCCTCAAGCCTGCCGCCACAAAAGACTGCGCTGGTCTTCAGCCAGCGGATCGCCTACTACGAAGCAGGCACTGGCCCCACCATCATCCTCGTCCACGGCTTCGCCAGCCAGGCTCGATTCGACTGGGGTAACGTCATCCTGCCCCTCGCCGAACATCACCACGTCATCGCCCTCGATCAGATCGGCTTCGGGCAATCAGACAAGCCCTTCATCGACTACTCCATCCAGACCTTCGTCGACTTCCTCGGAGAATTCCTGCGCACTCAAAAAGTGTCCGACTTCACCCTCGCCGGTGAATCCCTCGGCGGTTGGATCTCAGCCCTCTACACCATCGAATCTCTCGACCCAGCTAACACAGGCCCATACGCTCTGCCCAAACCCAAACGGCTGATCCTCGAAGACGCCGCCGGCATGGCTGCGCTTCCCTCCACCGGCGCCAGCTACCCCGTCACCGGCACCGTCGCCGACGCCCACGGCGTAGCCATCGTCTTCCACAACAAGTCGCTGATCACTGAAGATTTCGTCCGCGAAAACTTCGCCATCAAGCTTGCAGCCAACGACGGGTTCACCCAGCGTTCAGTCTGGGGTAACCCCAAACTGGCCACTGAAGTGGTCAAAGACCGCCTCGCAAAGATCACCATTCCCACACTCGTAGTCTGGGGCGGCAATGACGAACTCGTCCCGCTCGAAGCAGGCAAAGCCTACGCCGCCGGCATCCCCGGCGCAAAGCTGGCCATCATCCCCGAGTGCGGCCACGGCCCCTCCATCGAAAAGCCCAAAGAATTTCTGGCAGCCGTCCTGCCCTTCATCGACTGACGATACGAGTTGTCCTGAACGAAAAAATCCCCGCTCCAGCCACGATCGTTCGTGTCAGAGCGGGGATGACCCTTTTCCTATTCCTGGTCCCTGTTCCCTAGTCCCTGTTCTCCGTTCCCTACTCTTGCGCCGCCCCAACTCGTCCGACAAACACCTGCTGCGGAGCATTCACCTCGCACCCCGGCACGCTGAACTTCAGCTTCATCGTTTCGACCTCGGACTTGCCCTTCAGCGGCGTGACAAAGCTCAGCTCATACTGGTTCCGCAAACGTCGGCTCAACTCATCCAGATAAGGCTCAAACGAAACTGGATTCCCCGTCCCCTCCCAGAAACTCTTGCCTCCCGTCGCGTCAGTAACCGTAAGCAACAGATTCTGTCCGGCATTGTTCTCATACTGCGTGCTGTCGATGCGTCCCTGACCGCGCCAATAGATCGAATACACCACCAGCCGCGCCCGCACCGAGTCCGCAATAGCCGCCTGCACATACTGGTCGGCGGGATCGAAGCGCAGGTTGTACTGATCGACTCCGTCCGTCACCATCAACACCTCGCGCCGGGCGTTAGCGTCCTCAGAAGGCCAGCGCTTCGCCAGATCAGAAAGGCAGAAATAAGGACTGCCATTCGACCCCGCCGAACCCGCCGTCATATGCAACCCCTTCAATACCTCAGCATGATCCGCCGAAAGTGGACCGGCCATTGCAGCACCGCCATTCTGCATGTACGCAATCGCTGCACGCGCATTCGGTGGCAGGCTCTTGATAAAACGCGCGATGTCCTCCAACTGCGATCCCAGGCTCGTCCGCGAAGCACTATCGATTAGCACCACCAACTCCAGGCTGTCCCGCTCGCCGGTGAGCGGGACGAACTTCGTCACGCTCGACTCTTTCCCATTGACCTTGAGCTTCGCACTCTGCGCCGAGACATTCCCCACTGCATCGCCATCATGCTTGGGCAACACCGTCACAATCACCTGCCCTTGCCCCTGGTTCTCACTCTGTGCAAATGCCGAAGCCGTGAGCAGCAACGCCCCGGCTGTGACAAAAACTGCGGTTCTAATTCTTCTCATCCAAATCGCTCCATTCGAGACGCGAAGCTCGGCAAAACTCCTCGCCTGCTCAAATCACTCCTCGCCTATAGAGATTTAGACGCGGCCCAGAGAGAGATAGGCGCAATAAGGTCCTGATAGCAGGGCAACCTGCTCGATTCGGCGCATAAGTGACTCTGCTCAGAACTATCCATGATTGTGATCCAGGATTGCGTTTAAATAGACCACCAGCAGCGGCGAGATATTCAAATGGGGGAGGATTTTAAAGATTACTGCTTAAAGGCCTTGGCTAATACGGGGCCAGCCTCGGCATCTTCCACTACCAGTGAGGAATGTATCTCCAGCACGTCCGCCCAGGCGACTGAAAACGCATAGAGAGCTGCCGGATCGTCCGACTCCGACAGGGAAAATCCTCCGCTGCCATCCGCCTTGTGCCAGCGTCCCAGCAAGGTTATGCCAGCCCCTGGGTTAGCTTGCCCACTCAGGAATCTCGCCACTGCCTCCGGAACGCATCCCGGACGGATACTCCATGTTGAAAGAAACTTCATCGCAATTTATCTCCAAATAAAATTTCTCCGCGTGTCAGCGCCTTGTTTTCGCGAAGGCACCCATCATAGTTCGGCCACGCTCCTGCGGGGTAAATATTTCATCGCACCCTCGCATGTCCTCAATGTCGACTTGTCCGCGAAACACCCGCGTACGCGAACTCTACGTCGCCAGAATCTCAAAATCGCCAAAAAGTCGAAAATTACCCATTTCCACCGGAACTAACGCCGCAACTCCGGGTCTACGTCAGTCAGCCGTGCTTCGCTCCGCACAGGTTTGCTCTGGAACCAGGGGGACCGGAGTCCGGCAAGCACTTTCGGTATTTCCCGATGGCCGCAACGGTAGTTTTTGGCGGCATGCGACATGGCTTCGCCTATGCAAGCCAGTTTGTGCCCGTGTCCCGTTTGTGCCCAAGTGAGGAAAGATGAATTCCCAACCCTGCCTGTACGCAGCTCTTCTGGCCTTGTCTCGCCGTTCGACATCGATCTCCGCACGTAATGTTCTCCGAAGAAAATTGCGTCTTCTCAGTCGCCTCGCGGCACCGGCAATTCTCTTGCTTCTTCTCGCCCTGAGCCAGCAATCACTGACCGCACAACAGGCGTGGTCACCGGGTTACTCCAACAACGCCCAATACACGCCAGCCCCACAGCCTGGATATGCGCAGCCGCAACCCTACGATCCTCAGCAGACATACATCGACCCCGACCCGCAGCAGGACTACAACTCAGTCCAACCCCAGCAGCCCAATGCGCAACCTCTCAACACTGAGCAGTTAGAGCAACTGGTCGCTCCGATCGCGCTCTATCCCGATACGCTGGTGGCTCAGATACTGGCCGCAGCCACCTACCCCGCTCAGGTCGTGGACGCCGATCATTGGCGGCAGGCACAGGGAAATGTCTCCCCGGAAGAAATCGTCGCAGGCGCGAATGCGCAGGCCTGGGACCCCAGCCTCAAGGCCCTGACGGCCTTCCCTCAGGTACTCAGCGAAATGGACCAGAATTTGCGCTGGACCATCGCCCTCGGCAACGCCTATTACAACCAGCCTCAGGACGTCCTGGATGTCGTCCAAGTGATGCGCCAGCGCGCGCAGGCTGCAGGAAATCTCCAGAGCACGCCTCAGGAAGCAGTGAGCTACGATCAGGGCTACATCCAGGTAGCTCCGACCAATCCGCAGGTAGTCTATCTGCCCGTCTATAACCCGTGGAGCGCTTACGGGCAGCCAGTAGAGCCCTATCGCGGCTTTTCCTGGGTCGGCACTCTGGGATCGGCTTTCAGTTATCTGTACAATTCCGGAGCCGTTCGCTACGGGCTGGGAATCGCAATGTCCGCCTTTAGCCACACTCCCTGGGGATGGCTCGGCTGGGGTCTGGATTGGCTCAGCCACTCACTACTCTTCAACAATTCGAACTACTACTCGCACAGCACCACAGTCACAGACCGGGGTTTCCCATATGGCGGCCCCCGCGCCCGATACGGCGGAGGCTACCAGCACGCGTCCATCAATGGCCTCAACGGTCACGGATACGGCAACACCTACCGGCAGCAGGAGAACTACGGTCGGCCCGGCGCCGGATATGGTGCCGGACATGGCGGAGGATATGACGGTTACAACCACTCCCGCAGCCAGGAATTCCAGCAGCAGCCACAGCGATTCGCCGAAAACCGTCCCGCACCTGGCAATCCCCGCGGCTACCCGGGAAGCAGCTACCCCGGAGCGGGTTACGCACGGCCGCCCATGGAAGCCTATAACCGTTCGTTGGCGCAAAGAAACACCCCACAACCCTATGGCCGTCCCGCTCCGACATACGGCTCCGGTTTTTACAATCGGCCAGGAGGCGAGCGTTACGACACACGGCCCGGAATCTCCTACGCACCTCCGTCGCAATCGTATCGAGCACCCCAAAGCAACTATCCGCACGCGGGATCCCCAGGTCCCGCCTCCGGATTCTACGGAAACGGAAGCAGGGGAATGGAAAGTTATGCACCCAAGCCGCAAAAGTCAGGCGGCTTCCACCTCTTTGGCGGAGGCCATGAGCGCGAGCCCAAAGGCTTTGGCAGCAGCACAGGTTTTAGCAGCAAAGGCTTCAGCAGTCACCACTCTGGCGGAGGCGGCCACTCCAGCAGTCATGGCGGTGGAGGCCATCATCACTGATCCAAACTGATCCAACTTCCTTTGCGCCTTCCCGCCTGCACAGAATGAAATACCATGGCACAACGCTTCGGCCACTACAATATCTCCATGCAATTTCTCTCGCTGAGCCGCCGCCTCGTCGACAAATTTCCGCCTGAATCCTTCACTCCTGACCTGATGGGCCGCGAAACCGCTCGCGTCCGAGAACTCTACGCCGCCGGTACGCTCCGCCAGATATGGAAGCGCGGCGACCTGCCCGGCGCCAGTATTGTCTGGGAAGCAGCCTCAAGGGCTGACGTCGAAGCCGCCATCGACAGCCTGCCCATCTACCAGGCCGGCCTGCTCGAAATCGTGGCCATCATCCCCCTCGAACCTTACCCGGCCTTCTGCCCCCCGGCCTGATCAATTCACGCGCCATTTCTTGCAAAAGCACCCAAGGTCTTACACTGGAGAGTCAACACACGATTCTTCGCTTGCCCCTACCCAAACCCGAAAGGATCCCGCCATGCCCTACCCAGCCACCTACAAATACACCAAAGAACATGAATGGCTAGATGTAGCAGGAAACGTCGGCACCGTTGGCATTACCGACTACGCGCAGTCCACCCTCGGCGACATCGTTTTCGTCGAACTGCCCAAAGTCGGCGACAAGGTCACCGGCGGCGCGACCTTCGGCTCCGTCGAAAGCGTAAAGGCAGTCAGCGATCTCTACTCACCCGTAAGCGGCACCGTAACCGCTATCAACGAAGAACTCGCCACCTCACCCGACAAGGTCAACGAAGACGCCCACAATGCCTGGATGATCAAGGTAGAGCTCTCCGACCCGTCACAGGTGGACAAGCTGCTCGATGCCGCCGCCTACGAGGCGTTCATCGCAGAAGAAACCGGACACTGAGACATCTCTTTCAAATGAATGTCATCCTGAGCGCAGCGAAGGATCTGCTTTAAAGGATGTCCGACCAAATGAACCCTGAGGAGTCCAGACGAATCTAAGACCCATCAGACCAGAGGCTAGAACCGAACATGCGTTATCTCCCTAAATCTCCCGCCGAACGCGTCGAAATGCTCGCGCATATCGGCGCCAGCTCCATCGACGATCTCTTCTCCGTCATCCCCGCCGAGTACCGCCTCACGCGCGACGTCGACGTGCCGCGCCAAATGGCCGAGAGCGAGATCATCGACTACTTCAAGGCAGCGGGCGCCAAAAACGCCGTGGGCTACACCAGCTTCCTCGGCGCCGGATGCTACCGCCACTACCGTCCCGTCATCATCGACTCGCTCGTCCAGCGCGGTGAATTCCTCACCAGCTACACGCCCTATCAAGCCGAGATCACGCAAGGCACTCTGCAGGCCATCTTCGAGTTCCAGACCATGATCTGCGAACTCACCGGCATGGACGTAGCCAACGCCAGCATGTATGACGGCTCCACCGGAGCAGCAGAAGCCGTAATGATGGCCACCCGCATCACAGGCCGCCACAAGTCGATCGTCGCCGCAACAGTCCATCCCGAATATCGCGAAGTCATGGCGACATACGCCCAGCATCAGGGCCTGCCCACTGAAGTCGTCCGCTACGACGCCGAAACAGGCCGCATCGACATGAACGCTCTGGCCGCCGCGATCACCGAAGAAACAGCCTGCGTCCTCGTCCAGTCGCCCAACTTCTTCGGAGTCATCGAAGACATCCCAGCCATCGCCGACCTCGCTCACGCCAAGGGCGCGTTGCTCATCGTCTCAATCGCCGAAGCCATCTCACTCGGCGTAGTCAAGCCGCCCGTCGAAGCCGACATCGTCTCCATGGAAGCCCAGTCCTTCGGCGTCGCCATCAGCTACGGCGGCCCATTCTGCGGCGTCATCGCAACGAAAGAAAAGTATCTACGCCAAATGCCCGGCCGCCTAGCCGGACAAACCAAAGACGCCGACGGCAACGTAGGCTACGTGCTGACCCTATCAACGCGAGAGCAGCACATCCGCCGCGAAAAGGCCACCAGCAACATCTGCACCAACCAGGCTCTGGTAGCACTGATGGCCACCATTTTCCTCACCGTCTACGGCAAGGAAGGCATCCGCGACCTCGCCGTACACAACCTCGCCAAAGCCGACTTCGCCAGCAAAACATTAAGCAGCCAGCCGGGCGTAAAACAGCTTTTCGCAAACAGCCCGCGTTTCCACGAATTCGTCCTCCAGACCAGCGAATCCCCATCAGCACTGAACGATCGCCTGCTCGAAAAGAAGATCATCGGCGGTCTCGACCTAAGCAATTGGTACCCAGAG
>Ga0206936_1017_pt1 | contig 58840 bp, 50 predicted proteins | sample Alteio_BWOrgHeat_14_FD_152922 | JGI IMG/M metagenome (GOLD analysis project Ga0206936, IMG submission 152922) | Enriched cells from forest soil in Barre Woods Harvard Forest LTER site, Petersham, Massachusetts, United States -... | ecosystem: Environmental > Terrestrial > Soil > Temperate forest >... | reverse complement strand
CGATCGCTTCATCTATGCCCCTTTTTGTTCGACCTGATCTTAAATGCCTAATCTGGCCAACGGTGCAGGAAAATCTTCCGTGGCACAAATGTGTGATTTTTCGGTTGCTAAACTGCGTGTAGCGTGTATTTTAGGACAAATTGTTTATGGGAATAATTAGTCATTTGATGTATCCGTGGGGACTCCTGTTTCAGGGAGCGGCCATCGTTCACTTTATCAAGCGACGGCCAGCGGGTTACTGGCTTTGCGTAATCCTGGCTCTCGGTCCGCTCGGTGCAATTATTTATTTGATGATGGAGGCTGTTCCTGATGTGGGATTGCTTGGACACTCTTTCAAGATTTTTCCACGTCGCAAGCGAATCGCAAGATTGAAGATTGCAATATTGGACAATCCGTCGGCGGGGAACTACGAAGAGTTAGGCGAACTCTACATGGAGGACGGCAAGCTGCAACTGGCTCGGGACGCCTTCGATAAGGCTATTTCAGCTCGCGGAGATACGCTGGACGCCTTCTATCGTCGCGGGGTTTGTGCTATCCAGCTAGGTGACTCCAGAGCCGCTCTTACCGATTTAGAGCGAGTGGTTCAAAAGGATCCGAAGTTTGACTTCCAACGCGCGGCTGGATTGCTCGCGCACGCGTACGCACTAACTGGAGAGAAGCGGAAGGCCGAGGCGTTGTTCCGAGAGGTGACACTGACATCGACCTCGTCGGAAACCTACTTGAACTTTGCCGCATTGTTAGCCTCAGAAGGGCGGAACTCCGAGGCTCGCGAATGGGCAAAGAAAGTGCTCAATAAAAAGCCTACAATGCCGGGTTATCTGCGGCGCAGGGAGCGGCCATGGTTCCGTTCGGCGAATGCGGTGATGAAGCGTCTGCCTGCGTAACCAGATTATCTAAATGCTTCTGAGCGTTGTTTAGCGTTATCGAACAATCGTCGTCGAACATACACCGCTTGAGAAGCAGATTCTGCGGATTATTTTGGGGTTTTCTGTCTTGCTGCAGCGAATGGGGATTTTAGCCTTTGTAGGCGAAGGGGTTGAATATCTCGACGCCTAAACCTTCGAAATCTTCCACGTTCCTAGTGGCGACGATCATCTGAAGATTTCTGGCCGTTGCCGCGATCATGGCGTCAAACGCAAGATGCTCTTGCCTCTTGTGCATCAGCCGAGCCCACTCGCGAAAGATCGCGGCATCCATTGGTACGACGCTGTGCGATGCGAGGATGGCTTCGAGCCATGTTTCGATCTCGATTGCCTTTGAGGGATGTTGCAATCGCGTAATCTCAACACCCGCCTGAATCTCACCGATGACCACGGCCGGTATAGCGAGCTGATCAGCACCGACCGTAGAAAGCCAGGCAAGCACGCCTCTGTGAGGTCTGGTCTTGCGTAACTCGGAGACTATGTTTGTATCGAGAAGAAATGCGCGGCTCACTCGAACTCAACCGACGGACGAAAGCGAAGCTTGCGGCGCGGTGGGATATAGAGATCGCGAGGCCCATTTGGATCGAGGAGGATGTCCTTCAGCGTCGGACGCGAGGCATTGAGGCGCTTCCATTCAGCGATAGGAACGACGACTGCCGTTTCCACGCCGCGCCGGGAGACGATCTGGGGGCCTTCATTGATGACTGCATCGAGCAGTTCGCTGAAACGGGCTTTTGCGTCGGCTACGGGCCAGGTCATGGAAGAAGCCCCCAGATGGTCATCTAGATGGTCATATTGTAACATGATTATGCGGGTTGAACCCAGGCTTAGAGGAATCAGATTGGAGACGTGTGGCTAAGCGAGTGGACTCGTACTGGGAACTGGTTAAACCTATATTCTCGGAAGTCAACACCGAGGATCCGGGCAGTTACTTTGAGTCGATCGCTTCGTTGCCGCGGCCGATTGTGCTTCTGTACGCTACCCACCTCTGCCTTTCGGAGGTCTTCAATGGCGGCTTTCTTCAATTCTTCTGGAACTCGACCGGCTTGATGGCTCCGGAGGCGATTGAAGGCTTTACTGTGGTTGGAATGCCCCGGCTAGCAGCGGTCGTTTCGCAAGCCACTGCGCTGCTAGGGTCGCCGTACCCTCGAGATCGCGATGACCGATGGGATGCGCTTCTCGTAGCGTCAGGAAAAAACGAAGCGGAGTTGGAAGCTATATTTGAGAAAGCTGAAAATTTTTATCTCGCGTTTCAGGAAGCGACGACGGCACTCTCCCTGAGCGACCTTGACACGCAGGCGTGGCAGTTGGCGAGGACTGAGAACGGCGATTTTCAAGACGCCGCAACTCGCTATGCACGAAACTTTGCGAACGTCTGAAGAGGGCACGCGGGACCCCGTGCGCTCAGGATGAGAATGCTGGTTTAGGAATAACGTTGGGGTTTCGTAAAAAGCTGTAGATGCTAAGCAGATTCCCTGCGGGAATGACAGATGGAAAAACAAGAGCAAGTGCAAGAACAACTGCAGGTCCTTCGACTTCGTTCCCGTTGGTCACTCCGCTCAGGATGACGGCTTTTGGTAGCTAACGATTTGGTGGGTGTGCGGAAAAGCAAGAGCCGGAGATGCGTGGCGCATCTCCGGCTCGTTTTTTGCGCCCAACGGGCGCGGCTGCCTGCATGGCAAATGCTACCAGCCGCGGGTTTGGAGCAGGTCTTGCTGTTCGATTGCTGCTGCTGCCAGGCCCTTCATGGTGCCTGTGACCTGTTCGCTTACTTCTGCGAGGATCTTGGGGTCATTGAAGTGAGTGGTGGCGATCACGATGGCGCGGGCTCGGGAGACGGCTTCTTCGCGTTCCTTCTGGTTGTTTTCGACGTCGAGTGGGGTGGCGCGTTCTTTCATGAAGATTCCGCTGCCTACGAAGACGGTTTCTGCGCCTAGCTGCATCATCAGGGCTGCGTCGGCGGGGGTGGCGATGCCTCCGGCGGAGAAGTTGGGGACGGGGAGCTTGCCGGTCTTGGAGACCATGCGGATCAGTTCGTAGGGTGCGCCGTGTTCCTTGGCGAGATGGTAGAGCTCTTCTTCGCGGGCGACGGTGACCTGGCGGAGCTCACGGGTGATCTGGCGCATGTGCTGGACGGCGTGGACTACGTCACCGGTGCCGGCTTCGCCCTTGGTGCGGATCATGGCTGCGCCTTCGGCGATGCGGCGCAGTGCTTCGCCGAGGTTGCGGGCGCCGCAGACGAAGGGGATGGTGAAGGCGTGCTTGTCGATGTGGTGAGCTTCGTCGGCGGGGGTGAGGACTTCGCTCTCATCGATGAAGTCGACGCCAATGGCTTCGAGGATCTGGGCTTCGGCGAAGTGGCCGATGCGGGCCTTGGCCATGACGGGGATGGAGACGGCGGCCATGATCTCTTTGATGAGCTTGGGGTTTGCCATGCGGGCGACGCCGCCCTCGGCGCGAATCATGGCGGGAACGCGCTCCAGGGCCATGACGGCGACTGCGCCGGATTCTTCGGCGATGCGCGCCTGTTCGACGTTCATGACGTCCATGATGACGCCGCCCTTGAGCATTTCGGCGAGGCCTACTTTGAGGCGCAGGCTGGTGTTGGAGTGGTTGCCGTTAAGATTTGTGTCCGCCATGGTGTTTCCTCATTTCCCTGAAAATCTACCCGCTGTGCTCGTTTGGGATGCGTGCGGGTCGGGTTTCCCGTCCGGATTCCCTTGGTGGGTTTCAACTCTTAAGTGTAACAGTGATGCGCATGCGGTGAGGGGCGGGGGAATTGAGGCTTTGCACCTGGTGTTTGTGGCGGCGCTGAGCGGTGGCAGAAAGCAGATCCCCCTTCGACTTCGCTCAGGGCAGGCTTTCGCTATGTTCAGGATGACAATTCTCTTGGGCGAGAAGGCGGTGGAAGAGTCAGTGTCGTAATCGGTGTGTGGGCGGGTTGTTGCGGGATTGTGAATTTGGCTCACATCGTGGTCAGAGAGGGAATTCGGAGCGGTCTGCAAGCTGTAGGATTACTGAGGAAGTGTGAGGTGGAATGGACGAGGGTAATTGGGTTTTGCTGATCGCCAGCGAGGTTGGCGGGACGGATTCGGTTTCGGACCGGGCTATGGAACGGCTGGTGGAGGCAATCAGCAAAGAGGGTTATGAGGTAGTGCGCACCTCGACGCCGGAGGATGGTTTGTCGCTGGTGAAGAGCGACCCTTCGCATTCGGCGATTCTGCTGGATTGGGATCTGGAGGGCGAGGATCAGTTTGCCGAGAGCGCGGCGCTGACGATTATTCGCGAGGTGCGGCATCGCAACAAGAAGGTGCCGATTTTCCTCATTGCCGACCGAACGCTTGTGAGCGAACTGCCTCTGGAAGTGGTGCGGCAGGTGCATGAGTATATTCACCTGTTTGGCGATACGCCGGCGTTCATCGCCAGCCGCGTGGACTTTGCCGTGGAGCGGTATGAGGCGCAACTGCTGCCGCCGTATTTCAAAGCGCTGAAAGAGTACAACGACCAGGGTGCTTATAGCTGGGACGCTCCGGGGCACATGGGCGGCGTCGCGTATCTGAAGCATCCGGTGGGGATGGAATTTCACAAGTTTTTTGGAGAGAATCTGCTGCGGTCTGATTTGGGGATTTCGACTTCGCCTCTGGGGTCATGGCTGGATCATGTGGGGCCTCCAGGCGAGTCGGAGCGGAATGCTGCGCGGATCTTTGGAGCGGACTGGACGTTTTACGTGCTGGGCGGATCTTCGACTTCGAATCAGATTGTGGGTCATGGGGTGATCGGGCAGGACGACATTGTGGTTGTGGATGCGAATTGCCACAAATCGATCTGTCACGCGCTTACAGTGACTGGAGCGCGGCCTGTGTATGTGACTCCGACGCGTAATGGATACGGCATGATTGGGCTTGTTCCGTTGAAACGCTTTAGTCCGGCGGCTATTCAGGAACTTATCGATAAGAGTCCTTTTTCGAAGGGCGCTGCCGCGCCGACGGCGACTTATGCGGTGGTGACTAATTCCACCTATGATGGGCTTTGCTACGACGTGAACAAGGTAGTAACGGAGTTAGCGGCATCTGTGCCTCGCATTCACTTTGACGAGGCGTGGTATGCGTATGCAAAGTTTCATCCTATCTATCGCGGGCGATTTGCGATGGATGTTCCGGACGAGATGCCGGAGCGGCCTGCGCTGTTTGCTACGCAGTCGACACACAAGATGCTGGCGGCGTTTTCGATGGCGTCGATGGTACATATCAAGCTGAGTCCTAGGGCTCCGCTGGACTTTGACCAGTTCAATGAAGCGTTCATGATGCATGGAACGACTTCGCCGTTTTATCCGCTGATTGCCTCGATCGACGTGGCGGCGGCGATGATGGACGAGCCGGCGGGGCCGACGATTATGGCGGAGACAATTTTCGATGCGATCAGTTTTCGCAAGGCGATGTCTTCGATTGCGCATCGGCTGCGCATTGCTGAAGAGGGCGATGGATGGTTCTTTGCCTTGTTTCAGCCCGATCGAGTTACTGACCCGGCGGATGGGAAAGGCTATCTCATCGAGGACGCTCCCGATGAGTTGTTGGCCTCAACCTCGCAGTGCTGGACGCTGAAGCCGGGCGAAGACTGGCACGGATTTCTGGATGAGGATGTTGCCGATGATTACTGCATGCTCGACCCGACCAAAGTGACGATCCTGATGCCGGGTGTGAATGCACAGGGCGTCGTTGCGGAATGGGGAATTCCAGCGGCGATTCTTACGGAGTTTCTGGATGCGCGACGGGTTGAAATTGCACGAACCGGCGACTACACCGTGCTGGTGCTCTTCTCGGTTGGAACGAGCAAGGGTAAGTGGGGCAGTCTGCTGGAAAACCTGTTCGAGTTCAAGCGACTCTACGATACCGAAGCTACGCTAAGTGAGGCTTTGCCGGACTTAGTTGAGAAGTTTCCGCAGAGATATAGGAATGTAACTCTGAAAGAGCTGAGCGACGAGATGCATGCGGCGATGATTGAGCTGCGGCTGACGGCGCTCGAAGGCGAGGCCTGCGAGGTTGAAGAGGTGCAGGTACTCACTCCCGCGCAGACCTACCAGAAGCTGTTGCGGAACGGCACGGAGAAAGTGAAGTTTTCGGAGATGGCGGGCCGGGTAGCGGGCGTGATGCTGGTGCCGTATCCGCCGGGGATTCCCGTGTGTATGCCTGGCGAACGACTGGGCCTGCCTGACAGTCCGGTGATTAAGCTGATCCTGGCGCTGGAGGAGTTTGGCAAGCGTTTTCCAGGGTTTGAGCGCGAGGTGCATGGGATCGAGGTCGACTCAGCGGGCGACTACTGGATGCGCGCCGTGATTGAGACCAACGGAAAGCATGCAAATGGGAAAAAGAATCCGCCCAGTTCGGCTCCGCCGCTGAAGAGGAAACGGCGGGTCGCGGCGAAGGGCGCTGCGGTGAAGACGGAGTTGGGGCCTGTGGATTCGACTTTGAATCAACAACGGTAGCGGAATTGGTGGTTGTAAAACTGTAAAAGGTTATAAGTTGAAAGTGCCCTGTCTTATGCGCGGTGAGGCTGCGCCAAAGATGGGGCATCCGCCTTTGCTGCGTTCGAAATGGTTGTTGCTTGACTCTGCTGCAGCATTGGCATGACCAGCGCGAGAATCTGGGGGACTACCACATCTACGGGCGCACGGTCGATGGCGAGCGACCATTGAAGAGCTGCGCCGTAGATGGCCCAGGCTGCGCCGCTTGCTGCGATCTCTGACAGCTGTGAGTCGGTGGCCGTCTCGCAAGACTGAGCCGTGAGTACGCGCCGGATGGCTCCGATGATGGCGGCGTCGATTAAGGGTTCAAAGGCGGTTCGTCCGTCGCAGTTGGGATGGCTTTCGCGGATTTCAACGAGATAGTCGCAGGTGGCGCGGATGATGGCGGTTGCAGCAGCCGGGCAGGCGCCGTCGAACTGGACAAACTGGATTTGGCGCTCATGCAACAGCTTGTGGAAGCCTCCGGCGACGAGGGCGTCAAGCAAGGCGAACTTGTCGTTGTAGTGGTCGTAGAAGGTAGCGCGATTGACAGTGGCCGCCTCGGTAATGTCCTGAACCGAAATGTCTTCAAAGTTCTTCGATTGCAGCAGGGTGCTTAGCGCGCCTTGCAGAAGCTGGCGGGTGCGACGGATTCGAGGATCGCGGACGTCACAGTCGGAGACAGGCATCGATTCTTCCTGAGTCAGAGTATCAAATGCACGATTTAAGGTTTTTTTGAATCCCTATACGACGAGTGTCGTCTAAGATGAGTACGACAACTGTCGTGTATGCGACTAACGTCGCATAAAAGGAGATTTGAAGTATGCCTACATTGCTGCAATTGGATTCGAGTCCGCTGCCGACGTCGGTGAGCCGTGAGCTGACGAGGGAGTTTGTGAAAACCTGGGAAGCTGCGCATCCCGATGGCAAGGTGATTTATCGAGATCTGGCAGCGGCGGCGCCGAAACCGCTGGATGCAGCGTGGATCTATTCCTCATTTACCCCGGAAGCTGCACGTACGCCGGAACAGGTGGCGACGCTGGCGGTTTCTGAAGAGCTGATTCGGGAGCTCGACGAGGCGGACGAGTATGTGATTGGCGTGGCCATGCACAATTTTTCGATTCCCTCAGTGCTCAAGCTGTGGATCGACCAGATTGCCAGGAGCGGCAAAACCTTTTCGTATGGAGCCAGCGGTCCACAGGGATTGTTGAAAGGCAAGCGGGCCACGATTCTGGTTGCGACGGGCGGAGTCTATGACGTTGACGGGCCGATGGGCGCATACAACTTTGTTGAGCCCTATCTGAGGTCGGTGCTTGGATTTCTCGGAGTGACGAATGTGAAGTTTGTGACGGCCGGGGGAGCTGCACAGCTGATGTCTCCGGACGTGGACCGCGCGGCGTTTTTGCAGCCTACGCTGGAGCAGGTGCGAACGCTGGCGGCGTGAGTCGACGGTTGATCGGTTGATCCGCAAGTCGTTGAGTCATTGCTGGCACAAGTCGGATTTCTTTACGAGGTCGATGAGTGGCTTCAGGGGAAAGACGAGTTCGGTGTTTTGATTGAGCGCGTGTTTGGCGAAGCCTATGCGCAGATTGGGCAGGGAAGCCAGCCAGGTGAGAAAGTAGTGCGGATCGTCGAGGTTGGCTGAGCTCAGCCCGCTGTTGCGATAGCGGTACTCGCCTCTTGGCAGGGCTTCCCACTCGCGCTTGAAGTCGTGCGACGTCATGTAGCCTTCGAATCGCATCTTGAGAGTCACGCTGGGGTTGGGCGTGGGATACAGGTTATTCGCGGTTGATTCGACGGGCGGCGTGAAATCGAAGCTGGGGCTGCCGTCGAAGCGAACCGTCCAGTGGAAGCTTCGCTTGCTGTGGCGCTCCCAGCACTCCATCGTGAATCGGGGCGCGGTCTCGGGAGTGGCGTTTTCGGCGGACTTGAGGAGCAGGATCAGGCGCAGATAGTGGATGCCGGAGACCGGGTCCGTGCCCTCGAGGCGAAGAAGATTCTCTCCCGCAGCCTCCGGCTTTTGAGCCGCGAGTTGTTGCGCAGTCGAAAGCGCGAAGATTGCCAGGGCAAGCAGGGTGAAGAGTTTCGACATTTCCGTATAGCAACAATATAGGAGTTTTTTAAAGAGGGCTTGACACTCGCGTTTATTATAAGCACAATGTAGACCTAATCATGCTTGGCGAGTTCGAGTACCTCATCATCTCGGCGGCGGCAGGACTTGGCGAGCAGGCCTATGGAGCCACGATCCGCGAAAAGATTGAGTCGACGGGCGGGCGCGCGTGTTCGATTGGCGCACTTTATACGACGATCGACAGGCTTGAGGCCAAGGGGCTGATTCGAACGTGGATGGGCGATGCCACGGCTGAGCGCGGCGGACGAGCGAAGCGAATGGTCGAGGTGACTCCAGAAGGAGTTCGTGCGGCGACGTCATTTTATGAAGCAGTGATGCGCGTGAGCCGCGGAGCCGCCTGGGCCGGAAATGGCACTCCGGCACGGAAGCGAAGTGGCGTATGACCGACCTGGGCTGGAGGCTGGTTGAGGGCTCCGCGCAACTGCTCGAGAGGCACGAGCGCGAGGCCGTGCTGGGTGATCTGGCGGAGGCTGGTGCGAGCGCCTGGCGTGGAGTTCGAGATGTGACCGGGCTCGCGGCAAGGCGGCAGGTGTTGCTGTGGACAAGCTGGCGGCCGTGGGTGGCTGCGTTTGGCGTGGCGTTGCCGAGCAGCTTTCAACTGATGGGATTTTCGCTCCTGGTGAGCGGAATGTTTCGACACTTGCTAGGACATAACTCACTCAGCGATAGTGTGGCGGAAACGCGGCCGCTTTTGTTGATCTGCCGAATGGTGCTGCTCGCAAGTTGGGCGTGGAGCGGCGGATTTGTGGTTGGTGCGGTTTCAAAGCGGACACTTTGGGTAAGTGCAAGTGCGTGCTTTTTACCCTGCCTGTTTTGTTTGTCGCGGTTTGGCATGCCGTCTCAATCGCCATGGGAGTTGCTGCTTTTTTTGCTGCCTGCAATATGGGGAGCGTGGCGAGGCTTTCGTGGGAAGCGAATCCAGTACGGACTGGCAGTAACAGTAGCTGCGATTTCAACAGTGCTCGCTATTCCAGGATGGAGCGGGCAGTGGATGTATCTTCTTGCGCTGATCTGGCCGGCGTGGTTTGTCGTGGCTGCTTCGCGGAAACGGCCTCTGCAGTCTTAGTCGGACTTCAACTGTAATCCAAACAACTAAGGGCGGTGAGTTATGTCGATGCAATCGATACGAGGATTTGTGCGCCATTTTTTGGTCGCTGCGGCTTTTGCGATTATGTGCATTGCAACGGCACGGGCTGCCACTGCAGACAGTACGGTTGTCAGCCGGGAGATACATTCCCGCAACTTTGCTGGTAACAAGATTGGCACCAATCCTGTTCGCAGGATGATTGTGTATCTTCCGGCGGGATATGACGCGGCGGCAACCCGGTATCCGGTTATCTATTTTCTGCCGAATCCACTTAGCGAATTCCGGCCGGACTTTTATGAGTCGACCGCGAAGAAATTGCTGGACCGCGCCATTGATTCGGGGGAGATAAGTAAGTTCATTTTGGTTTCGGTGGATATGGCTACACCGTTTGGTTCTTCGTGGTATGTTAATTCGCCGGTGACGGGTAACTGGGAAGACTTCATGATTCAGGAGCTGGTGCCGTATGTGGATGCTAACTTCAGGACGCTGCCCAGCCGGGATTCGCGCGGGATTGCCGGGGATTTCATGGGCGGCTATGGCGCGATTCGCTTTGGGATGACGCATCCGGAGGTCTTTGGTTCGGTGTATGCGATGCATCCGGTCGGGACGGGATCGGGCCTGCTGACGATGTATTCGAGGCCGGACTGGGATGAGTTGGCAAGTGTCAAGTCGACGAGCGAGTTGAAGAAAGAGCCTCTTACGAATATCTTCCTCAGCATCTTTCAGGCGCACGTTCCTAACGTCGACAAAGCGCCGTTGTTTATCGATCTGCAGGCACACAAAGTTGACGGTAAGTTAGTGATCGACAGCACCGTTACTGCGCGATTGCGCGATAACTTCTTTATTGAGTCGATGATTCCAAAATACGCCGACAATCTGAAGTCGCTGCGCGGATTCAAGTTTGACTGGGCGCGGAGCGATCAGAATCAGGATCATGTGTATTCGAACCAGGCGCTAACGCACAAGCTGAATGAGTTTGGGATTGCGCATGAATCGGAGGAATATAACGGGCTGTGGGGAGCGGGTAACTGGGATGACGGTGGGCGGATTTATACTGACGTGTTGCCATTTTTCGGGAAGTATCTTGTATTCGAAGCAAAGACTCAATGACTTATGGGACTTACGGCCTGTTACTCATGCCTGCGGTCGATGATCTTGTAGTCTTCGGGGATGACAAAGAAGCTGGGATCGGGCTCGGAGGTTGATAACTCTATGGTGGTGAAGACTTGCTTGCCGGTTTGAGGGGTTTCTACGGTCGATTCGAGATTGAAGCCTAAGCGAGGCGAATACCAGAACTCCCGCGTAGTTATCATTGGCTTGTCGTTGCCCATGACGCCGGCGTTGATGGTGGTGGTTTCGCGATAGCCGTGAGTTTCTATACCGTTCGAGCTGTTTACGCCCAGGTCGTCGTGCTGGCGGGAGCCGTTGCCATTGGGAAGCGGACCGGAGGTGCCGATCGCGGGTGGATATTCCGCTTGCGTGGTGAGGGAATACCGGTAGAGGTCGCAGACCTTGCTTGCGGTGTCGCAGTTGTACCAGGTGTGCTGGTGAGGATCGGTGATCTGAAAGATGTCCATGTGAGATTGGATATTGCCGCCTTTGGGCACGAGAATCCAACGCTCCTGATAAATTCTTCCGGACTGGTCGCGCATGATGTGGCGTTGATTGACGAGGGTGAAGGTACCTCCGTTGCCTAGTGGGCGGGACCACTCGGTGGCAAGCGTGAGGCTGAACGGAGCGCCGGCCTTGGGCGGAAAGAAGACTGACTCCATCCTGCCGCTTTGGCCTCCATCGGGACGCACGATCGATTTGGGAGCCGGGGTCTGAGCGAACGTGAGGGTGGATACCCCGAAGGTGAGCAGAAGCAGCAGCCTGAGACGCATTAGTCCCTCCTACGCGTTTGCGCAAGTATAGACCCTGAGGTTTTCAGTTTGTCATCTGGATGAGTATCTATTCTGTGGAGGCGGTTCACTGGCAGATTTCGAGAATTTGGGAGCCGTATTTGTCTACCTTTGTTGGGCCCATGCCGGGGATTTCCTGAAGCTGATTTGGGGTTTGGGGACGGGCGTGGGCTATGGCTCGCAGAGTTTTGTCGTGAAGGACGACGAAGGGTGGCATGCCGAGCTTTTTGGCGACGGTGGTGCGCCAGTCTTTCAGGGTTTGTTCGAGTTGCTGGGCGGCTGGACTGAGTGTTTCCGGCGCGGCGGGCGAGAGTTTGGTTTTCTTGGCAGGGGCTTTGCCAGCTTTGGCGAAGGGCAGGGAACTGTTGGACTTCGCATTTCGGCTGTCTGCGGGTAGTTGAAGATCGAGCTCGGTTTCGGAATCGAGGGCTTCGCCTTCTGCGGTGAGCGAGACTTTGCGATAGAGGATGGTCTCGCCGTCTTTGATCCATTCCGCATCTTCGACTGTGATCATGCCGGCCTTTGCCAGGGCCGAGAGATAGGTATCGAGTTCTTTGCGGTTGAGGTCTCCGGGAAGTTCTTTCAAGAGGCGGCCGTGCGACTTGCCCGGCGAGTTGCGCAGGGCGTCGAGGATGGCTTGCAGGGTCTTCATTTCAGCTCTGGACGCCGGGCGGTATTGCTGGGCCGAGCTGTCACTTGGGCTGCAGAAATCGCAAAGGCCGCAACGGACGCTGCCATCTTTGAGATCGCCAAAATGCAGCACCAGCGCGGCCATGCGGCATTGGTGGCCGTCGACGTACTTTTGCACGAGTTCAAGCTGATTGCGGCGGTAGTCTGACTGGCGCGTGTAGGGAGCGGACCACTTGTTGTCGCCACGGGTGGCGTTGTTGTTGTAGTCGACGACGGCTCCGCCGTGGATGAAGAGCTTTTCGATGGCTTTCGCGAAGGATTCTTCGTCGAGATCGATGTTCCTCGGGTTACGGATGAGGGCTTCGCGGATTTCGTCGAGGGGGCGAGGCTCGGTGCCGAGGGCTCTGTAGACCTTCTGGACGGCGTCGACGGGCGGGTAGTCGCGCTTCAGAAAAAAATCATGTGTCCGAATGTCGGCATAGGAGTGCATCAGGATGGCGCGGCTGGGTTGGCCATCGCGACCGGCGCGGCCGATCTCCTGGTAATAACCCTCGAGGGTTGAGGGCAGCGCGGCATGAATGACGGTGCGGACGTCAGCTTTGTCGATGCCCATACCGAAGGCGATGGTGGCGACGACACAATCGAGCCGGCCGGACTGAAAGTTCTGCTGGACGCTTTCGCGAATTTCAGACGGGAGACCGGCGTGATAGGCAGCCGTAGGACAAATATGATTTAGCTGAGCCGCGAGGGCTTCGGCCTTGGCGCGAGCGGGCGCGTAGATAATGGCCGGGCGGCGCGCTGGGTCCTGCAACAGTTCGCAGATGAGGTCTGCGCGCATAGGCATGGGAACTTCGCTGACCTCGATGGCGAGGTTGGTGCGGCGAAATCCGTGAATGAATTTTTTGGCGCTGATGAGGCCGAGCTGCGTGAGAATGTCCCGCTGGACGGCGGGAGTCGCGGTGGCAGTAAGAGCGATAACCGGCGCGGGACGCAAGGCGGGCAGGTACTGGCCGAGCATGCGGTAGTCGGGGCGAAAGTCGTGTCCCCATTGGGAGATACAGTGAGCTTCATCGATGGCGATGAGCGCGGGTTTGCGCTTGGCGAGCATCTCGGGGAAGCCGGGGACACGGAGGCGTTCGGGCGCGATGAAGAGAAACTGCAGGGTGCCGGCAAGGTAGTCGACGCAGGCCTGGCGGCTGACGGCGCGGTCGAGTCCGGAGTGGATGCGGGCGACGGAAAAGCCTAGGGCCAGGAGCTTGGCGCACTGATCTTCGATGAGCGCGATGAGCGGGCTGACGACGAGTGCGGTGCCTCCGCGAGCGATGGCCGGAAGCTGGTAGCACAGAGATTTGCCTGCTCCGGTGGGCATGACGAGGAGAAGATCTTCGCCGTCGACGGCGGCGCGGCAGACAGCTTCCTGATTGGCTCGGAAGGACATGAAGCCGAAGGAGCGATGGAGGATTTCGACGAGGGAATCCTGAGTTGTCAGGGGAAGCGCTGCCTGGGAGGACACAGGTCTATTCTACCGCCGAGGCCGCACGGCTGCCGTCTTCCCGCATTACTAACAAGGCTCTCCGGTTGAGATCAGGCGAAGGGGACTACTGACCTTCGCCGGTAGTCGGGAGTTTGTGAATCGCGATGAACAGGCCGGTGGCCCTGGCCAGTACTTTGCCTGCGGCGTTCTGGATATGGGCTTCCGTCCAGTGTTTGCGGCCTTCACTGCGCGTGACTTTGCCCTCGATTCGGATTGCGGCGTTGGAAGGGACAGGATGCAGGTATTCGACCTGCATCTGGCGAGTCATGGCGGTAACTCCGCGAGCGCGGTTGGCCTTGCTCATGGCTTCATCGAGCAGGGTGGCGATGATGCCTCCGTGAAGATAGCCTGGTGGGCCTTCGTAATCGTGGGCGATCTGCACGTCGCAGAAGACGGTATGGTCTGCTGTTTGGGAGAAGCGAAGGTGAAGGCCGACGGGATTTGCCTGACCGCAGCCGAAGCAATTGTTTTGCGCACTGTGGGTGAGGAGCGTGGATTCAGGAATATTGGGGGTCAAATCGCTTCCTCCAGCACTTGTTGGTAGAGTTCGCTAGCCACGTTGCCGCCGGTGAGGACGATGCCGATGGTCCTGCCTGAGAGCAAGTGTTTCTCTCTGAGTAGACGATCTTCTGGGCTGCCTCGATCTCGGCGATGGTGGGCAATTGCATCTTTTCAGCTTACGATAAGGTGGTTTAATAATCGCCCGGGTGGAGCGATTGGTACATCCGCCGGGTTGGCGATCTTGTAATGTTGTTGGCGTAGCGTGTGAGTTTCTACAGTTCCACCGTAAAGAGCAATCGCAATCCCAAGGAGACTTTGTATGAATCGCAGAATGGCTATCAAGCAAATGGGCGGACTGGCGAGTGCGGTCCTGTTGACATCGGCAAGCGCTAACGCGAGTGGGACTTTCGCAGGCCAGGCAGCGCCTGCTCCCGCACCGGCACCGACGGGGCCGTATACGCTGCCGGCGTTGCCCTATGCTTACGACGCGCTCGAGCCTTACTTTGACGCGGAGACGATGCACCTGCATCACGACAAGCACCACCAGGCCTACGTGGACAAGCTCAATGCCGCTGTCGCCGGGCATCCTGAGGTGGCGGGCAAGCCGGTCGAGGAACTGGTAGCGAACCTGAGCACCGTGCCCGAGTCGATTCGAAAAGCGGTGCAGAACCAGGGCGGCGGCCATGCCAATCATTCGTTCTGGTGGCTGATGCTGGGCAAAGGCGGTGGCGCTCCCAAGGGCGAACTAGCCAAAGCCATCGACGCGAAGTTTGGCAGCCTTTCCGCGTTTCAGGATAAGTTCACGGCTGAAGCGGTTGGCGTCTTCGGCAGCGGCTGGGCGTGGCTGGTTTCGACGCCGGCGGGGCTGGAGATTGAGTCAACACACAATCAAGACAGTCCTCTGACTGCGGGACATACGCCGGTGCTGGGCGTCGACGTCTGGGAGCATGCCTACTATCTGAAGTACAAGAACAAGCGGCCGGATTATGTGAAGGCGTTCTTCTCGGTGGTGAACTGGGATGAGGTCAGTTCCAGGTACGCGAGCGGGAAGAAGGCCTAGGCGAGTTGCCGATCAGGAAGGGACCTTCAAGCCAGGGTCAGGCGGTTCGAGCGGCTTTGCTGTCTTTGGCTGCGCTGGCCCTGTTTGTTGTTGCGGCTCTTTCTGTAGCCGGATGCAAAGGGCGGGCAGAGCTGACTCCGCAACAGGCTGAGGGCCAGCATCTTTACGCGGGGCGCTGTGCGCATTGCCATGAAGAGAACGATCTGGGTCTGAAGCCCGCTCCGCCAGACATTCACGGAGTACTGAGGAAAGCGAAGCTGCCCAGTGGGATTGCAGCGACGGATCCCGAGGTGCGGCGGCAGGTGCTGTTCGGCAAGGGCAAGATGCCGGGGTTTCAGGGGCGCTTTAACGAAGAACAGATGGCTGCGTTGCTTGCTTACCTGCATACTGATATGCGGTAATGCGATGTTGTGTTCATACGCTTTATGAAAGGTTATTGATGACGGCTGGCACGCGAGAAGAGATCAAGGTTGGACAGTTGGCAATTCGTTTTTTGGTTGAGGGGAGTGCATCGGGCGGTTCGGTTGCCATATTCGAGCTGGACGTACCGGTTGGGGCCAGGGTTCCTGTCGCGCATAGTCATGATGCCTATGAAGAAACGATCTATGGCATCGCGGGCGTACTCACATTCACGGTGCAGGGCCGCCCACATGAAGTGGGGCCGGGTGAAGCGCTTTGTATCCCTCGCGGAGCAGTGCACCGCTTTGAGAATCTTCATTCAGCTGACTCAAGAACTCTGGCCATCGTTACGCCCGGCATCCTCAGCCCGGATTACTTCCGCGAGCTTTCGGCTCTCGTCAAGGCATCGGTTGGCGGACCGCCGGACCCTGCGAAGATAGGCGAAATCATGCTGCGTCACGGTCTGACTCCCGTGCCATCCTAACGCTGACGTAGAGCCTACTGCAGCGTGCGCAGGCTTATCGCTGCGAGTTGTCGGTGCTTCCTAAGATGACTCTCAATTCCACTTGATGATGGTCAGCAGATTTGAGTAGTCATCCGTCCACACCTTCGCTCCCGGCGGTACAGGTACCCAGCGCGCATCTTTTCCGATCTGCCCTAGATCAGCCCGGCTTCGCGCCATCACCACCCACTTTGAAGGAAATTTTCCCGCATCCATCTGCGCCTGAGTCACGCCTGTATCATCCCCGAGGAGACAGACCAGTCCGGCATCGTTCGCCAGTGCACCAAGCGTTGGCGCAAGCTGCAGATACAGACTGCTGATGTGAAACGCCACCATGCCTCCCGGAGCTACCTTGCGGAGGTAGAGCGCCAGGGCTTCTCTGGTCATGAGGTGCATCGGGATCGAGTCTCCGCTGAAGGCGTCGAGAACGAGCAGGTCGTAGCCGCCGTCTTTCGCATCGTGCAGCTTCAGCCTCGCGTCTCCCAGGATCACTGGCGCCTGAGGCGCGCATTGTTGGAGGAATGTGAAGTAACGGGGGTTTGAGGCGATGCGGTTTACCGAAGGGTCAATCTCGTAATAGGTCAGCGATTCGCCGGGCTGTGTGTAACAAGCCATTGCTCCTGCTCCCAGCCCCACGACTGCCCAATTCGCCTTTCGGATCTCTCCGCCATCTCCATACAGGGTCTTTGCTTGCAGAGACTGCAGGATGCTTCCCGCTGGTCCCGACCGTGTGTAATATGCCAGCGGCTCGCGGCTTTTCGCCGGGTCGAGGCTCTGCATTCCATGCGAGATGACGCCGTGAAAGAGATTCCGAAGCTTACCATCCTGATCGTTGGCAACGCGAAGAACGCCAAAGAAACTGCGCTCCGTATGCAGAATCTGGCCGAACGGGCCAGTATAAAGAAAACTTGCGGCCACTAGCGCTGTTACTCCGGCAGCAAATCGGAGTGGCCGCTTGCCAAAGCTCATGCACCACAGCATCGAGTAGCCAAAGAAGAGTATGTTCAGAGAGCGGCTGGGCTTCAGTCCGAAATGCGCCATGACCGCAATGATCGCGACCATGACAAGCCCAAGGGCGACCGGCAGTAGCCAGTCGTTCCGTTTCGCTCTCAGTGCCGCAGCCGGGGATGCTGCGGGTTTGATGTCGATGGGCGGTCTCAGGAGGGCCGCAAGAATTAACGCGATAGGGAACTCAACGACGGTCGAAAAGATCACCGGCGCAATCAGGGAGTTGAAGATACCGCCGAGCACGCCTCCGAACGAGATCCACAGATAGAACTCCGTCAACCGCCCGACCTGTGGCCTGCTCCGTGCCAGTTCGCCGTGACAGACCATCGCCACGGCAAAGAGCGTAAGCAGATACATCAGCAACAGAGCGACCATGGGGAATTCGCCCTTGGTGACCGTCGGAACCAACGCAATAAGAATCAGGAAGGGAAGTCTCCTGATCAGCCAATGATGTGAAATCGGCGGCCGCTTCGCGAAGACGAGTACAAAGCTCATCAGGTAAAGAGCCAGCGGCAAGACCCAGAAAAGAGGAATAGCGGGAACGTCGGTCGTGAGCGCTGTGGTGACGCCGAGCATAAGGCTGGACGGTACAAAGGCAAGGGCAATCCAACGGAATCGCTGGCGCCATATCATGTTCTCCGCGGCGATGCTTTCTTCCTGCTCGGCTGGCGCAGTTTCGACTGGGGCCAGGGCGGGTCGGTGCCGCCATACTAGCGCGGCACAAATGAACGTCATCAGGACGAACAGGCCGTATCCGTAGCTCCAGAGACGGCTCTGTACACTGAGCCGCAGCGTCGGCTCCAACAGCAACGGGTAACCCAGCAGCCCAACGAGGCTGCCGGCGTTGCTGGCCGCGTAGAGGAAGTAGGGATCGGTCGAAGACTTGTGGCCTGAATGTGCAAACCATCGCTGCAACACAGGGGTTGAAGCTGAGAGCAGGAAGAATGGCAAACCTACTGAGACCGAAAGCATGCCAAGTATCCAAAGCACCGGAGTGCTCTGCGCGGGCGGCTCCCAGCCGTAAGGCAGGTGGAGGGGCAAAACGAGGAAGGCGGTCAGAACCAGACCTGCATGAAGCGCGATCTGCGTTCGACGTCCCAGCCATTTTGTGCTCGCGTAAGCGTACAGGTAAGCAGCCATCAGCGTCGCCTGAAAGAAGACCAGGCAAGTGTTCCAGACCGCCGCCGTGCCGCCGAGCATCGGGAGGGCCATCTTGGCCATCATTGGCTCCACCAGAAACAGGAGAGTTGCGCTGATAAACATCGAAACGGTGAAAACGATCAGTGGCACAGAACGCTTACCTCCAAACTCGTGCTTCTCTTTGGTTCAAAGGTGAAATAAACAAGTTATTGATCGAGAAAGTTCAACGGTTCCACGGTGTTGACACACTGAACCTGTGGTGTTCGAGGTCCTGGTTTTGGTGATTTGATTTCTGTTGGAAGAATATAACGCGATCCGCTTCGGTACAGTGATCTTTCCTGGGTTGCGAATCATCTTCGGCAAGTGCCCGGCGTCTTCCCGTATCGCGATATACTTGATGATTATGGCGACCGGGAAAACTTTTTATATCGAGACGTTCGGCTGCCAGATGAATGCTCATGACTCTGAGAAGGTCATTGGTACGCTGGAGTCGCAGGGGTATGCGCAGGTACAGGTGGAGGAAGAAGCCGACCTGCTGCTGTATAACACCTGCTCGATTCGCGACAAGGCTGAGCAGAAGGTCTTCAACCGGCTGAACGACTACAAGAAGCTGCACAAGCAGGGCAAGCGCTTTGCGGTGATCGGGTGCGTGGCGCAGCAGGAGGGCGAGAAGATCTTTGAGCGCGCTCCTTATGTATCGCTGGTGGCTGGGTCGGCTTCGTATCGCAAGCTGCCCGAAATGCTGGCGCGGCTTGAGGCAGGGGAGACGCGAATCACCGGCCTCGATGACCGGCAGACGGACCTGACATTTGAAACTGAGTTTACCTCGCGCCAGAACCCGTATCGGGGTTACATTACCATCATCGAAGGTTGCGACAAATTCTGCGCCTACTGCGTTGTGCCGTACACCAGGGGCAAGGAGCGTAGCCGGGGTTCCGACTCGGTGTTGGAAGAGGCGCGACGGATTGTCGATCTTGGTTACACTGAGATTCAATTATTAGGGCAGAACGTTAACAGTTACCGCGATCCATCTGGAAAGAAAAGCTTTGCCGAACTGCTGGGCGCACTTGGAGAGCTGCCGGGCGTCCGGCGAGTGAGGTTTACCACCAGTCATCCCCGTGACTTTACGCGCGATATTGTCGAGGTCATTGATGCCGTTCCGACGCTTTGCGACCATGTTCATTTGCCGGTGCAGTCGGGGTCTTCGCGGATTCTGCGGATGATGGCGAGGGAATATACGCGCGAGTGGTATCTGGAGCGCATCTCCTGGGTCAAGGCCGCGAAGCGGTCGATTGCGCTTACAACCGACATTATTGTTGGGTTTCCGGGCGAGACTCCTGAAGACTTTGAACAGACGATCGGTCTGCTGAACGAGGTGCAATACGATGCCGTTTTCGGCTTCAAGTACTCGCCGAGGCCGAATACACCTGCGCTGGTTATGATCGATTCTATTCCAGATGTGGAAAAGTCGACACGGCTTCAAGTACTACTCGATCGACAGAGAGAGATTCAGCGGGTCAATTACGACAAACACTTAGGGGAAGTTCTGGAAGTAATGGTTGAGGGTACTAATCCTTCGCGAGGTCAAATTACCGGACGCAGTTCTCAGAATAAGCCGGTGAACTTCACCTGGAACAGCCCGATTGCGCCAGCTCCGGGAAGCTATCATCAGGTGCGGATTACCAAGGCTTTTCCGAATAGCCTAGTTGGCGAAGCAGTTTAACAAGGTCGGTAGAGGGAGGGTGGCATGGACGTTGAAATGCGGATTCGCGGACTAATGGTTGACCCTAACACGAACATGCCTATCGTCATTCTGAAGGACGTCGCTTCGGACACGGTGCTGCCTATCTGGGTGGGCGTCTACGAAGCGAACGCCATTGCCATCGAGATCGAGAAGCTTGGTGCTCCCCGCCCGATGACGCATGACCTGACCAGAAACATCATCCAAAACATGAATGGTCATTTGGATCGTGTTGTTATTACGGAACTTAAAGATGATACGTTTTATGCCGTGCTGTGGGTAACGCAGTCTGGCGAACCGCTTACCGTCGATGCCCGGCCTTCCGACGCCATCGCCCTGGCGCTACGCGCAGATTGCCCGATCTACGTCGCGGAACAGGTGCTGGCTATTGCAAGGTTGAATACGGCCGGCCCTCCCGACAGCGCGAGCACTGAGCAGTTGCGCAAGTGGCTAGAAGGGTTGAACGACGAAGATCTGGGCCGCTACAAGATGTAGCCTCAGGACGCGCTGACTCTCCGAATACGCACAAACTACGGCCTTTAGATGACTTTTCGCTCCACCGTGTGGAGTACGAAGATACCTATCTTTGTGTCCAAGACAGCGTAAATTGCACCGGATATGGTTCTCCTGGTACCGCAAATACAACAAGGAGAACTGGATGTCATTTGAGAGGCAATTAGTCAGATGTGGAATGTTGGTTGTCGCTGTCCTGCTGACAGGCATTGGCGTAGTTCAAAAGATGGAAGCGCAAGGGTGCGTTGTGGCGCACTCGGTAGGTGAGATCGGCGGACCCGATAGCGAGGGTGGCTATCTCGCTCCGGGACACTGGGAGCTAACCTTCGATTACCGCCATCTGTATTCGTTCCGGCATTTTGTGGGTTCTGTGGAGCAGGTGTACCGAACCGAAGGCAAGTCCAACGTCCGCAATCGCGTGAACCTGTTCGACGCGGGATTGACGTATCAGATCACGCCGCGTTTCAGCGTAGAAGGCAATGTTCCGGTAGAGTTCGCGAGCCGACGCTATTACATCGGGGTGGGCACTCTGGGAGGTGGAGTGCCGGCAGTCCCTCTGGTTGGAGATTTCGGGCTCTCCGGAATGGGCGATATAAGCTTCATGGGGCAGGGATGGATCTGGAACCCGAAGAACAATCCCAGCCACAACATCCAGATCGGCATAGGCGTGCAGATGCCGACTGGCCGGGATAATATCCAGAACAAATTTGCGGTAATACCGGGCACGCCTCCGAGCAACCAGACGGCAGATTACTCGATCCAGCCGGGAATTGGAGTCTGGGCAATTCCGTTTTCGGTTCAATCTTTTCAGGCGATCTCGCACTCGGTCCAGGCTTACTTCAACGGAAGCTACCTCGTGACTCCGTCGGAGACGAATGGCGTGGCGAACATTTCTCCGCTCGGAACTCCTCAACCACCCCAGAACGCCTACGTCTCGGCTGCTGACGAGTACCTCTTGCAGGCTGGATTCTCCTACATGGTAGCCAAGGTCAAAGGGCTTACGCTAGTCGGTGGTCTTCGTAAGGAAGGCGTTCCGGCGCACGATTTGATTGGCGGAGATGAGGGATTCCGTCGTCCGGGATATGCAGTCTCACTGGAGCCTGGCGTCGTCTATGGCTTTAAGAATGGACATGACGTGATCACAGCTAACATCGATCGCGCCGTCTACCGGAATCGCATTGCGAGCGTTCCGGATATGCAGCTGGGTACGCATGGCGACGCGGCGTTTGCGGATTGGCTCTGGCTGGCAAGCTTCCAGCACCGGTTCTAGTCCATCGATCTAAATGATTTCTCGCGAAAGGCAGGCCTGCGATGATTTGTCGCGGCCTGCCAGTTTTTCGTTCTATGGAGGGAATGTGTTGCGACGCTGGATTGTTGTTGGTGCGCTGATGTTGTCGACTGCCGTCTTCACTGGTGCTGGAGCAGAGAAGCCTGCCTCGCTCACCCTGAAAGACATGCAAGGGGCGAAGGTTAAGCTGAGTGACCTGCGGGGAAAGATTGTTGTCGTGAATTTCTGGGCGACATGGTGCGGACCCTGCGATGCTGAAATGCCGATGCTGGTGAAGACCGCTGCCTCGTACGAGGGGAAGAACGTGGCCTTCATCGGCGCCTCTCTCGATGAACCTGAGACGCAGAAGAAGATTCCTGACTACCTGAAAAAGCGGCAGGTTACCTATCCCATCTGGGTTGGCGCGACCGATGACGATCTGAAGCATTTCCAATTGGGCAATATGGTGCCGGCGACGCTCTTTATCGACGCCGATGGAATTGTGCGGGCGCGGATCCTGGGGCAGATGCGTCCCGGCGAGATCGAGGAGCGGCTGGACTGGCTGCTTGGTGGGCAGAAGGGAACTGCGCCGGAGGCGGTAGTAAAACACCTCGATCCGAAGTAATTCACGGCGGCGAAAGCAGGGACCGAGCTGTCTCTGTTAAGTTCTCTGATATGAATTTTTCCGGGATAAAGTTGCTCCGAATGGTATCGCTACCAATTGCGCCCTCTGCGCTCTTGTGTGCAACGGCTCTTTTAGCGCAAAACAGTGTCGTGTCAGCCGTCGATCCGATGATTGGGACGGCGAATGAAGGGAACATTTATCCTGGCGCGACCGTGCCGTTTGGGATGATCCAGTGGAGCCCGGATACCAGCCAGAACTTCTACTACTACGACAACAAGAAGATTCGTGGATTCAGCCTGACGCATTTGAGCGGGGCGGGATGTCCCTTGTTTGGGGATATGCCGATCCTGCCGTTGAGTTCGCGGCCGGCGGCTCAGCGCGACGAGAAGAATCCGGAGATGGCTGCGTTTGATCACGCAAAGGAGATTGCCCAGGCAGGGTACTACTCCGTTGTGCTGGACGATGGCACGCGGGTGGAACTTACGACCTTGGACCGCAGCGGAATAGCGCGGCTGACGTTTCCCAAAGGCAAACGCGCGGGGCTGCTTGTGAACGGACCAGGGAGCGCTTCTTCAGACGTACATATCTCTTTTCTGCCACCCGTTGGGCGCGAGCAGGATGGCGAAAGCCTGACGTTTGGGGCGGATGGCATCCTGACCGGGACGGTGACGTCGGGTGGGTTCTGCGGTACTCCGACGAAGTACACGTTGCATGTGGCCTTCGCATTCAAAGATAAGCCCGTGGCTAAGTCGCTCTGGCAGGATGGGCAATTGCAGGATGGCGCGGCCAGCGTCAAAGGAAAGCGGGCCGTAGCCTGGCTCGATTTTGGCGACAAGCCGGTGCAAGTTCTGAAGGTTGGCCTGTCGTACGTGAGCGAGGATAAGGCGCGCGCCAATCTCAAAAGCGAACTGCCGGGATGGGATTTTGATGCGGTTCGAAAACAGACGCAGGATCGCTGGGCGAAGGCGCTCTCGACAATCACGATTACAGCCGCGAATGATGCGGACCGCAAAATCTTCTACACGGGGCTCTATCACGAACTGGTTGGCCAGACGCTCTTCAGTGATGTCGACGGCGAGTACATGGGATTCGACGGCAAGGTGCACCAGCTTCATGCCGGGCAGAAGGGGCAATACACCAACATCTCCGATTGGGACGTGTATCGGAATACGGTGCAGTTCCAGGCGCTGCTGTTTCCACAGGAGGCCAGCGATCTTGCGCAGTCGTTGGTGAATGATGCTCAGCAGTTGGGGTCGTATCCGCGGTGGGTGAGCGCAAATGACAGCACTTATGTGATGGGAGGGGATTCGCCGCCCATTATTCTCGCATCGGTTTACGCCTTCGGCGCGAAGAACTGGGACGCGAAGACGGGCCTGAGTTATGCGGTGAAGGTGGCTACTACTCCGGGACTGGGGCAGCACGGAAAAGTTGAGCGGGTGAATCTGGCGGACTATCTGAAACTTGGCTATATCCCGGCATCGAATACAATCTCGGTCTCAGAGACGCTGGAAGATACGAATGCCGATTTTGCTATCGCTCAGCTAGCCGGCGCGCTTGGGGATACTGGTTCGCGCGACCTGATGCTGAAGCATGCAGGCAACTGGCGAAATCTTCTCGACCCTGAGACGCGGTGGACACGGCCTCGCCTGGAAGATGGAAGCTGGCTGCCGGGCTTCGATGCAGAGAAGTCTTTGCCGAAGCGCACGTCTGCGTCGGTTTCGACGGATCAGCATGGATTCGAGGAAGGGAACACCTATCAATACACGTTCATGTTGCCCTTCGATTACCAGGGACTCTTCGACGCGATCGGCGACGATGCGGTGGTCGAGAAGCGGCTGGATAAGTTCTTTACCAAGCTTGTGTGCTGGGGCGAGCCTTGCTTCAACATGGCAAACGAGCCGGATTTCGTGACTCCGTATGCGTACACCTTTCTGGGCAAGCCTTCGAAGACAGCTGAGGTGATCACCAGGATCGAGGCGGAGACATTCAACGCGACGCCGGGTGGGATTCCGGGGAATGATGATCTTGGGGCTACTTCGGGGGTGTACCTGTGGAATGCGCTGGGCATGTATCCGGCGATTCCGGGGATGGGCGGCGTGGTGCTTGGAACTCCGCGATATGACCGAGCTGTGGTGAAGCTTGGCGGAGGCGGCACGTTGACTGTGACGCGACATGGGACGGGAAAGTACGTCCAGTCTGTGACGGTGAACGGCGCGCCGCACTCGAGTTCATGGGTGAAGGCAGAGAATTTTCTCGGACGGGATGCGCGGATTGAGTTCACTATGGGTGAGACGCCGAGTGCGTGGGGAACTGCGGTTGGGGATCGCCCGCCTTCCGTGTCGGAGAAGAAGTAGTGGCGTCGGAGTTCGCTGATGACTTGAGGTAATGTTCTGTAAGCTAAAGAAAACAGGTAAAAATAATGTCTGATAACGAGAATAGTGCGGACGTAGTGGCTGCTGATGCGGACGAATGGGGGGTGCAAGGGTGCTGGTTCGACCGGGAACCGTCGAGGATGTAGAGCTGGTGATGCAGCTGGTGCGGCGGGTGGTTCCGTTGATGAGGGCAAGTGGGAACCTGCAATGGGACGGCAAATATCCCAATGCAGGAGTATTCAACCGCGACGTTGAGCTTGGATACCTGTGGGTTGCAGATATTGAGGGCCAGATCGCTGGCGTTGCTGCGATTACTACGGACCAGGAACTGGAGTACGCGCAGGTTGGGTGGGATATCTCCGAACCGGCGGTCGTTGTGCATCGACTGGCTGTCGATCCTGCGTACCGGGGCAAGGGCGTAGCGGCGGGGTTGATGGAGCAGGCTGAGGCTGTCGCCAGGGCGAGAGGAATTTCAGTTCTGCGCATCGACACCAACTCGCAAAACGAAGCCGCGCAGAAGCTGTTCCCAAAGCTGGGGTACATTTTCGCTGGAGAGATAGGGCTGGGCTTCCGGCCGGGTCTGCGCTTCCTGTGCTACGAGAAGCGTTTGGTCTAGCATTTCGCGAAGGGAAGATTCAGGCCGATGTCAACGTTACAGAATATCTGTTATCGGACATGATAAATGGATCTGCTATATCAGGTATTCTGCTCCACGTCATTAAATCTATGGCTTTTACAGCGGTTCCCATAGTTGCTGTATCCCGTAGCGTGGATAAAGTAGCCCGGTCCAATGACCCCTTCGGCAACGTCCTGAGCCTCCAGCAAACCCCTATATCACCTTGCGCAAAATTACCCACCAATCAGGCAAACTCAAACCATGACCACCCACACCACCCGATCGGCGCAGATATTGCTCGCAAGAAGCGTCCAAAACATGCACAAATGCACGGTAAATCGTCCCATATCGACACCTTTATTTCGCGTAACCCAATATAAAATTAGCAACTTACAGCAGAAAACACGACCCTCCCCTCCCCTATGTAGCGGAAATTACCCCGTTTCTTCGCCTTCAAACGAATCTGCGATCATCCAGAGCTCGAAGAATTCCTGCTAAGAGGTGCCCGGCCCGTGGCGCAAGAGCGGAAAGCTGGAGGGGCGCCGAACCATATCCTCAGGCAATCGCATCTACCTTTGCATGAGCAATATTGCGAAGACTTTCAAAGTGGGCGGTGACCTTGAGGTCAACCGTCTTGGTTTCGGCGCCATGCGGATCGTCGGCGACGGGGTTTGGGGCGAGCCGAAGGATGCTGAGAATTCGAAGCGGGTGCTGAGACGGGCTGTTGAGCTTGGCGTCAACTTCATCGATACTGCAGATGCTTACGGGCCTGCGGTCAGCGAGCGGCTGATTGGCGAGGCTCTCGCACCCTACTCGGGTGGCGTAGTGATCGCCACCAAGGGCGGCCTGACGCGGCAGGCTCCGAACAAGTGGGCGCCGGTCGGCAGGCCGGAATACCTGATTCAGCAGCTTGAGTTGAGCCTGCGCTATCTGAAGACGGAGACGATCGACCTTTGGCAGTTGCATCGAATCGACCCGAAGACTCCAGTCGAAGAGTCGCTGGGGACGATGAAGAAGATGCAGGCGCAAGGCAAGATCCGGCATATCGGGCTGAGTGAGGTTAAGGTTCCGGAGATCGAACAGGCCCGCAAGGTCGTCAATATTGTCAGTGTTCAGAACAAATACAACCTTAGCGATCGGGCACACGAAGACGTGCTTGAATATTGCGAGAAGCATGGCATCGCGTTTATCCCCTGGTTCCCTGTCGCGGCGGGCAAGCTGGCGCAGCCGGGCGGGGTGCTGGACTCTGTTGCGAAGAAACATGAAGCGACGGTGAGTCAGCTTTCGCTGGCGTGGCTGTTGCATCATTCGCCGGTGATCCTACCGATTCCGGGAACGTCGTCGGTGGCACATCTGGAGGAAAACTTGAAAGCTGCGGATGTGGCTTTGACCGATGCGGAATGGGCGGAGATTGAGGCTGCGGCGAAGGGGTGAGCAACAGATCCTTCACTTTGCTCAGGATGGCAAAACTATTCAAGGGGGGGCGCTTAGGCGCCCCTTTCTTATTGACTTCTACTTATGCGCGAAAGATTGCTCTGTTCTGATTCTTTCTCGCGGTTGAGCGGCTTCTGGCTGGAATGCTAGGATTCGCTGATGGCAACCATTCCAACGGCGCATGAAATGCTGGCTGTTGCTCTTGAAGAGGCTCGCATTGGATACGCCGAAGGCGGTGTGCCGGTGGGTGGAGCGATCTTCCATATGGATGGCACCTTGCTGGGCAAGGGACACAACCGGCTGGTGCAGGAAGGCAACGGTTCACTGCATGGCGAAACGGATGCTTTTCGCGCGGCGGGGCGACGGCCGACCTGGCATGACACGATCCTGGTAACGACGCTTTCGCCGTGCTGGTACTGCACGGGACTGATCAATCAGTTTCGGTTCAAGCAGATCATTATCGGCGACTCGGTGAATGCGCAGGGTGGGATTCACTGGCTGAGCGAACAAGGCTTTGACGTTTTGGATCTGCATTCGCAGGAGTGCATTGACCTGATTGCGAAGTTCCAGCAGGAGCGGCCGGATTTATGGAAAGAGTGTATCGGCGAGGCGTAGTCGTCGAAGGCCGACGAGGAGATGCTTGTGGCGCTAAAATTTACGACTTCATATCTCGAAGATACGCTGCAGGTGATGCGTTATTACAAGAGGCTTACGGAAGAGGCGATGACGCAGGTGACGGACGAGCAACTGTGTGTGGCGCTGGATCCGGAGATGAATTCGATCGCCTTGATCGTGAAGCACATGGCGGGCAATATGCGGTCGCGCTGGACTGACTTTTTGACGACCGATGGCGAGAAGCCGGACCGCAATCGCGATTCGGAGTTCTGCGATGGGCCGGTGGATCGAGTCTCGTTGATGCGGGTGTGGGACGAGGGGTGGGCAAAGCTTTTTGCTGCTCTGGAGCCATTGACTGAGGCCGATCTTTCGCGGACGGTGACGATTCGCGGCGAGGCGCACTCGGTAATGCAGGCGATCAACCGGCAGTTGGCCCATTATCCATATCACTGCGGGCAGATCGTGTTTCTGGCGAAGCATCTGCAAAGTGCGAATTGGCGTTCGCTGAGCGTGCCGCGGAATAAGTCGCAGGAGTTCAATGCAAAGGTTGCGGCGGGTGCGGCTAGTCAGCGGTAGTCGAGTCTCTGCTTGAGCCGATTGCATTCGCGTTCGACGGTTTGGGCAGTAAACATGCGGCCACTTTCGTTTGAAGATCAAGCCTCTGCGTGAACGATGGTCATGTGCTCTGAATCCTTGTTCCATCGGCGGAGAAGGGTTATGGAGATGATGATGAGAGCGAGGGTCAGGCCGAGCCACATGCCGTAGATACCCCATTTGAGGACGAAGCAAAGGATCATCCCAAGCGGCAGACCGAGGAACCAGTAGCCGATCAGGTTGGCGAACATGGGCGCGCGGGTTTTGCCGAGGCCGCGAAGAGCTCCAGTGCAGACGGTCTGGACGCCGTCGAAGATCTGGAATGCGGCGGCGATCCAGAGCAGGCTTGGACCGACTGCCAGTACCTGCGGGTCATGAGTGAAGAGTTCAATCAAAGGCCGTGGCGCAATGAAGAAGACCAATCCAGCAAGCATCATGAATGCGGTGCCGAGAGCGAGCGCCAGCCATCCGGCGCGACGGGCTCGTGCTTTGTCTCCCGCGCCGACAGCATGTCCGACGCTGACCGAGGCGGCTGCTGAGATTCCAAGCGGCACCATGTAGGTGAGGCTCGCGTAGTTGATGGCAATCTGATGAGTGGCCAATGCGATGGGCGTGAGCCATCCGGCTGAAAGCGTGGCGACATTCCAGGCGCCTACTTCGAGGGTGATCTGTCCGGCAGCGGGCAGTCCTAGCCGGATCAGTTGGCGGATGCGGTCGAGTTGAGGTTTGGCCCAATGCTGAAAAAGCGGATGGCCGCGTTGACGTTCATAGCGCCAGGCAAGGCCAAGCAGCGAGAGGCCCATGAAGATGCGCGCGACGACGGTCGACAGTGCCGAACCGCGCACACCCATTGCCGGGAAGCCAAGGTGACCGTTGATGAGGACCCAGTTCCCTCCCCAATTGAGCAGGTTGGCAATGACGTAAGTAAGCGTGATGACGCGGACCTGGCCCACGCCTTGCAGGTAGCGACGTGCCGCGCCGTAGACCAGGAGCGGCGGGAGGCTCCAGTTGAGGATGCGCACGTAGGCGGTCGCGGGCAGAGCGACCTCGGGTTTGATGCCAAAGCGCGTGAAGCCGAAGCTGGCGCTGAAGACCAGGATCATGAGGATGGGCGCGATGAACATCGCGAGGTAGATGCCCTGGGCCAGCCAGCGATGGCATTCGTCGTAGTCTTTACGGCCATAGGCCTGGGCGACGAGCGGATCCAGGCCAAGCAGAATGCCGATGCCCAGGAGCGAGGGCGTATAAAAGACGGCGTTGCCGATGGCAACGGCTCCGATGGCGGCGGGACCGAGGCCGCCGACCATGATCGTGTCGACCACACCCTGGGCCATCCAGCCGAGTTCGCTGAGAACGACAGGAACGGCAAGGCGGGTGAGCGCAGCCAGTTCCCTTTTCCATGCGTCTTGGGCGCTCATCTGGGTATTTTACCGGGATGCGCCACAATCCAAGAACAATGAGGCTATTCGTCAGTCATTCATCTAAGGCTTCAAGGCGATCTGCGTTGATAACGTTGCCAGCGAGGAGCCGCCCGCCCAGAAGGTGAATTGGCCGGGTTCTGCGACCCACTTCCCTTGTGCGTTCCAGATCTCGAGTTCATGTTGCGGGACAGCGAAGGTGACGGTTTTGGTTTCGCCGGGCTTGAGATGGATTCGCGAGAAACCTTCAAGGGCGCGTGCCGGTGTTTCGACACTGCTGGTGTCCTGGTGCATGTAAAGCTGGACGACTTCGTCGCCTTCGCGAGTGCCGGTGTTGGTGACGTCTACTGAAACTTCAACGTCGTTGTGGCGGCCGGGTACCAGGGCTTTCGCTATCAAGTGGTTATAAGTGAACGTCGAATAGCTCAGGCCGAAGCCGAAAGGAAAGAGCGGCTGGCCGTCGTCGTCGACATACTTGCGCATGCGCGATGGGTCGGCGTTGTAATAGACGGGGAGCTGGCCGAGACTGCGCGGGAAGGTGATGGTGAGTTTGCCGCCGGGATTGTTGTCCCCGAAAAGCGTTTCTGCGATAGCCTGTCCCCCGAACTCGCCGGGGTACCAGGCTTCAAGGATGGCGGGGATGTGATCTTTGGCCCAGCCGATGGTAAGTGGGCGGCCGTTCTGTAGGACGAGGACGACTGGCTTGCCGGTGGCCGCGACCGATTCGAGAAGCTGCTGTTGATTGCCGGGGAGATCAAGGCTGGAACGATCGAATCCTTCGCCGGAGATGCCCTGATATTCGCCGAGAGCGAGGATGACGATGTCTGCCTTGCGAGCCGTGGTGACAGCTGCTGCGATATCTTTGCCGTCGTTCGAAGTTACGGTAGCTTGCGGCAGCAGGGTGCGGATGCCTTGCAGGATACTGATGCGCGAGCCGTTCTCTTCACGCTCGTAATCGCCATAGCGCGCGATGGCGGCGTTGGGCCCGATGATGGCGATGCGCTGAGTGGATTTTGGCAGTGGGAGAAGGTGGTTATCGTTTTTGAGCAGGGTCATCGATTCGCGTGCAGACTGGAGCGAGACGGCTAGATGTTCTTTGGTGCGGTGAGCCCGGCTGTTGAGCGATGTGTCCAGGAAGGGATGGTCGAAGAGTCCTAACTCAAACTTGACGCGCAGCACGGAACGCACGGAGGAGTCAAAATCACCGGCGGTGATTGAGCCTTCGCGGACACAGTCGATAAGAGCCTGTTGGAAGACTTCATGGGGGAAATCGTAAAACTGCATGTCGACGCCGGAACGGTTGGCAAGGCAGACGGCGTCTTTTGGCGTGGCGGCGACGTGGTGAACATTGTAGAGCCGTTCGATTGCGCCAAGGTCGGAGAGAACGAACCCTTTGAATCCCCACTCGCTGCGCAGGATGGTTTCAAAAAGGAGCGGGTCGGCAGTGACGGGGATGCCGTCAATCTCGTGATACGCGGCCATGACGGCTCTGGCGTGGCCCTGACGAAAGGCCGGCTCGAAGGACTTAAGCATCGTGGAGCGAAGTTCGCGTTCGCCGATATGCACGGGCGAGGTGTTGGTGCCGCCCTCGGGCGAGCCATGGCCGGCGAAATGCTTTGGTTCAGCGACGACGTTGTGGTCGGTATCAAGGCTATCGCCCTGGGCGCCGCGCACGTAGGCCAGACCGAGCTGACCGGTGAGATACGGATCTTCGCCAAAGTCTTCTTCGATGCGTCCCCAGCGTGGGTCGCGGGCTAGATCGAGAACTGGCGCGAGGATCATGTGGACGCCAGTGGCACGGGCTTCGGCGGCGATTCCGGTTGCGGTCTGCTCCGCGAGGGCTGGATTCCAGGTGGCGGCGAGGTTGATGGGCGCGGGGTAGACGGTGCCGGTATCGAAGCCGTGAAGGCCTTCTTCAATGAAGATAGCCGGTATACCAAGACGGCTATGGGTAATGACCCATTTCTGAATAGCGTTGGCTTGCTCTGGCGTCGGGTTCAGGTCGTGGATTCCGCCTACGCCAAGAGTGCCCCACAGGGCTTCGGCTTTAGCTGGAAGGAAGACTGCGTCGGCGGTAGCGTGGGTTTCGTCGCTGTGTTTGTCTACGATTGTTGTTGCGGCTGTATAGAGATCGAGCTGACGTGCTTTCTCTTCTAGGGTCATGCGGCTGAGCAGGTCGTCGAGCCGTTTTTCGATGGGCACGCTGGGCTGTTTATAAATCGCGTCATCGGTGCGTTGAGGTTGCTGCGCGATTAGTATCGCGGGGATGGCGCAGAGCAGAATTGCTGCTGGGCAGCGGCGAGGAAGAGTGTCGGTTCCTGATCGGTTAGTTCGCTCTGGAAGAGGGTTGCTCAAGTCGGTCGCCTCTCGTACTTAAAATATTTTTGGCTGAAAATAGTTTGAGCGTAATGCGTTGTGCTCACGAGACTATAGAAGTTCGGTGATGGGAGCTGGATCCATGTCGGTATAGACCTGGTTTTCGCCTCCCATGCCCCAACAGAATTTGTAGTTGCGGGTGCCGACTCCAGCATGAATGGACCAGCCGGGAGATACGACGACTTGCTGGTTGGAGACGAGAAGATGGCGCGTCTCCTGGGGCGGCCCCATGAGATGGACGACGCGGTCGGTGGGTGGGATGTCAAAGTACAGATAGACCTCGGAGCGTCGCATGTGGGTGTGGGGCGGCATGGTGTTCCAGACGCTGCCTGAATCCAATTGCGTTACGCCCATGACTAACTGGCAGCTTCGCGTTCCTTCGAGATGGATAAGTTTGGAGATATGGCGAGAATTAGCCGTTTCGGATGCACCGATGCTTACTGGCTGTTCTTTGTTCGATTGAATAAGAGAGGTTGGGTAGGCCATGTGGGCTGGATAACTCAGCAGGTAATAATTCGCCGGGTTCGATGGATCGTTGCTTACGAAGTTTACTGCGCTCGCGCCGCGGGAAACGTAAAGTGCGTCGAGATTGTTCAGGGAGTAAGTCGCACTGTCGACTTCGATAGAGCCGGGACCGCCGATGTTGAGGACTCCCAGTTCCCTTCTCTCGAGAAAGGCGGCTGCGCGTAGTTCGGATGGGCATGGTAAAGCGAGCGGTTTTGTGACAGGGACCGCCGAGCCTATAACGGTGCGATCGAGATCGACGTAGACAAGATCAATGGAGTCCGCTGTGAAGAGCGCATCGATGAGGAACCCGCTGCGCAGCTCGTTTGTGGACATGATCTTGAAGCGGGTGGCATCGGGGAGCTGATGAATCTTCATTGCTTTCCTTTTGTGTGTTTGACTCTTGCATCCTGCCATCTGACTTGGACGGGCTGCTGTATCTGCTCCAATGCCGTTGTCAGGTAACTGTCCCATGACTTTTGGGTGGGCATGTCGGCTTTGGACCAGCCCGAGCCAGCGTAATAAGTGAAGCTTTCTCCAGAGTGTACATGGAAGACCAACAAGCCGTTAGGGTCGAGTCGCATCACGGAAGGTTGTTGCGATGGGGATGCGATTATGCCGGTAGAGATTCGGCCGGCGGTTGGGTCTTGCGGTGTGTCCCAGACGGAGAGAATGTGGCCACCTTCAAGCTGCTCGAAATCTGCACCAGTGTGAACTGCAAGGCCTGCTGCGGCATCGATGGTTGGGGCTCCAGCGAAGGTGAAGGTGGATTGAATCTTGTTCATACGGGAGCCTGCGTCGAGGGTGATGCGCTTGGTTTCGGTGACTTCGACGCCATTTGCATTCCAAGGGGCATAGGTGAGTTCAAACTCGAAGCGGACGGGGCCGGAAGATAGCTGTTTCAGGTGTGTGTAGTTTTTCGAGACCCATAACTTGCCGCCACTCAGCACGCCGGTGCCACCGCATCCGCGGGTTGGGCCGACTAAGTAGGAGTCGAGACCTACACCGTCATCGACGTGATAGGAGAGCTTCGGATTGTGGATGCGCTGGCCTTCGGCGTCGTGCTTGTAAAAACTGTCGATGACGAAGTTAGGAACGCGCTTAGACCATACGTCGATGCCGGAGGTAATTTCGCCAGTGGCTTCGAGCGCGGGGCCGTAGACGCGGTAAGTTACATATTTGTTTTCCCAGGCGAAGTCGTCTCTGCGTTCGGGGGCTTCGCGGCCGAAGACGAGTGGCTCTGATTGAGTACTTCCATTATTCGGGACGAAATCGATTTCGAGCCTTCCGCCTGTTGGTACTTGTACAGCGATCAGAAGCTTGTCAGGCGTCGCACTGTTGGGACTGGCATAGAGTTGCGTACCCAGTTTCTCGTGGGTGAGTGCGTTCTCGGCGATTGTCTGCTCGATATTCGGTACATGCTGGCGAACTTCGCTGAGGGATAACTCTACAACCTCGGGCTGGCGAGCTTGATTATGCGGATTGGACAGGGTCAGATGTTGGCCGCTCAGCCCGTTAGCGGAAACGATGCCAAGGATACAGAGTGTCAATGCGAAGTGTTTTGTTTGTGCTATCATTCGGCATTCCTAACGCACAACGATAGAGGCGGTGTAGTTCGAACATTTGTTAGTCCCACCCTTGATGATAAAGCTGCCAAGGATGGGACACCCTCATCGTATCCTGATTAAGTGATTTCGGTGTAACTGCTGAGTTAGTTCTTGGAGAGTGCATAGATTTCGGAGCCAGCTAGCAGGAAGGCTCCTACTCCATAGACATAACTTGAGGTTGGCGTGAACTTGCCGGGTGCGGCGCCTATCGGTTGAATACATCCCAAGCGGCCATCCTGATAGACGTGGGTTAGGAGGCCGGCCCAGGCTTTCCTGACTACGGGCAGATACTTTTTGCGGTCGAGAATGCCGGTGCGTACGCCCCAAGCAAGGGCGTAAGTGTTGAAAGCAGAGCCTGAGACTTCGGGGAGCGGATAGGCTGCTGCATCAAGGAGACCGGTGCGCCACAGGCCGTCTGTGCCTTGGAGAGCTGAGACTGAACTGGCCATCTCTTGAAATTGAGTTACATATCTGCGTCGCTCGGGGTAGTCCTTGGGCATGGTATCGAGTATGCGAACGAGGCCGGCCATGACCCAGCCATTGCCGCGCGACCAGAAGAGCTTTTTGCCGTTGGCTTCTTTTTTGTCGAGGAAAGTAGCGTCGCGAGAGTAGAGGTGCTGCTGTGGATCATAAAGCAGATTTGAGGTAATCCACCACTCGCGGTTCATGAAGTCGAGATACGTCTTGTTGCCTGTTACCTTTGATAAGTCGGCGAGGACGGGTGGGGCCATGAAGAGCGCGTCGCACCACCACCAGAGCGGCTTCTGTGGATCATCGGTGCGTTTGAGTAACGCATCCATACTATCGCGAGTGGGAATGATCATCACGGGGTCGTGAGACTTTGCATATAACTCAAGGTAAGTCTGACCAATGGCGTGATCGTCGGCGTGTTCTGGACGTGGGCCTAACTGCCAGTTAAATTGCTGGCCCATGGAGCGCATGGCATTCTGGTAAGTGGAGCCGTGGACTTCAAGCGGGACAGCCATGAATCCTGCGTAGAGCGCGGCGAGGGTCCAGTCCTGAAGATAATTTCCCTGTGCCCGATTGAGTTGCCAATCCGCGACCTTGCGCAGGGCGTGAGCGACGTCTTTCTTCCTGAAGTCCGGAGACAGGTCGGTGGCGATGGGGCCTGCGTCCGCGGGCGAATCTCCGACGACCTGAAGTCTTTCGGACGCCGGGAGTTGCCCTTGCAAACCTGGCGAATTGGCGACGAGGATTACGGTTAATGCGAGCGCAATCGGTATAGCTCGAGGATATGCGCGCACAAGATTCCAACTACGATTCAAGGGGCTCTCCTGTTACTGTTGGACTGCGATCTGCTTGATCTTGAATAAGTGTGGGATAGGTTGCGCTGCTTCGTAAATCTGCGTTTGCAATGCCTGTTCGAACTTTGTGATGTTTGTCGCTCCGGGTTCGGCAGGGACGCCTTTTTTCATCTCGGTGACGAACATTCTGAGGCGAACGTAATGTGCCTCTTCGCGATCGCGGATGAGCCAGCGAACTGAGTATGCCTGACCGCGCATTGGTGTGCCGTAGTTTGCGAGGTTGATGCCTTTGGCGAGTTCGGCGTTGGTGAAGGTGCCGATAATGGCACTGTCGATGATCAACTGATATGTGGACGGCTTGAGACCCGTGATCCTGAGCGGTTGCTGGTCGAGGTCTTGTTCTATGTTGGTGATCTGGCGAAGGAATCTATCGGCGATGTTGTTGCCATCGATGGGGAGTGGCAGCGCTCCATCGAGCTGGGTCCAGGTCAGAGAAGTGTCATCTCCTGACAGGCCATTTATCTGCGTGTTCTGCGCGTCAATGATTGCTTTCTTCTCTGCGTCGATGGTTGTGGAGGAGACGATGGCTGGGGCGTTCCAACCTTTGAGAATTGCCTCGGCCAAGAACCAGTGAGCGGTTTGTTCAGGATGAACCCGGTCGGGGATGAGGAGTTGAGTCGCGAGTGTATTTGTGTCGATGCCCCGCTTGACTGCAGTCACGAAGGGTGCATTGAGATCGATGAAGGTGGCTCCGTGCCTGGCGGCGAGTTCGCTATCGATTTCGGAGAAGCGAGTCATGGTTGCGTTATACCCGCCGGCGATGGCTGTAGGCCGGGTGAATTCGTCATATGGTGATGGCCCGAAGAGCGTAAGGCGCGCGGATGGAAGTGTCTGCTGGATGGAGTTGAGAATGTGTTCGTAGCCCTGGGTGTACTTGTTTTCGATGTCCTTATCGAGAAGGCGATAGCTGCCGTCGTTCATACCGAGCATGATGGTTACGACGGTGGGCTTCTGAGGGTAGACGTCGCGTGATAGGCGCAGGTCGATTGGGCCGGCGCTCCCCCCGGTGACGCGATCCCCACCAACTCCAGCGTTGTAGAACCGGACCTGCATGTGCGGAAAGCGGGTGGCGGTGTAGAGCTCAACCCAGTGAGTGTAATAACGCTGCTCAGTAATGCTGTCTCCGTAGAAGACAACTGTGTCGCCGTCGTGAAGATAGAAGGGCTGTTGTTGCGGCGATGCGTTTTGTGCGAAGAGCGATGTGGGTGCGGTGGCGGCCAATGCCAGCAGCGCGAGGTAATGCAGAAGATGCTTGAACATGGCTTGATTCACTCGACGAGGATACATGGTGTGTTCTGAGACTGTCTTCTGAAATTTGGGCTGGCGGCTCGCGAATATTTCAGTGGCCGGAGGGCTGTTGCGCTAGGCGTTCGATAAGTATTGCGTTGCGTTTGGCCTGTTTGGCAAGGGAGTCCAGCCAGGCTTGTTCGCCCTCGGCATGAGCGCCTTCGCCGATCATGCCTACGCCGACGAGACCTGCTACGTAGCGCGCGACAAAGGCGATGTCGCCAGCGCCACGGGTCATTGGACCGGCTTCTTCTACAGGGCCAAGGCCGAGGTCTTCGCTGGCCTTGCTCCACTGGTGCAGGAGTTCGCGATTTGCGGGGGTGACGGCCATTGCGGGATACCCTTCATCAAAGGTGATTTTGGCGCCGGTCTTAGGAAGGTGGGCGGCAACGATGGCCTGCACCTTCGACTCGACGCGGGCGGTTTGCTCGTCATTCAACGTGCGAATATCGCCTGTAGCGATGGCTTGCGGGGCGATGACGTTGGCCTTACCTGTGGCTGAGCCGCCGGTGCTATCGGCGTTAATCTCGGCTGTTGCGCCGCCGAGGATGAGACCGGGGCTGTAGGTCAGGCCTTCTTCGCGGAGTTCACGGCGGAAGGCGTCGAGGATGCGAGTGAGTTCGTAGATGGCTCCGTAGCCAAGCTTGTCGCCGAAGATCTGAGAGGTGTGTCCACTGAGGCCTGTGGTTTCGAGATGCCAGGTGGTGGAGCTGCGGCGGCCGATGCTGACGGTGTCGTGTCCGTTGAGACGCACGCTGGGTTCAAATTCGAAGGCGATATCGCTTTGCTTTGCGGCTTCGATCATGTCGCGGCGTGCGATTTCTACGGGCGAGCCGGTTCGTTCTTCATCGCCGCTCAGGACGATGCGGATTTCGGTGTGATCGAGTGCGCCGGCATCATGCATGGCTTCAAGGGCTGCGAGCATGATGACGAGGCCGCCTTTCATGTCGGAGATGCCGGGGCCGGTGGCGGTATTGCCGCCGGTATTGGGCACGATGGAATATTTCTGGAAGGTGCTGGAGGGTTCGAAGACCGTATCCATGTGTCCGATGAGCAGGAGGCGCTTGCCGCAATGGCCGGAAGCCTGCGGGCATGCATGCTCGGCGACGAGATCGCCGGCTCGGTTGGTGAGGGTCCGCATGGGGATCCAACGGGTTTTGAAACTGAGGGATTCAAGGCGTGGGACGAGGATGTCTTTCACTGCTTCGACGCCGGCAAAATGCATGGTGCCGCTGTTGATGTCGATGAGCTGCTGGAGGAGGGCCTGATTTGTGGCGAGGTGCGCGTCGATGGAACTCGCTGTTTTTTGCTCCGTCGGCGAGAGAGGAGACGCCTGTGCGAGCGCTTCGATTGAAGTGGAAAGCAGGCAACAGAGAAGCCCTATGACGCCGGACGCTGCCACGACAGAAAACTTGATTCGCATATCGCGGATTTTAGCATCTGGTCTGACGCTCGCGGACGCTCTAAAGCTTCTTGTTCATCTCCCTCCGTTTCATCTCCCTCCGTTCAATGAATCGCCCTGAGGGGCGGTTGTGGCTGGGTCGGTTACACGGCCGGGTTTTCGCATGCGGCTTTTTGACGTTGCCGGATGAGCGAGCAGGTCGGCAACGCTAAACTCCGCCTGCGTGATGCCGTGACGCGAGTGGTGAGCACTTTGGGTTGCGATATGGATCCACTCATGCAGGATGACGCGCGCAATGCCGTTGGCGATGAGACGATTGCGGCCGTCCTGACTTTGGCCGAGGCCTTGCTGGGTAAGCATCTGGCCGATCGAGGTGCAGGCAACGTGAATAAACGGAGCTATGTGGCCGTTTTCCATTCTCACCCAGCCAAGAGCGCCAGACACCGCACGTGTGTGCGGTGGATTGAAAATGTCTCCCAAGGGAGAGTGAGCAATTGCACACTCTCCGTGAAGATACACGGTAACGGACTTATCCACCGTGATGCCGGGTTCGATCTGATCTCCGCGCAGAATCTGGATGCTCGAACCGAGTCTGCGGAGAACCTCAACGTCGGCGACGGTGACGGAGTGTTGATCTTCGAGCTGACCAGCAAGGGAGGCGGTGTCGGCAGAGGCAGAGGTCAATTCATCACGGATTGCGGCGACGAAGGCTGCCCAGAGACCGTTGGACATCGGCCGTTCTGCAAAGACAATCAAAGTGGTTTGCTGAGGAGTTTGTGCGAGTACTGCGCGCCCGGTAATCAGCACCAGAGTGAGGATGGCGAATGCAATTTGATGAAAGAGTGTGATTCGTCGTGATGAGAAAAGCGTGTTGGGATTTTGCTGGAGGAACATCATGGAATGGATCATCCTTCCATTGGCCGGATTGGCACTATCCGACTCTTGCCTGCAATTGCGAAAGCTGCGGATTGTGGACATTCTGCCGGGAACCGGCCAGATTCATGGAGAAAGTCTGCGCTTTGGTGTTCAATCCGTCCAATAGATTGATAGGATAGGTACGATCTCAATTGGAGATAGTTTTATGGAAGTACGACAACTGCAGATTTTTCGAATTCTGGCTGAAGAGCTGAACTTTACTCGTACGGCGGAGAAGGTTCATACGGTGCAGTCGAATGTGACGGCGCAGATCAAGGCGCTGGAAGAGGAACTGGGCGTACCGCTCTTTGATCGGCTGGGCAGGCGAGTCACGTTGACGGATGCGGGACGGCGTTTTTTGCCGTTTGCCGAGCAGGCGCTGCAGGCAATGGAGCAGGGACAGCGGGCTATCGAATCAGGTGCAGAGCCGAGTGGGCCGCTGCGCATTGCGGCTCCGGAGAGTGTGCTGACTTATCGCCTTCCGCCGGTGTTGCGGGCGTTCCGGAAGCGGTTTCCGCATGTCGAGGTTTCCTTCCGGCCTTATTCGGATGCGACGTTGTGTTTGATGCTTGAGAGCGGCAAGTTCGATATGGCGATTCAGATGTCGGATAGGGTGTCAGATGCGACTTTCAAGTCCATGCGTCTTTGGACGGAGCGGATCTTTTTGCTTGGTGACATCGGGCATCCGCTGGCGAAGGGGCGCACGGTCAAACCGGCGGACCTGGCGGGCCAGATGCTGTTGTTGACCGAGGCGGGATGCGGGTATCGCGAAAAGCTCGACCGCGTGCTGGCACTCGATAATGTTCGCGCTGGAAACATTACTGAGTTTTCGAGCGTGGAGGCGATCAAGCAATGCGTGATCGCGGGGATGGGATTGGGGTTGCTGCCAGCGATTGTGGTTTCGCGAGAATTACAGCAGCATCAGTTCAAGGCGCTGGCGTGGGCCGGGCCTTCGCTGGATATTCCTACTCATTTGATCTGGCATAAAGATAAGTGGGTTTCTCCTGCAATGGCTGCTTTTCAGGAGTTAATCGTGCAGAAGCTTGAGGACGGAACGGTTAAGCCCCGGGTGACCTTGCAGGGCTCGCTGGCTGGGTGAATCGCGATACTCGCAGCCGCAGCGCAAAAGCAGATCCTTCGCTATGCTCAGGATGACAAACCGAAGGGGTAGGTCTTGCTCTTATGTGACTTGAGCTCGAAGTTCTACCTTCTTAGTGGTGATGGTGAGTTTGGCGGGGGTTAGTTCGGGGCCGAACCATCCTTCTTTGACAGCTTCGATGTGAATCTCGCCGGGCTCTTTAGTGGATTGCAGAATGACCTGAGCCAAGCCATTGAAGAGCGAACGTTTGGGATCTTTGTCGGACTCCTGACAGTTGGGATCGCCATTGCCCGCACCTATGAACTGGCCTTCTCCACTTACTTTGAAGCTTAGGAAGTTGTTGGCGGTGGGAACAGGGCGCCCCTGCTTGTCGAGAGCTTCAACGCGAAGGACGGCTATATCTTCGCCGTCGGCGTCAATCTCAGTACGGTCGGCGATGAGCTTGATGCTGACGGGTTCACCAGTGGTTTCGCGCTTTTCGCTGAGAACGACTTTGCCGCCTTTGCTGCCGCGTGCTTCTATGACGCCCGGGTGATATTTGACGGTCCATTCGAGGTGGCCGAGATGTGGCACTTTTTGGCTGCCTGCGCTTGCGCCATTCACGAACAATTCGACTTCATCGAGATTGGAGTAAACCCAGAGCTTGATGGGTTCGCCTTCCCTGCCCTCCCAGTTCCAGTGTGGAAACAGATGCAGGACTGGCTCCTGACTCCACCAGGCTTTGTAGTAATAAAAAGTGTCCTTAGGGTAGCCGCACATATCAACGATGCCGAATTGTGAATTGATCGAAGGCCAGCCATAGGGGGTGGGTTCGCCACGGTAGTCGAAGCCGGTCCAGGCGAAGCCACCGGTGGCCCAGTCACGCGTGGCGTAGAACTTCCACCATTCTTCGGCTGTTTCTCCCCAGCCGGGCTGATTGACGTCGTAGGAGCTGACCGTGTTGCGCAGCGGGTCGGTTGAATAAACACCGCGGGTGGAGATAGCGCTGGCGGTCTCAGAGCCGTAGATTGCCAGCTTTGGATGCTTCTTATGGAAGGATTCCGGGCTAGCAAGGTTGTAGTTGAATCCGATGACATCCAAGGCATCGGAAACGCCTTGTTCGTTGTTACCGTTAACGGCGGCGGAGACGGGGCGCATGGGGTCGAGTTCGTGGCAGCGGCGGACCATGGTTGTGCCAATTTTGGCGCCCTGCTCGGCCATTCGGTATTGCAGCTCGTTTTCTTCGTTGCCGATGGACCACAGAATGATGGAGGGCGAGTTGCGATAGCGGTTGATCATGGCTTCGAGCTGGGCGAGGCCTTCGGGGCTGGAGTTCATCTGGCGGGTTTCACACATCATCATGAGGCCGAGGCGATCGCAACCTTCAACCCACTCTGGAGTGGGCATGTTGTGCGAAGTGCGCACCGCGTTGCCGCCCATCTCTTTGAGAATGCCGAGACGGAAGTATTGAAGACGATCGGGGAGAGCTGCGCCGACGCCGGCGTGATCCTGATGATTGCATGTGCCCTGGATCTTCAGGGGCTTGCCGTTGAGGGTGAATCCTTTGTCCGCATCGAAGACTGCTGTGCGGATGCCAAAGTTGAAGCGTTCAGCGTCGGTGGCCTTGCCGCCGGATTCAACGGTGACGATTGCGGAGTAGAGATTTGGGGATTCGATGGACCAAAGTTGTGGACTGTTGATCTTAGCTGTGGCGATAAACGTTGCCGAACGGTCGGAGGGAATCGATTGCGAAGCGGCCTCGACGGTTTCGACGATCTTCCCTGTCGGGTCGAGGAGCTTCCATGTGACGCTTGCGTTGGCTGCCTGCGGGCCGTCATTCTGAATTACTGTGCCGAGGCTGACGGTGGAGGTGTTGCCGTTGACTGCGGAGCGTGCGTAGCTCTCGAACTTGTCAATATGGACGCGGTCGGTTTTGCTGAGCCAGACGTGGCGGTAGATGCCTGCTCCTTCGTAGAACCAGCCGTCTCCGAAGCTTGCGTCGACGCGAGCAACGATTGCGTTCTTCTGTCCGTAGATCAGGAAGTCGGTGAGGTCGAAATGAAATGGAGCATAGCCATTGTCGTTACGTCCGATGAAGATTCCGTTGACCCAGAGGAGGACACTGCGAAAGACTCCGTCGAAGTCGAGGGTGATACGGCGACCGAGGTCGGTGGCGGGGATGTCAAAGATCCGACGGTACCAGCCTACGCTGGTGCCGGGATAGCGGCGTCCGACAGGCTTGTATCCGTGCGAGTTCTGGACTTCATCCCGAACGAAGGGTAACTCGACGGCCCAGTCGTGAGGAAGGTTTAGAGATCGCCACTTTGAGTCGTCGAATTTGACCTTGGCGAAATCGAAGTCGCCGGTCTTGGCAAAGTCTCCCTGGCCGTTGCCGAAGCCGAGATCTTTTGCCGGATCGATGGAGTTACCAAACTGGAATTTCCAATCGAAGTCGAAGAGAAGTCTTTCCCGGGGCGCGAGGGCCGGAATAGTTGCAGTGGACGCTGATTCCAGCGCGTTAGCGGTAGCCCACGCCGAGCGCGCGATGAGAGGTGAGACGGAGAGTGCGGCTCCGGATACGAGTCCGGAACGAAGCAGGCTGCGACGGGTGATTCGGGGCATGAGCGATACCTCTAGGAAAACAAAAGATCAGTGCGGGCGATTACATACGCCAGAGTTGGCGTTCGCAGAATCCTGCGGGTCTGCGGCTTCGACGCGAGCCACCGGTAGAGAGCGAATATACAGTATCCATGCGTCGCCGGTAAACGCTTTCAAGGAACGCCTTTAAGAGTGGTCGTGACGGGTCGTTTTTAGTGGGATCCTGCAGATTCTTTTCTGCCCTCTGCCCCTGCTCCGGAATGAAATTCGCTGAGGGTCTGCGGCGGACTACGGTTGGCCTTTTCGGAGACTGTATCTGGTACACTTGGCTGAGTCGCATATTGTGCTGGAGAGATGGCCGAGTGGCTGAAGGCGCACGCTTGGAAAGCGTGTTTACCGCAAGGTAACGTGGGTTCGAATCCCACTCTCTCCGCCATTACAGTTCTATTGTTCTTATAATCAAATAGTTTAAGAGAGAACCTAACCTATCTGGTCAATTTTTGATCTGTAAATCATTGAAATATTGACGATATTGAACGGCTCGGCCCAAGCGGGATCATCTTCTTTATCCGACCGAGCTTACAGGCTGACGAACCGCAGAGGCGCGTTGTAATCAAAACTATTACTATTTGCGCCAACAGCCGAGTTATGCAATTTTCAGGCTTGCGACCAGAGACTCGTGAATCGTTGGCCTGCTCCCGGCTTCGACTGCCTGGCGGCGAATCTGATGAAATTGAGCAAGCGTGGTGTTCGCTCCGGTAAGGACCTCGATGCGCTCAACGTAGGCTTCGAGCTTGGCGCCAGGGATCGCGAAGATGGCTACTGAGTCGGAGAAGTTGTCGAGATAGGCGCGAGCTCCGCAACAGCCCAGGCTCAATGCCGCACGACCTGAATTCAGTACCTGAGGAACTACTGCGCAGGCTGGCCTGCCCATCGCTGGAGGCATCTGGGATTCTATCTGTTGCGTGGCTTCAGAAAGAATGAGGGTCTGGTTCGCATGAACGAAGAGGAGCACAAGGTCGGGGCGCAGAGGCGTCTCCGCTAACTGTGAATAGAGGATGTACCTTGGTTGGGAATTGAGAACCGGAATTTGCGGGACGTCTTCTGGTCTCACGTAACCAAGATCACCGAAGATTTTGAGCGCATCCATCAGATCAGTTTGCTGGGCTGGTGAGGATTCCAGATTATGCGTATGCATGCCTATTGCGCACATTGCGTGATCAGCCGCAGAGGTAGCGAATGCGGCAGTTGTGGCGTCCTGCCAGAAGCGGCATCCCGCCGGAACCTGTCCAGCGTGGGCAGGGATATTGGAGGGGACCGAGTCGGTAAAGCTGATAGCGATGGGTGACTGATCGAGCTTAAGAGACTTGACCAAAGTTGCGGAGAGTTGCGAGTAGTCAGGCATGGTTAAAAGATTCCTCGGTCTGTTCTTGAATTACGTCAGGCTCCGGCTTTAGGGATTGTGAAAACTTTCAATGGTGAAGCCCATTTCGGCGATGAGTGCGCGAATGGAATCTTCGGCACGAACTTTTGGATCAAAGCTCACTGTGACCTTGCCTTGAGGATAGGTCGATTGGCTGAAAAGAATTCCCTTCTCCTTGCGGAGTAATGTATCGAGGCCGACAGCACAAGTGATGCAACTGAAACCCTTGACGCGATAGACGACTGTGATGTGATCGGTGCCGGCGAGCGCTACGAGAGGAGCCAGGCTTGCAGCGCCGGAGAGTGCGACAAGCTGAATGAACTGTCTGCGAATCATGCTTTCTCCCTAAGAAATCAGTCTTGTAATCACGGGGTAACTTATTGGGCAGAGCCCATGGCTGCTTCGTATCTCCATGGGGTTTGAATGCTTGCTTTGTCAGAGAAGCGCGTGTCTGTGTATTCGCTGAATTCCAATCTCTTGTTCAAAACACCGGTTTCCATCATGAGGTCGCGCACCATGTCGAAGTCAGCTTTGCGTGGAGCCAGCGGACTGTAGACAACCCGGTCCAATGGCTTGGTAAGAGCCCAGCGCAAAAGGGCCGGCTTTTGGTTGTAGTAGAAGCGCCCCACAAAATCAGCTGCCTGTTCGCGGTGAGGCTTGCTGGTATCGAGCCAGAGGCCGGATCGCGCGACACCATCGACCAGCACCTGCACGATATCGGGACGACGATCGATGAGGTCTTGCCGGACTACGAGAATGCAGGACATATAGTCCGGCCAATATTCGCGGGCCTGAAAGAGAACGCGGCCAAAGCCTCCGATTTCAGCCTGTGAAGGAAAGGGTTCTCCCATGACAAATGCGTCGATGGCATGCGCAGCGAGTGCTCCTGAGACGTCGGGCGGAGCCATCTCAACCATCTTGATTTCGCTGGGCTTTATTCCCCAGACCTTCATTGCGCGAAAGAGCAACAGACGTTCGTCGGAGAAACGGCTTGGAATCGCGATCGTGCGGCCACGCATATCGGCAAAGGTCTTGATAGGGCCATTTTTCTGGACTACTACGGCACTGCCATAGCGATGCCCCAGATAGACGATCTTAATCGGAACACCCTGCGCTTTGAGCGCCAGCGCCATGGGAGCAACGATGAATGCTGCCTGCACGCGATTGGAGATGAGGGCTTCTTTCATTTCTGGAAAGCCCTGGAACATGCGCGGCATGAATTCTTCGCCGGACTGCGAATACTTGGAAATATAGTCCGTAACCGGGCATGTTAGTTGACAGGTGACAGGGAGATAAGCGACCGCGATTTTGCGCTTCTCAAGGGGGCGATAGTCGTTGAGCACTGCTGCCCAGTTCACATTGAGCCAGGAATGCATTACGGAGATAAAAGCCAGCCATACGATGACGAGGATCAGCGCTTTGGTTTTAAGCTGCATTGCGGAACCCCCATCGAACCGATTTGATCTTTTCCAGTTTGCGGAAGCTTATATCGAGAACCAATCCGATCACTCCGATGAGAAGCATTGCTGCGACGACGAGGTCGTAACGCTTGCCGGAATTTCGCGAGTCGATCACCAGATATCCAAGGCCGGAATCAACAGCGATCATTTCGCCTGCGACGATTACGAGCCAGGCGATTCCCAGCGCTATGCGGAGACCGACAAGAATCTGTGGCAATGAAGCGGGGAAAACTACTCTCGTGAGTATCTGAATATTCGACAGCCCGAAGTTGCGGCCAGCACTCCTGTAAAGCATCGGCACATTGGATACGCTACTTGCACAGGCAACCACGATGGGAAAGAAGGCGCCAAGAAAAACGAGGAATACTGCCGCGGGATCTCCAATGCCGAAGAAAATGATCGCGACTGGTATCCACGCGATGGGGCTGATGGGCCTAAGGAATTGAAGGAGTGGATTCACTACCTGATTCGCTGCCGGGAACCAACCGAGCGAGAGGCCGAGTGGAATTCCCACGATAACAGCAGACAAGTATCCGATGGCCACACGGCGAAGTGAGTCACCAATGTCTGCCCACAGAACATGTTTGCGAAAGAGTTCAGCCATTCCATTTCGAACATTTTGCGGTGAAGGAAAGACTTTGGTTCCCGTCCATACAACGGAGTAATGCCATACGGCGAAAAGGAGAGCAGCTGCCAGGACAGGCCAAAAGAATCTTTCCCAGAGTCGCGGCTTTGTCAACGTACTCATATCTCGTAGGCCAGTCCAATCTGCTTGAGGAGTTCGTCGCGAATCGCCAGGTAGCGGGGTGAACTGATATTGCGGGGGTGAGCGATATCGATGGTGAGAATGTCCTGAATCCTGGCAGGGCGGGAACTCAGGACCACGACTCGATCAGCGAGCTGCACTGCCTCGTCGATGTCATGGGTAACGAATATGACGGTTCTCTTTTCGGTCTGCCATATTCGAAGAAGCTCGCCACGCATGATCACGCGAGTGATAGAGTCAAGCGCGCCAAAAGGTTCATCAAGAAACAGAATGTCTGGATTGACAGCCAGTGCGCGTGCGACCTGAAGGCGTTGTTTCATCCCCCCGGAGAGATCGGATGGATAAGTGTTCTCGAACCCCTGCAAGCGAACCAACTGTACGTAATGAGCGATGCGCTCTTTGCGTTCGGTGCGCGATAATTTCGATAGTCCGAAACCGATGTTTCCCTCGACGGTTAGCCACGGGAAAACACCGCGCTCCTGGAAGACGAGGATTCGCCGCCGATCCGGGCCCGTTACAACTTCGCCGTCGATATTGACCGATCCGCTGGTGGGTGCGAGAAAACCTCCCATGGCATTCAGCATGGTCGACTTGCCGCAGCCTGATGGTCCGACGACGCAAATGAACTCCCCTTCGGAGACGTCGAGATTGAGATCTTCGAGGACTGGCGTGCTTTTGCCGTCACGCTCATACACCACGCCGAGGTGCTGCACTTTCAGCTTTGGTCCGGCAATTGGTGAGTTAACCATGGCTCCTGCTTGAGACACTAATCCTCCGACGAACTCCAGCGAAATGACTTTATTTGTTCAATGGAACGCATTCCCATATCCAATAGCAGGCCTATTGCTCCGATGATCACCATGCCTGCGACGACCAGATCGTAACGATTGCCGGCGTTCCTGGCATCCACAATCAAGAACCCGAGGCCGGAGTTAACCGCGATCATTTCGGCGGCTACAACAACCAGCCAGGCAATGCCGAGAGTAATTCGCATGCCGATGAGAAGCCGCGGAATGACAGCGGGGTACAGGACTCGCGAGACAAAGGCGCTGGAGCTAAGGCCGAAGTTGCGACCGGCGTTAATGTAGTCAGCCGGAATATTGTGGACAGCACTCATGGCTGTCAAAAGCAGCGGAAAGAAGCAGCCGACGAAGATCAAGAAGATTGAAGAAAGGTCGCCAACGCCGAACCATAAGATCGCAATCGGTATCCAAGCCAAAGGTGAAATGGGACGAAAGATTTGTACGAGCGGATTCAGAGCCAGCTCGCCGCGCCTGTACCAACCCAGAGTCAGACCAAGAGGAACCGCCAAAATTGTGGCGAGCGCAAATCCCCATGTGACGCGAAAGAGGGATGCGACGACATATTTCAATAGGAGGCCGTGTTGGAGCAGTTCGACGATGCCGCTCAGTACGCTGATGGGGCCGGGCATTATCTGATTGGGATGAAGATCGACAGCGATTTCCCAGGTAGCCAGCAACGAGAGGATAAACAGCACAGGACGGGGCCAGACTGGTAGTTTCAACTCCTTCATTTTCCCCTGTCACTAGCTTTTGAGATCTGAGGTACGCGTAGATGATAGCGGAGCCACGCAGGGTTGGCCTCCACCAAAGGATGGATACAAAAGTCCATTCAAAGTCGGTTGCCGGTTGTTTCTTCGGCAAGAGAATATCGCTAGACGAATTCTTGCATAACCGCCACCATGCGCACCAACTTTGATCATATTGATGTGACGGTAGTTGGTGGAGGCCTAGCCGGCATGGCGGCTTCGATTCATCTCGCGCGAGCGGGATTTCAAGTGCTGTGCCTAGAGGCTGACCCTGGCGGAATTGATCCCGTCGGAGAGTCCCTCGACTGGTCCGCTCCGGAGTTGCTCCGCGTGCTGGGCTTGCCAATGGATCATCTCCTTCAAGAAGAAATCGCAACATGGAAGCGCCACGTGATTCTGAAAATACGCGGCGGCGGTGCCCAGCACTACATCCCTTCGGACTGGCTTGGCCAGCCACCTCTCAATATTGAACTGCGCACGATTCACGTCAACCGCACGCGTCTGAATCAGGCGGTGCGTGAGATTGTTCTCAGGGACGGCGTCACCCTGGTCAGCGACAAGGTCGTGACCGTAGAGCGAGATGGGAAGCGGACAAATGCAGTGTTGACGGAGAGCGGGTCGAAGGTCTGTTCACCCTGGTTTATTGACGCTTCTGGTTCTGCAAGCTTGTTCCCCCGGGCATTTGACCTGCCAGTCCATGAATACGGTCCCAGAAAAGTGGCTATCTGGGACTATTTCTCAGTAGGCGAGTCGGTCGAAGGTACCACTCTACACGCAGACGGCGAAGGGCCTCCATACATGGAGTGGATGTGGCAAATTCCTATCCATTCGAAGACGGTCAGCGTTGGCTATGTTACGACCGGGGAGATTATCAAAGAAAAGCGGAAGCAGGGAAAAACAATCGAGCAGATTTACACCGAACAGTTGGCGCATTACGAAGATCTCCGTGATCTTCATTCCGATTCGCACACGGCCTCGCCAAGAACTACGTCCTATCGCTGCAGGGCCTACGAAAATATTGTCGGACCTAACTGGCTAGTAGTCGGCGAGGCGGCATCGATGGTTGATCCGATGACTTCAAATGGGGTGACCGCGGCGTTGAGGCATGCAGAAGAAGCATCAAGCCTGATCGCGCGCTACCGCAATCACAGACAACTGCCGTGGCTAGCACGGACTCTCTACGGACGGCGCGTTCTGGACCTTGCGACTTTCTTCAATGTGGGTATTGAGAAAGTCGTCTATGACTGGCCTATCCGGAATCGAATCGGCGCTTTGACGGCGGGTGATGTGTACACCATTCCGGCGTGGAGCATCAATCATCTCTATTCACGCTTTCAGCCAAGAGGCTTTGCAGGGACTATGCTTTTCGGCTTTCTTCTCTCGACGCTTCGCGCGGCTTTGAATATCTTTTATTGGTTTTGTAAACGATCCCGGCAGGCTTCACCGGTGTGTGCCACATGACGAAGATCAGGACGGCTCCATGCATTTAGTCCGCTGTGGTTCCGGAGATCCGATATTGTTCATCCACGGCATGCCCACCAGCAGCCGCTTGTGGAACGGAATCATTGCTCGTCTGTGCGAGCGCTTCACTTGTTTTGCGGTGGATCTGCCGGGAATGGGGGATACTCCGCGTGAGAGATATGACGCGGGTTATCTGCGACATCTGGCGGAGGAAATTGACAAAATCCGCGTTGCCAACAATATCGATAAATGGCATGTCGTCGGACATGATGCGGGGTCAGTCGTGGCTGTCCACTATGCCCGCTACTTCCCCCAACATGTTGCCTGCATGGCGCTTCTCTCTCCAGCGCTTTTTCCGGAACTGCGGCCGTTCTATTTGCTTGAGGCTCTGCGCAAGCCGATTGTGGGAGAGGTGCTGGCTCCGTTGATCGGGCTGATCTTTTGGAAGATCGCCATGCAGCGCGCACTGGCGAACACGGAGAAAGGCTGCGAAATTCTGGACCATTTCTACAAGCCTTTTTCTGGGCTCTCAGGATGCTGGAAATTCATGCGTGTCCTGCGCTGGGGCAAACCAACGTCGGTTCTCGCGGAGGTTCCGCTCTTCCTGCCGAAGCTGCTTATGCCAACTCTTATTTTCCATGGGTCACAGGATGTGGCAATTCCTGAGGAGTTTGCCCGGCGCGCATCCAGCCTGATCCCAAATGCCAGTATGATCACGTTTGATTCAGGGCATTTCATCCCGTTGAATCAGCCTGAACCGGTGGCCACTCGGCTCGCGATGTTTTTCGACCAGCATTTCCTACTTCATTCTCTGCCGGATGAAAGCATGGTTTCCATCTGAATCACGCGTTGGCCGGACCACTCACTCAGGACCCTTTGCGCTACTGTAAAATGACTATGCCTATCCAATCTGTGGTCGGTTGCCATTCGTGGCATGCAGCCCTCAAAATGAGAGTGCAATGAAAGGCTCTGCCGTCCACGCCAAGATTCAACAATTCAGCCATTTGCTGTCCTCAATGCATAGGAGTTGCCGTGTTTGGACGCTGGCGGCTGCTGTTGTGTTGACGGGTTGTCACTCTGGCAGAAAATTGCCTGACAAATCTTCGAAGACCTATGCAGATTTTGTCTCTACATTCTATGTAGGCCTTGCTGCCTTGCAGGTCGGGGATGATGTGCGCGCGGAGAGCAGTCTTGCGGAAGCAACGAGACTGGTGCCTGGCGAGCCTGCAGCATGGACCAACTGGGGCATTCTGGCGCTACGCCAACGAAATTTTGACGCTGCCGCACAGAGATTTGAGCACGCACAGTCGCTGGATCCTGACAATGATCGCGTTTACTACCTGCAGGGCCTGCTGGAAAGCGACAGGGGCAACTCCGCAAAGGCAATAACTGATTTGCGTGAGGCTGTAAAACGAAACCCCAAAAACCTGCGTGCGCTTTATAAACTCGCGTCTGAAGTTGAGCGGCAGGGAGACGAGCATAGTGAAAATGACGTCGAACAGCTGATGCAACAATTGCTAGCCGCGCAACCTAACAATCTGGTAGCCCTCCTGGACTTAAGCCGCATCGCCGCAAAGCGCGGAGATGTAGCCACATTGCGTTCAACTGTCAGCAAGATTGAGGGTCAATCCAACGCGTGGCCTGCGGAAGTGAAGCAGCAGCTTGATGCTCTCCAGACTGCGGCATCTGGGTCCGAACCTAAGTCTGCCGCCACGCGATCGATCTTCCTGCGTAACGTGCTGATGCGAGTGCCGGAGTTTCGCGCAAGCCTTTCTCAAGTGATGCCTCCGCCAGGAGATGAAGCTCAACCATTCACTTACTTTCTCAAGCTAGAGACGCCAATCTTTGCGCCGGCAGCTCCCGATGAAGGTATGAGCTTCAGCGCGCAGCCTATTGCGAAATTTCCAAAAGATAATTGGACCTGGATTGGTGCTATTTCTTTAAGCGGTTCGGGCACGCCGACTATTGCGGTGGCTAATGGTCGTAAGGTTCAGTTCGAAACCGGTGCAGTGCTCCCCTTTCCTGGTGGCGCAGGAGCGGCCACGCCGTCGCCAGAAGGAGTTCTGCCGGTCGATTTAAACTACGACTTCAAGACAGACGTGGTGCTTGCGGGTGCCGGAGGAATTCGATTCTTCCGCCAGGACAAGCCGGAGTCTTTCACCGATGTAACTGCACAAACGAAACTTCCGCCGGCATTGATCAAAGCTGCCTATACAGGCGCGTGGGCTGTAGATATCGAAGCTGATGGCGATCTGGACATCGTAACCGGAGCCAAGGATGGACCTCCGCTGGTGCTCAGAAACAATGGTGACGGCACTTTTATACCCATGCATCCGTTTCAGGGTGTCTCGGGAGTTCGTCAATTTGTCTGGGCAGATTTCAATGGGGATGGGAATCCTGATGCAGCGCTGATCGACGGTTCGGAACATCTGCATGTCTTCGTCAATGAGCGTTCCGGCAAGTTTCGCGAATTAGGAGTTCCATCTGCTTTTTCTGCCGCGAAAGCAATTGCCGTTGGAGATGTGGATCATTCCGGCCCCCTGACGCTGCTGGTGGTTCGCGCTGACGGTTCGATCGCGAGCCTGAGCATTCCGGCAGATAGCGGCACCTGGGCAACTTCGACGATAGCGAATGTCTCTGTACCTGCGGATCGTCTCTCTTCTGATCTCCGTTTGCGCGTTGCCGATATTGACAATAACGGGGCCTTCGACTTGCTGCTGGCCTCGGTGTCCTCTGCGCAACCGCCAATGATCTGGTTGCAGGGAAACAGTGGACAATTCCAGCAGTTGAAGACGCCACTCGATCCGGCGCGTATCATCGACGCGGCCGATTTGAAGGGCGATGGGCGGTTGGATCTTCTTGAGATATCGCTTGATGGTCAACCCGTCGAAGCGGTCAATAGAGGCACGAAAAGCTACCATTGGCAGACGATACGTCCTCGCGCACGGCAAACAACCGGCGACCAGCGCGTGAACTCCTTCGGTGTGGGCGGCGAGATTGAGATTCGCTCGGGCCTGCTGGCGCAAAAGCAGTCCATTACGGGGCCGGAGCTTCACTTCGGACTTGGACAGCAACGAGGAGTCGACGTGGCAAGGATTGTCTGGCCCAACGGATCGGTTCGCGCTGAGTTTGCGCTCAAAGAAGATCAGGCCATTATGACTGAACAGCGTTTGAAAGGCTCGTGTCCATTTTTGTTTGCATATAACGGCAAGGAAATGCAATTCGTGAAAGACTCGGTACCATGGGGCTCTGCCATCGGTTTGCGTATCAACTCCATTGGGGCTGCACGCGTTGAAGCTACAGAGGAGTGGTACAAGATTGGACGGGACGAACTCGTTCCGCGGGACGGATTCTACGATCTGCGCATTACTGGCGAGCTTTGGGAAACTTACTACTATGACTCGCTGAGACTGATGGCAATCGATCATCCCGTCGGCACGGAGATTTTTACAGACGAACGATTTGCGGTGCCTGCAGTGAAGCTTGCGATTACTGCTGTTGATCCACCGCAGCCCATCGCGCGAGCCGTGGATGACAATGGACAAGATGTCACGGAAACACTTCGTTCACTCGACGGCAATTATCTCGATACCTTTGGCCGAAGTCAGTATCAAGGCGTAACTCGCGACCATTATGTGGAGATCGACCTGGGCGACAAGGCTCCCGGCAGCGGTCCACTGTGGCTGATCGCTAAAGGCTGGCTGCACCCGTCGGACTCATCCACCAACGTAGCGATCGGCCAGGGGCACCATGAGATGCCGCGTCCGCTCAGTCTAGAGGTTCCCGACGGTCGCGGAGGCTGGAAAATTGCAAAGAGCAACCTGGGGTTCCCGGCAGGCCGCAAGAAGATTTGTCTCATCGATCTGACAAACGTTTTTGTTCCAGGAACTGCGCGGCGTGTACGACTACGCACAAATCTCGAGATTTATTGGGATTCGATCGAGTGGGCTAAAGGAAAGCCTCAGACAGAATTGAAAATTACACAGTTGGCACCCGAATCTGCAAATCTGCACTATCGAGGATATTCAATCATTCACCAGGCCAATCAGTCCTCGCCCGAGATTCCTGACTACGATCATCTTGCTTCGACGACTCAGGTATGGCGCGATCTTTCCGGATATTACACGCGCTACGGGGATGTTCGCGAGTTGCTCGCCGGCATTGATGATCGCTACGTCATCATGAACGCCGGCGATGAGTTGTCGTTACGTTTCGCTGCTCTCGCTTCTCCACCGGCAGGATGGGTTCGCGACTACGTGATTGCCGGCGATGGCTGGATCAAGGATGGAGATTACAACTCGACCTATTCACAAACCGTATTGCCCTATCCCTATCATGCGAGGAAGGAATACAACACTCCGCCGGGCAGACTAGAGGATGAATGGGTTTATCGACGTCATCCGAAAGATTGGGAGAACTACCACACTCGTTATGTCACACCGAATATCTTTGAGGATGCTTTGAGGAGTAACACTAGTAAATGAAACAGGTACCTGTCGCTAGAATTATCGTAAGTATCTTCTTTGTCGGACTGCTAATGACGCCTGCGGCGATGAGGTGGAGATCAGCAACGCGCGCCAACGCAGCTGGAACAAGTCCGGATCGACAGGCTGCAATGGCGCGTCATGGATTCTACTTAGAAGAAGTCGCCCATTCAGTTGGTATTGACTTCGTTCATGAAGCGCCGACGCTAGATGCAAAGCTATTGCCTATCATGCCCGAAGTGGCCTCGATGGGAGCCTCTGTCAGCATCGTCGATTTTGATCGCGATGGATGGCCAGACATATATGTGACAAACAGTGCGGAGGGTAGCAGGAACCGACTGTATCGAAACATGCACGACGGCACCTTCAAGGACGTCGCAGGCGATTTAGGCATCGCGGATGTCAATCAAGCCGGGACTGGCGTTTCCATGGGCGCCGTGTGGGGTGACTACGACAACGATGGTTACGAAGATCTGTTCCTGATCAAGTGGGGCCGACCTGAACTGTTTCACAATGACCATGGGCAAGGATTCACCCGCGTAAGCGACCAGGCGGGCTTGCCTCCTTGGATCAACGCTAACACTGCTGTATGGTTCGACTACGACGGGGACGGTCTTCTCGACTTATTTGTCGGCGGCTACTATCCGGAAGACGTAGATCTTTGGCACCTGAAATCTACTCGAATGATGCCTGACAGTTTTGAGTATGCCAAGAATGGCGGTCGCAAATATCTGTTTCACAATCTTGGAAACGGCAGATTTGATGAAGTGAGTGCCAAGGTAGGCATTGACAGCCGTCGCTGGGCATTGGCTTCTTCGGCTGCGGATCTACGAGGCACCGGCCATCCAGACCTGTTCATCGCAAATGATTATGGGGTGTCTGAACTTTATCTGAATGACGGAAAAAAGTTCCATGAAGCAGGTCAGCAGACTGGCGTGGGATTCGCTCCCAAGAGCGGCATGAACGTTGCTTTTGGCGACATATTTAACCTGGGACGGTATGCCGTTTACGTCTCAAACATCTCTGAGAATGGCGCTTTGATTCAGGGTAATAATCTCTGGGTTCCAAAAGAAGGTACTCAAGGAGAGGCGATCAAATATGAGAACCTTGCCCGGGACATGGGAGTGGAACTAGGCGGTTGGAGTTTCGGAGCTCAGTTTGGCGATTTGAACAACGACGGAACTCTCGATCTCTATCTGACTAATGGTTATGTTTCGCTCGATCGTAACAAGAGCTATTGGTATGACTTCACCAAGATCGCAGGTGGAAATTCTTCGATTATCGGCGACGCCAAAGACTGGCCTGCAATGGATGGCAGAAGTTTGTCCGGCTATCAACAGAAGCACGTGTGGCTGAATGATGGCGCGGGTAAATTTGTAGATGTCGCGCAAGCAATCGGAGTGACGGACACGTATGATGGCCGTGCCGTAGCACTTGCGGATCTTTGGAACCGCGGGGTGCTTGACGTTGTTGTGGCAAACCAGCGCGGCCCACTGTTAGTTTACAAGAACACCGTAGCACCGGAAAATGAATGGATCGAGTTTGAACTCGAGGGCAACAAGAGCAACCGCAGTGCAATTGGTGCACAGGTTGCTCTGACATGGAATGATCAGACACAGATTCAGCAAGTCTCAGGCGGCAGCGGCTTTTCTGCTCAGAATGACCGGCGGCTGCACTTTGGACTTGGCAGGAATGCGCGGCTGAAGGGTGCTGTGATTCGATGGCCTTCGGGCAAGACTCAAACCGTCGATAGCCTTGTGGCCGGTAAGATGTATAAGATTGAGGAGCCGAAATGAGCCCGGAGACCATGGCGCAATCGACACCTCAAATCAAGATTAGTTCGAAAAAGCGATGGCTCAGTCTCGATAACCGATTCGTTCCCCCGCTTTTCATAACGCTCATTCTTCTTGTAGGCCATCTCTCATTTGGCATTCTTGAGAGTTATCAGAAAACGCTTCTCGCGATCATGACTGCCGTGGTTGCCGAACTAATCCTTGGCCGCGTATTCACGCACCAATGGCCTCATTTGGCCAGCGCGTACATCACCGGAATCAGCGTGGGGATATTGTTGCGCTCGCCTGCATTCTGGCCATACGTTCTCTGTAGCCTTATCGCGATCACATCCAAATATGTACTCCGGTTAAATGGCCGCCATCTTTGGAACCCATCCAATTTTGGCATCTGCGCAATGCTTTTTCTGGCTTCAGATGCTGTGGCTACTCTGAGTATTCAATGGGGTAACAACCTGTGGGCGATGCTTGTTATCTGGCTTCTGGGGTCTGTCATTATTTGGCGACTTCGGCGATTCCATATCTGCGCGGTGTATGTCGGCTCGTTCTTGCTACTGTCCGTTCTGCGGGCGTGGATAACAGGCGATCCGTGGCTCTCTGAGGTCTCGCCAATCACGGGCCCCGAATATCAGCTTTTCATTTTCTTTATGATCACCGATCCGAAGACCACAGTGAAATCCAAAATGGGCCAAAGCATCGTTGCGTTTTGCGTTGCCGTGGTTGAGATGCTCTTCCGGCTCGATCAGAGTATCTATGCTCCGCTATACGCGCTTTTTTGGGTGGGACCTTGCGCGACGCTGATAGAGATGTGGATTGTCTCGCGACGATCAGCCAATGGCACTCCGACGAAGCTTACTACGAATACCGTGCGACCTTAGTCCACCAGGATACGAATAAAGGAATCACATTGAAACAGTCCCAGTTGCGAGTTGCTTCTTACTTACTCTTAATCCCTTTCCTCTTTTTACCTGGTTGTCGGCAGGCATCCAAAGAACAATCCACAGAGAAGGCCTCTTCTTCAGCGGCATCGCCGTCCGCTCCTCTGCCACAACCAGCCGCGAAAACTGAAACATCACAAGTGCGCCCGTCGGGGCCGATTCGTTTTACGGACGTGACTGCCGAGAGTGGGATCCATTTCCGGCACCACAGCGGCGCATTTGGTCAGAAGTACCTTCCGGAAACGATGGGAAGTGGCGTCTGCGTCATCGACTACGACAACGATGGCTGGCAGGATATTTTGTTGGTTAACTCGATGGATTGGCCAGGTCACGAATCAAGCAAATCGTACGTTGCTCTTTATCACAATCAAAAGAACGGTACATTTCAAGATGTAACTCGTCAGGCTGGGCTTGAAACGCAGATGTATGGGCTGGGATGCTCCGTTGGCGACTACGATAACGACGGCTACGACGACATCTACATAACTGCGTTGAACGGCAATCACTTGTTTCGCAACCTTGGCAACGGCAAATTCGCAGATGTAACTGCGAAGGCCGGGGTACGTGATCCAGGCTTTGCGACAGGCGCGGTCTGGTTCGACTATGACAACGATGGCAAGCTAGACTTGTTTGTGTCGCATTATATTGATTGGTCGATTGCAACTGATCAAACCTGCCGACTGGACGGCACGCATAAATCCTATTGCACGCCCGAACTCTACAAAGGGCAAAGCGGGACTCTCTATCACAACAAAGGAAATGGCACATTCGAAGATGTAACGAAAATGGCTGGACTTTACGACCCTTCGAGTAAATCGCTTGGAATTGCCTTAGTTGATATCGACAACGATGGCTGGCTTGACTTGTTTGTAGCCAACGACACACAGGCGAACAAGCTGTATCGCAACAACCACGACGGTACCTTCACTGAGACCGCTTTTCCGGCTGGCGTTGCTTACAGCGAGGCGGGCAAGGCACGTGCGGGGATGGGCGCGGATGCTGCGGACTACGATCTTTCTGGGAGAGAGGGTCTGCTGATCGGTAACTTTGCTAACGAAAGTCTCGCGCTGTATCACAACGACGGCTCGGGACTTTTTTCCGATCAATCGGTCTCTTCTGGCATAGCATCGCCGTCTGCCAAATCACTCACATTCGGCACATTCTTTTTTGACTACGATCTTGATGGACTGCCGGATATTTTTGCCGTGAATGGCCATGTTGCCGACGACATCAGCGTGATTCAACCGGCCATCCGCTATGCAGAGCCACCGTTGCTTTTTCGAAACAAAGGTAATGGAAAGTTTGAAGATGTATCGGGGAAAGTTGGTCCTGCACTGTCTCAATCAATTGTCGGGAGAGGTGCGGCTTACGCCGACTTCGACAACGACGGCGACCTGGACCTGATACTTACAACCAACAACGGCCCTGCTAAGCTGTTGCGCAATGACAACGGCAATCAGAACGACATGTTACGCATCAAGGTGGTAGGTACGCGTTCGAATCGCGACGGCATCGGTGCAAAGGTAACGGTTATTACCTCCAAAGGCTTGAGGCTCTCGCAGATGGTGAAAACGGGATCCAGCTATTTGTCACAAAGCGAATTGACGCTCACCTTTGGCCTGGGCAGGCCAGAGAATGGTAAGAGTGTAGATCTCGAGATTGTCTGGCCGAGCGGAAAAAAAGAGACGCTCAAGAGTATCGAGCCGAATCAATTTCTTACCCTGAAAGAGGGCCGCGGCATTCTGTCGAAGCGAGCCATTTCATTTTCTAACCCTGATGCGCAAACGCACTGAAGATGAATGTTAACCGGAACAATGCAGCTTATTAGGGTGGGTAGAAGCCGCAACGTTGTAAGAAAGAGGCTATCTCTTCTCGATCTGATCCAATTTTGGACGCAGAGCCAAGGAGATCTTCGGCCACGACTGGATACCAATTGCGCTTGTCCGGATGGCTCAGGCCCGCTACATCAAACGGCTTGATTGCTTGAAGGATGTCTTCACGGAGAAGTGTCGATTCTGATCCTGGCGTTATGTGCATAGCGCGCTCGACAAGTGTCTTGCTCGCGACACCGAAACTCACATGATCGTATAACAGGAATGAGTTCGCCACTTGAGGCTTGCCAAGACGCCTCGCAGTTTCCGCGTAACTTGCGGCCGCGAAATAAAGCAACGTCAAAGAGGCGAAGACGGGGAAATTATTCATATTCGCATAGAGGCTTGCAATCAAACGCGCGGTAGCGAGCAGCTCGTCGGTTGTTTGCGTCGCGTAGGTCTGCAATTTTGAATCAAAAGCAGCGGAACCCCAATCGTGCTCGATGATATGCGCCAGCCTCGCAATCCCCAGAAGAGTCAGGGGGAATCCTGTCG
>Ga0206936_1016_pt1 | contig 59040 bp, 51 predicted proteins | sample Alteio_BWOrgHeat_14_FD_152922 | JGI IMG/M metagenome (GOLD analysis project Ga0206936, IMG submission 152922) | Enriched cells from forest soil in Barre Woods Harvard Forest LTER site, Petersham, Massachusetts, United States -... | ecosystem: Environmental > Terrestrial > Soil > Temperate forest >... | reverse complement strand
TGGCTTGTCTCCAGCCCGCAGCTCGCGCCTATCCACTGGTTTGGTGTCGCGCCGGAACGGCGGCTTCGGCCCTGCTCTCAACTCCGGGGCAGCATCTCGTCGCGCACGCGGAGCAAATCCCGGCTTGCCATCCGCCTTCTTGTACCGAACCGTCCTTCCGGCAACCGTAGGCAGCTGCGCGGGAGCAGGCCCACGGCGCCGCCGCGTCTTCAGCTTGCCTTCCGAGGCCAGCCGTAAAGCATGCACTTCCTCAGGCTCCAACTCGCGTTGCTTGCCCGGTTCGAGATCCAGGATCAGCGGGCCATATCCCACGCGCCGAATCTTCTCCACATGATGCCCAATCTCCTCAAACATCTTGCGGAGCTCGCGATTTCTCCCCTCGATCACGATCACTTCGTACCAGGGATTCTCCCCTTCACGAACCTGCCGGATCTGCGCCGGAGCGGTCCTGACCCGCCCCGATCCGGTTCCTGGCCGTCCTCGTTCGATCACCACGCCCCGGCGCAGCGTATCCAGCATCTCTTCGCTGGGCTGTCCCGACACCTTCACGAGATACGTCTTTTCAACACCGGAAGAGGCCTTCGTAAGCTTGTTGGCCAGTTCTCCGTCATTGGTCACCAGCAACAGGCCTTCACTCAGGTAATCCAGCCTGCCCACCGGATAAAGCCGCTCCCGTTCTCCCGCAAAAAACTGCATCACTGTGGGCCGTCCCTCGGGATCACTCACCGTGGTCACATAGCCCTTCGGCTTGTTCAGCACAAAGTAGCGGATCCGCTCCGCGCCGGCCAGCAACTTGCCATCGACCCGCACGTGATCTCGCGCGGGATCGGCCTTCGTACCCAGCGCCAACACAACCTGGCCATTGATCTGCACCCGTCCGCCGAGAATCATCTCCTCCGCAGCGCGACGCGAAGCAATGCCGGCCTTGGCCAGAATCTTCTGCAGCCTCTCCAGCTTGACCTCAGGCGCTTTCTCCGCAACAGGCCGCTCTTCCGCCACGTCGACAGCGGCCTCATGCAGCACTTCCGCGACTTCTTTAGCACCCGGCTCTTCGGTGACAAGATCACGGCCCTTATCCTCACCGGCTGCCTTCTTCTTTCGCACAGACTTCTTCGCGGCAACCTTAGGCAACTCCTCGGCTGCCTCCGCCGCAGCCTTAACCGGGGCCGGCTCAGCTGCTTCAGCCTCCGGACCGGGACCAAGGTCGGCAGCTTCGACTTGCTTCGCAGCCTCCTTTGCCGCTTTTCGGGCCCGTTTGGCCTTTACAGGCTCTTCCGTCGGAGCGTCGGTCGCAGTTTCCGGAATTGCCGTTTCGACCGTCGTCGCAGCTTTCTTTTTGCGGGCCTTGGCCTTGGGCTTTTCCTCGCTGGGTGCGGTCGCGGAATCAGCAAAAAGCGTTTGCTGGGTATCATCGGCAGCCTCGCCGTTCGGATCGGATTTCATGGTTCGACCTCATTTTTTCTGCGTTCTGTCTCTCGACGAGCGCCTGTTCGACCGCCGCCTAAAAAGTTTCTGCGGTGGGAGTGGGTGACTCTAGGCGTGCTTCCACAGCTTGTGCCTCTATCTCTTGCTGGCCCGCCTCGGCCTCGGCGTTTTCACCGGCACCTGTCGCAGCAGACTCCGATTCACTGAAAAGATCGCCGCTCAATTCTGCTCCCGTTGCAGAGGTCTCGTCCAACGATTCTTCGCTCAACTCCAGTGCTGCCATCTTTTCGAACTCTTCCATCGAAGGCAACTCGTTCACGTCCTTCAACCCAAAGCGCAGCAGAAATTCTTTGGTCGTCTTGTACAGAATCGGCCGCCCCACCACCTGTTTTCGCCCTGCCGTCGCAATCAGTTTGCGGCTCATCAGCGAACCCAGCACACCTGCGGAATCAACACCGCGAATTTCGCCGACCTCAGGCGCCGTCACCGGCTGCTTGTAAGCGACCACCGCCAGCGTTTCAAGCGCAGGCAGAGATAGTTTCATAGGCGGCTTCGAGCTCTTCACAAAACTCCGCACAGCATCGTGCGTCTCCGGCTTGGTTCCCATGCGAAAACCGCCTGCAATTTCGCGAATTTCGAGCCCGCGGCCCTCGCCGGCATACTCGGTCATCAGTTCATCGAGCAGTCCGCGCAGGATCTCGCGGACCTCGCGCTCCCTTCGCCGCCTCTGCCGCACAGCCTCCAGCTCCGGGTCTGAAGCCGGGCCGGAATCTTGTCCGGAATCAGAATCGGCAGGCGTCGCAGTCTCCGGCTCAGCCGCCGTCGCCTCGCCATCCGAAATGTCTTCGGGAGTCTCATCCTTCCGGGCAGGAACAAGCAGCAGCGAAGTCAATTCTGCGCCCAGTTCGATGCCCGAATCTGCGAGTTCGATCGCCGCCGGCGCATCCGCATCGCCTTCTGATTCCGGCGCCGCCGAGGCGCTCAAAATCGCCTGCTCCGCTTTCCAGGCAAGTGCCTCTTCCGCAAACAACCCAGCAAGCTGCGCGAGGGTAACCGGCTCCTCGGCAGCATAGATCACAGCTTCCAGCTTGGCTTTCAGACTCATTCGTTTATAAAGGCACCTTAGGTATCGTACCGGAACGAGCCAGTTTCTGCGGCTTGGGGCAGTTTCCGGATAGGTGTAGACCGAAGCCCCAAGTGCTGAGTGGGTTTTTCCTCAAGCCGAGGTCCCCAGCAACCTGTTGCTGCGGTGGAAGAAAACCCACGTTCGCCGCTCTCAGCGAGGTCATAGAAATCCGGAAAATGCTTTTAGGGCTCCCCGTAATACGCGTCGTTCGTGTGGGCCGTAAAGCCAGGCCGATCGATCTTCACTTTCAGACCGTGGTACTCGCCGATAGCCTTAGCCTTGGGTGGGTCGAATTCAAGCGAATAATAGCTGTCCACCCCGCGAACGCAGCCTCTGATCTGTTCCTCCGGGCTGCTGCCATTCCCGGGGTCAAGGGTTTCTCCGCCACTGTGCACGGCAATCACTTGCAAAGCCAGGCGCCCTGCATTGGCGTCATATGGCGACTTCACCGGTTTGAGATAGTCTCGAACAGAATATTCCGGCCCTCCGCCGGCGCTGCAGACTACCATCCGGGCTTCCCGCAGTCCGTTGGTCAATGACGCCAGCACGTTGAAGTTGATTCGATGGCCTCTCTCGCTGTACTCGGCGTCGCTGCCTCCAAAGATCGGCCAGCCGGGGCCAGTCCAGACCAGCACTTTCCTGCCCGGCTCTCGAACCTCTTTATTCACGATCGTGGTCAGCGATTTGACAGAGAGCAGAAAGCGCTCCGCGTCGGCCTGTTGACCCGCAGACGAGTGGATCGTGTGAACACTCGGCTGGACTCGGTGAACGATGTCCGCCAGCGCATTCCCGTCTGTAGAGGATTGGCTCACCACCTGGAAGCCGGCTTCCGTAAAGAAGATCACCGTGACCGGCACCGTGAGGTGACCTTTGCGTTGCAGAAGAAACTTCTCGACACCCGACAGCGAAAGCTCCATATCCTGCAATCTGGAATTAACGGTGTCAACGATCAGCAGAATCCGGGTCTCAGATTCAGGCTTCTCATCCGGCCCATCAACGAACTGCAATGACACCATCTTCTGAGGCTGGCCGTTGTCCAGGACGGTAAAGTCGCTGAGCCCCAGGCTCGTAACTGGGTCGCCAGATGCATCCGTGACCGACACATCGAGATGAATGCGGCCTTTTACCGCCTCGGCTTCCGGCCTCGCCGGTGGCCGATGCTTTAGCTGCGGGTTTTTGGGCTCTGGCAAGCCCTTCGGCTGGGTTGCCGGAGTTGCCGGATTGGCTTGGGCATGGCACCACACGGCAACAGCCGGTAACAGAAAGCAAAAGATCAGAAAAGGAGAGATGCAGTTTAAAGACCTGTTGCAGCTCCTTTGAGTGTCAGGACTCCGTCTCATTTCAGAGGAAAGTCTATCCCACCAGCTCTTATCCGGATTGCGGTCATGCGCGCCGAGGGCTCGATTTTCTCCTCAGCCGTGGAACAATTCAACCCTCAATACCATTCGCTGCAACAAGGCACAAAAGACCATAATTATCTGCAAACGCAATCTTATGAAAAAAACAAGGCTTACAACAAACAATTCCGGACTCTTCCCGTTCGGCAAAAATTGTTCTACGTAGAACAATCTCGCACGCAAAAGAACAAGGCCTCCAACCGAAGCGGGAGGCCTCCAATCATCATTTGATCCCTGCTTTGAAATACTCTATGCGACGAACTGACGGAACAGCCAGAACAGACCGCCGGAGAGCAGCGCCGCAGCCGGCAGGGTGAAAACCCAGGCCATCGCGATACTCCGCAGCGTAGCCCATTGCAGTCCGCTGCCATTGGCTACCATGGTGCCCGCGATACCGGAGCTGAGCACGTGCGTCGTGCTCACCGGCAGGCCGAAGTTATCGGCGGCGATGATCGTGGCCATTGCCACAAGTTCCGCCGACGCGCCCTGTGCGTATGTGAGGTGATCCTTGCCGATCTTTTCGCCCACGGTCACGACGATTCGCTTCCATCCGATCATGGTTCCCATGCCCAGGGCCAGCGCCACCGCTACCTTGACCCACAGCGGAATGAATTTGGTCGCCTTATCGAGATTTTTTTCGTAGTTGACCAATATTTTGTCTTCGTCCGGCGTCAGGGTCGGTTTGTGACTCTTGTGCATGATGGAGATGGCCGCGCTGGCTACGTACATATCATTGCGCACGTTCTGCTGGTCCCGCGGCGGAACTGATTTCAGCTCTTTGTAGAGGCCTACTTCATGGCTGATGTCTCCAATCAGCTCACGCAACGCCATCATCGTCGTCGGCGTAAATTCCTTGGTCTTGATGAACTCAGTGACATCAGCGCGCGGATCGGTCATGATCGCGTTTTGGTCAACGTGGCTGTTGATGACTCCCTGCGCCTGCTGAGAGACCGCCACGAAGTTCAGCACATCCTGCTCGCCCATAGTGTGGTTGAGCGCATACGCGGTGGGCACCGTGCCGATGAGGATGAGCATGATCAGGCCCATGCCCTTCTGTCCATCGTTAGAGCCGTGACCGAAGCTCACACCAGTGCAGGTGAGCACCAGCAACGCACGAATGATAAGCGGTGGCGGCTGATCGCCCTTGGGCGCAGTAAACAGCGCCGGATACTTGACCAGGGCCTTGGTCAGCAACATAAGAAGCCAGGCGAGGACAAATCCAACTACGGGCGAAATCAGCAGTACCCTGAAGACCTTGGTCACCTGATCCCAATCCACGCCGGCGGTTCCGCTGTTGCCGGCCATCAGCTGGTTGGCGATGCCCACCCCAATGATCGATCCCACCATGGTGTGCGAACTCGACGCCGGCAGCCCGAGCCACCAGGTACTCAGATTCCAGATAATGGCTGCGATCAGGAGTGCGAAGACCATGGCGAAACCTGCGCCGGCGCTGACCTTCAGAATCAGTTCAACGGGCAGCAGTGTGATCACCGCGTAAGCGACCGCGCCGCTTGAAGTCAGCACACCGATCAGGTTCCAGATACCCGACCAGACCACCGCCACATGAGGCTCAAGCGTGTGTGTATAGATAACCGTGGCAACCGCATTCGCAGTGTCATGGAAACCATTTACAAACTCGAAGCCGAGCGCGATCAGCAGAGCAACCGTAAGCATGACAAACGGCCAGACGCTGATTATCGCCACGTGGCCCATGTCATGGACGATGTTGAACCCGCAATAGGCAAGCCCACCCAGAAGAACTGCCCCAAAGATAATTCCACCCAGCATGCCTGGGCCTTTTTTCATTTTTTTATCAAGTAGAGAACCGCCCGCCGCGGGTGTTGCTACCGTAGCCATCCCTTATCCCCCTAAAGACACCGCTCCCGAACGCTAACAAGCCGGCGTTGACAGAGTGTGAATTCAGCGTGAATGGCTATGTGAATATTTGATGAACGACGCAGAAAAGATCACTCGGGAATCGGCAGTACTTGCCGCGGAGCCTAAGATGGCTCGCTATTAATTGCAAACCACTGGGCTAACTCGTCTTCGCTTAGAGTTCCGGCGGCGAGGCTAAGAAACGTGAGGTAGGCATCTTCCTGAGTCGCGGTAACGATCATTCCGTTTCTCTCCAGGAAAGTCGCAGCCACAGCAAGCGCCGTGCGCTTGTTGCCGTCAACGAACGGATGATTTTTACAAATCCCAAATGCATACGCAGCCGCCAACTCGGGAAGGATGAGCGCCGTCTCGGCGGAGGCGAACCGGTTCTGGGGACGTGCCAGTGCGGAATTCAGCAGTCCGGCGTCGCGCACTCCATCCGATCCGCCAAACTGAGACAACAGGCGATTGTGAATCGCCAGAACCACAGGCTCTTGAATCCATATCGGCTCCTGCATTATTCAGCTAACCGCCGGAGTGCATCTTTATATTTTCCGATGACCCGCTCCGCTACTTCCATCTGGGCGACAAACTCTTCGTTATAAGGGACAATCTGGACACCGCCGTTGGTCTTGGTAATGTAAAGGCTGTCGCCCTTCTGAACATTCAGATGGGAGAGGATTTCCTTGGGCAACACGATTCCGGCAGAGTTGCCGACAGTGGTGATCTTGACCGCAGTAGCCATTGCAAGCCTCCTGACGCATTATAACAAAGCTTATAACAAAACAGTGGCTAACGCCAATCGTCCAGCGCTCGCGTGGAGACTTCGTTGATGACATTGTCGAATTCAATGTGCTTCTTGATGAAGATTTCACTGAAGTTACGGTCTTGATGGAGCAGCACGGCCTGCAGGCGAACCAGCTCCAGCAGCGCCAGGAACATCGCCACCAGCGCCCGCTGCGACCGGGTATTGCCCAGTAAACGGTGCAGAGAAACTGGCCGGTCTTCGAGCACCAGCCGCCGCCCGAGAAACTGGATCATCTGACCTACTGTGATCGTGTCCTCCTCCACATTCAGGACGGGGCGACTGCGCGCCCGCTCCAGGATGTCGCGGAAAACCCGCACCAGATCGACGGTATCCGCCGCTATCTCCGGTTCTGTTGCCGCATCATTCTTAAATTCGCGCATGCCCGGATTGGTCCACGACGCGGCCTCGAGCATCTGCTTCTGTTGCAGCATCTGGGCGGCATTCTTGAACCGCTCATGTTCGAGCAGGCGCTCAACCAACTCCCGCCGAGGATCTTCGGCCGCGGCATCGTCCGGACCAGCCGGGGAACGCGGCAGCAGCATCTTGCTCTTGATGTGGATCAGCAGCGAAGCCATGTAAATGAACTCACCCGCCACATCGACATCGGTAGACTTGAGGTTTTCGACATAGCCAAGGAACTGCGCGGTGATCCTCGCAATCGGGATGTCATATATATCGATGTCCTGCTTGCGGATCAGATCGAGCAGCAGGTCCATGGGGCCGTCGTAAACCTGCCCCACGGTGACCGAAAACGGAAAAGCCTGCGCATCCTCAGCGGCAGTCTTTTTCGCCGCAGGCTTCTCCGCAGGCGGGTGAAACGGATCGAACTTCGGCGGCGCTACCGGCTTTGGGGTCAACACCAGCACGGGCGCGGCCTTGGTGGTGTTTTCGGTCTCGTCGGGACTTGTGGACTGGTCTGTCATTCTGTCTTATCTTCGTGGTCGTTTCAGTAAGCTGTGCGCCCCAGCGTCTTCAATCTTTCGTAAGAGTCAGATGCATGGCTGCGTGAACTTCGTCCATCGTCTGCGCTGCGCGGGCGCGGGCGCGGTTGGAACCCTCCACAAGAATTTCGATTGCCTGGGCGTCGGTAAAGCTGGCGCGCCGGTCTTGAATTGGCTGAAGAATTTGCACCAGTGAGTCAGCGGCCCAGCCCTTGCACTGAATGCATCCGATCCCGGCTGAGCGGCACCCCTCGTATACCTCAGCCAGCTTTTCCGGCGTGGAGAATACCTTGTGCAGGTCGCCGACCGGGCACTTGTCTGGATCACCCGGGTCCGTGCGCCGGACTCTGGCCGGGTCCGTAACCATCGTTTTGAGCTTCTGCCGAACGATTGGCTCCGGGTCGGTCAGCTGAATAGTGTTGCCGTAGCTCTTGGACATTTTGCGCCCGTCCGTGCCCGGAAGCTTCGGCGAAGGTGTGAGCAAAACGTGAGGCTCAGGCAGGACTTCCCTGCCGTCCAGTTTGTAGAACTGGTTGAATCGGCGAGCTACTTCCCGGGTCAGTTCCACATGAGCGGTCTGATCGTTGCCAACGGGAACGAACTTTGGCTGGTAGAGCAGGATGTCAGAGGCCATGAGAAGGGGATAGCCGAGGAATCCAAAGTTGGAAAGATCCTTGTGAGTCAGATTTTCCTGCTGCTCCTTGTATGTAGGGACACGCTCAAGCCAACTGACCGGGGTAATCATGCCCAGAAGCAAATTGAGCTCAGAATGTTGCGCGATCTTGCTTTGCAGAAAGAGGACACTCTGCTCAGGATCGAGGCCGGCCGCCAGATAATCGAGCATCACGTCGAGGGTATTCTGAGCTATATCTGACGGATCGGCGTAATCCGAAGTGAAAGCATGCAGATCGGCGATGAAGTAATAGCATTCGTAATCCTGCTGCAGCTTGACCCAGTTGACAAGGGCGCCCATGTAGTTGCCGAGGTGAAGCTTGCCGGTGGGGCGCATGCCACTGAGGACGCGCGGTCGTGAGGTAAGGGTCATTCGATGCTGGCTTCCAGTGCTTGCTAAATGGAGACTCGTCTCCTAGTTATTGTATCGGGCGGCCATCGGCGCTTTAGTCGGCGCCCGGTGAGTACTTCGCTCCAAAGTTACGAAGCTTTTGCAGCGTAACAGCGGCCATGCCCGAATCGATCGCCTTAGCGCCGCGGGCTACGCCTTCTTTCAGGTCTTCCGCGATTCCCGCGGCGACCAATGCGGCTGCGGCATTGAAGAGCACGATGTCGCGGCGTGGCCCGGGAATTCCGGTGACGATGTCATACAGAATAGCCGCGTTATCGTCAGCGTCGCCGCCCGAGAAATCCTCAAGCGCTGCCTGCGGGAGTCCGGCCATCTCCGGCGTAACGCGCGCGGCTTTAATTGCGGGTTCGGCTGCCGGTTCTACGCGAACTACGATGGACTCGCCGGTCAGAGTGAGTTCGTCCAGGCCGTCGAGGCCGTGGACGACAAAAGCGCGGCGCGTAGTCTGCAGCTCGATCAATGTACGAGCGACAAGCAGCGCGCGGCTGGGCGCAAGAACGCCGACAACCTGCGTGCGGGCGTGTGCTGGATTGGTGAGTGGGCCGCAGAGATTGAAGATGGTACGAAAACCCAATGCCCGGCGCAACGAGGCGACCGCTTTCATCGATGGATGAAGCATCGTTGCAAGCAGAAAAACAAACCCAGTCTCGCGAAGGCACTCTGCTGCGAGATCAGGTGGAAGAGTGATCGGCACGCCCAGCGCTTCCAAAACATCTGCCGAACCGCAGCGCGACGTTACAGCGCGGTTGCCGTGCTTGGCTACGTGAGCTCCCGCAGCCGCCGCGACCAGCGCCGCTCCGGTTGAGATGTTGAAGGTCGCCGGCCCTCCGCCCCCGGTGCCGCAGGTGTCGACGAGGTCTTCTCGTTCTTCCTCGCTGAGCGGAATAGGAGTGGCCCGGGCTCGCATCTCGTCGACGAAGCCAGCCAGTTCCGGAGCCAGTTCGCCACGGGTAGCGAGAGCCGTCAGCAGAGCCGCGGCTTCTACGTCGGTGGCCTCTCCATCGAGCATGGCGACGAGTGCAGCGCGTGCCTGCGCACGGGTAAGGGCGGCGCCGTCTTCAGCCAACGGCTTGAGAATGTCTTTCAAAATCGACAACTGAATTTCCTCGTTGTTTCTATCGGTTACTCTCATCGTAATGGGTAGCGGCGCGCCGCTGCCGCGTTTGCGGCATCTTTGCTGCGTCCGATACTATGGACTTGCATTTCCACCTGCCGTTCGCTCGCAGGAAACCGCAATCGATTATCCGCGTTAAAAACATCCCTCGGCTTAGAGAGCCCATATTACCGATGAAAATTCATGAGTATCAGGCAAAGACGATCCTGGCGAAGTACGGCGTGCCCGTACCCAGGGGTGAGGTAGCGAACACGCTCCCGGAAGCTGCAGATGCGGCGCGATTACTGCTCGGAGGCGGCGCGACCGGCGTCGTGGTCAAAGCGCAGATCCACGCCGGAGGCCGCGGCAAAGGCGGCGGCGTAAAGGTCGTGCGCGACCTGGCAGCCGCCGAAGATGCAGCGAAGGCCATTCTCGGCATGCAACTCGTCACGCACCAGACAGGACCTGCGGGGCAGAAAGTGCAGCGCCTGCTGGTCGAAGAGACTGCCGCCATCGATCGCGAACTCTATCTCGGCATCGTGCTCGATCGCGCGAGCGGCAAGCTCGTCTTTATGGCGTCCAAAGCTGGCGGCATGGAGATCGAAGAAGTCGCGGCGAAGGATCCCAAGGCGATCTATAAGGAAGAGATCGATCCTGTCATCGGCCTCGCTGCCTACCAGGGACGCAAGATCGCCTTCGCTCTCGATATCAAGCCCAGCATGGTCAACCAGGCGGTCGGCTTCTTCCAGAGCCTCTACAAGGCTTTTGTCGAGACGGATGCATCGCTGCTTGAGATCAATCCCTTCATCACGACCAAGGATGACAAGCTCTTTGCGCTCGACGCGAAGATGACCTTCGACGACAACGCGCTCTTCCGCCATCCTGAGATCAAGGCGCTGCGCGATGTGGCCGAGGAAGATCCGCTCGAAGTGGAAGCGAGCAAGTACGCGCTCAACTACATCAAGCTCGACGGCTCGATCGCCTGCATGGTCAACGGAGCAGGCCTCGCGATGGCGACGATGGATATCATCCAGTACGCGGGCGGAAGTCCGGCGAACTTCCTCGATGTAGGCGGCGGCGCAACTCAGGAGCAGATCGAGCACGCCTTTGAGATTCTGCTATCCGACAAGAACGTGAAGGCGATCTTCATCAACATCTTCGGCGGCATTCTGCGCGTCGATCGGCTGGCGACGGGAGTGGTGGCTGCCGCGCGGAACCTCAATGTGACGGTGCCGATTGTACTGCGGCTTGAGGGCACGAATGTTGAAGAGGGTCGCAAGATCCTCAAAGAATCCGGCCTGAATTTTGAAGTGGGCGCAACGATGAAAGAGGCGGCTGATTTAGTCGTCGCCGCAGCAAAGGCGGTGGCATAAATGTCCGTACTCGTTGATAAAAACACACGATTAATTGTGCAGGGGATTACAGGCAAGGAAGGCACCTTCCATGCAAAGGGTGCGGCGGAATACGGCACCAACGTTGTCGGTGGTGTAACTCCCGGCAAGGGTGGAACTACGCATGAGGGCTGGCCGGTCTTCAACACTGTCACAGAAGCCGTAGAGAAGACTGGCGCGAACGCAACCGTGATCTTTGTGCCGCCGCCGTTTGCTGCCGATGCGATTCTCGAGGCTGAGGACGCGGGGTTGCCGCTGATTGTCTGCATCACCGAAGGGATTCCCACGCTGGATATGGTGAAGGTCTGGGCCAAGATTAAGGGCTCAACTTCGAGACTGATCGGTCCCAACTGCCCCGGCGTAATCTCGCCCGGCAAAGCGAAGATTGGCATCATGCCTGCTCGCATTCATCTTGAGGGTTCAGTAGGTATCGTTTCGAAGTCGGGAACGCTGACCTATGAGGCTGTGCATCAGCTCACGCAGCGCGGTATTGGCCAATCGACTGCTATCGGCATCGGCGGGGATCCGATTATCGGCACCACGCACATCGATGCGCTGCGCCTGCTGAATGACGATCCCGATACCGAAGCGATCATCATGATCGGCGAAATTGGCGGCGCTGCTGAAGAAGCCGCAGCCGAATGGGTCAAGGCCAACGTGAAGAAGCCGGTGGTTGGCTTTATCGCCGGGCAGACAGCGCCGCCCGGCCGTCGCATGGGACACGCAGGCGCGATCATTTCCGGCGGGCAAGGCACGGCGAAGGAGAAGATGAAAGCCATGTCCGATGCAGGCATTCATGTAGTCGTCTCTCCAGCCGACATCGGCGCGAAGCTGGCCGAGGTGATTGGGAGAGCCTAGAACTCCACACCGGCTAAAGACGAGAGGCCCATCATTCCCGATGGGCCTCTTTACTTGGGGGTATCAAAAGTTGCGGTTTAGTTTGATCAGCTTCCAGCACCTATCTCATCCCTGAGTTATGCCCAAATACTCTTGCGATTTGTTCCAGGTAGCCGAGTCGATGCTCCACATCCGGTTCCAGATAACTTCCTTCTGTCCATTCGTTCCATGAATTGAGCGTCAGTATCTTGTTTCGATTGTCCGAGATATCCATGAAGGACTTTGCGGACTCGAGATAGCGACCGAACTTCTCTGGAGTGTTGCCTTCAATAACGGCAGTGAAAGGATAACCGTGCTGGATGAATGTATCGGTTTGACAAGCGCGCGGAGAAGAATCCCAACCTACAGTGACATTGGGAAAGTACGGCTTGCCTGCATTTGCAGCGGCGTTGGCGCGGTATTGCTCATACTGCGCGGCGATATCGTCGTAACTGACCGTGGGAAAACTTCGAAATTGCGTGTGGTGAATCCATACATACGAACCGATGCTATCGACACCGAGTTCTCGAAGTAATGGCTTGAGGTCGCTGATCTGCGTCTGCGCGGGAAGCAACTGTTCGCCCCAGATAATCGCATTAAAGTGCAGGTCAGGGAATCCGGCCTTCTTGACCCGCTCACGAAAGCCTGCAATCTGGTCCGCTGCAGCCGCGCGACTTCCAAGGCTTTCCACAAAGCGCATGAGTTCGTAGATAGAAAAATAAGGGCATCCATCTATGAGCCAGTAGTTAGGCTGCGAGAAGTATCGCTCAATGCAGTGATCTGTGATGCGTCGGAATGTTTCTGCGGTGACTGCCCCTGGAAACTGCAGTTGCGCCGCTGCGGTCAGTTTCGCCGGATGGATATCCGTCCAATTGTGATTAGCCCACATAACTGCGAATTTCAGACGATGTCTGTTGTGAGCTTGCAGGAAACCCTTTTCCAAAGCCCGTTCCAGGAACGGGCCGTCGTTGTACCAATACCAATCAAATATGAATGCATCAATACCGTGATCGGCAGCGGCGCTGACCTTCTGCTCGAAGACCTTCGGATCGGATTCGTCGCGATATCCCCACAGAGGAACCTTGGGTTGCTGGTGCCCGGGAAAGCGGGGAGTTGCAGTCTTCACCAGGTTCCATTCCGTCCAGCTCGGGCCATGGGCGCGCTCGTTACGCGGATCCACGTGATAGTTGCCAAAATAGTAGGCAGCCACTTGGTACTTTGCGGGCAGAGCCGCTTCCGCGATCGCTAGCCCTGATGAAGCAATTCCGAGGGAACCAGTCAGACTGGCGATCCCCGCCCCGCTGATGAATGAGCGTCGATCCATTCGTCCCTCGCTGAACATGATGAAGTATCTTCTTTTAATTTACGGCATTTCAAAACATCCAACTACGCTCTACTACCAAACCCGACACGGCTTCGCCACTACCATCTTCTGCGGAGCCTTGCAGGAGAAGCTCTTTGCAAACTCCGGCAGGTCCTGCAGGATCGCGTTGGCGCGATATTCATCCGGTGCGTGCGGGTCGGTTAGAGCACCGGCCCTCAGCGATTCAGGACGCGTCTGCGTGCACCATTGCTGCGCGTATGCAATCCAGAAACGCTGCTCCGGAGTATAGCCGTCTGTCTTCGCCGCCACGTTCAGATGCGCCTCATTGGCCTTCTCCTGCCAAGCAAGCCACGCGAGCCACAATCCACCAAGATCGGCGATGTTCTCACCTAACGTCAGCTTGCCGTTGAGATGCACACCGGGCACAGACTCGATCGCATCGTACTGCTTCACCATGCAATCCGCGCGCTCGGTGAACTTGAGCTCATCCTCTTTCGTCCACCAGTCCTTGAGATTCCCGGTCGCGTCGAACTGCCGTCCTTCGTCGTCAAAGCCGTGAGTCAGTTCATGGCCGATTGTAGAGCCCATGTCCCCATAGTTAGCGGCATCGTCTTCCTTCCCGCTGAAGAAGGGCGGTTGCAAATAGCCTGCGGGAAAGTTGACGTTGTTTTGCTGAGGATCGTATTCAGCATTGACCGTCGGCGGAGTCATCCCCCACTCGCCGCGATCCACCGGCTTGCCGATCTTCGCAATGTCGCGAGCTGCGTTAAATTCGCGCACGCGAATCTGGTTGCCCAGCGGGTCTCCGCGAACGATGACCAGAGTGGAATAGTCGCGCCACTTGTCCGGATAGCCAATCTTGTTCATAACTCCGTGCAGCTTTTCCTTCGCGCGAACCTTCGTTGCCGGACTCATCCAGTCAAGCGCATCGATATCCTTATCCATCGCCTGCTCGATAGCCAGTGTCATTACTAGCGTGCGTTGTTTATCGGCCGGGGGAAAATAGCGCGCTACGTATACCTGTCCCAGAGCCTCGCCCATCTCTCGATCGACGCGGCTGGTGCAACGCTTCCATCGTTCCTGCTGCTGTTCCGCTCCATTCAGAATGTGCGAATAGAAGTTCCAAGACTCACGTTCGAAGCTCTCAGGCATGCTCGTGCCCGCACTCGCGTGAATCAGCCACCACCGCAAATAGGTCTGGATATTCTTAAGTGGCGCATCAGACAGCAAGGCATCAAATTCGCTGTAAAACTTCGGCTGCTCGACGTTGATCTTTCCGGTGACTGGAGCATGCCGCGCCTGTCCATAGGCCGCCAGCGAAAAGTGCGTGAGCTTCCTGTCAAAGGCAGCAAAATCAAAAGGGTGATTGAGATTCTGCGGATCGCGCTCCTCCGTAACTGTAAGGGTGGCTTTTGCAAGGCGTGTCTCAATCGCCATTACGGTATCCGCGTCTTTGGCGGCCTGCGCATCCGGTTCGCCCGCCAGCGTAAACATCTTCCGCACATGGGTCACGTATTGCTGGCGCTGCTCAACTGACTTTGGATCGGTGCGAGTGTAGTAGTCCCGCTCAGGCAAGCCGAGGCCGGCCGCGTCAAAGAAAGGAATTACCACCGTCGAGTCAGCAAAGTCCTGCCCCGAACTCATCCCAAAAAATGCCCGCGCGCCGATGCTGTGCAGATGCGCTAACAGGCCTGCCAGTTCGGCCTTGTTTCTGATCGATGCGATGCGATCCAACTCTGGCTGCAGCGGAGCAATCCCCTTCCGGTTGATCGCATCCACATCCATGCAGCTCGCGTACTCATCGCCTATCTTCTGTTCGTTGGGGCTGCGCGTACCCAGATTTTCTGAGACTTCTTCGAGAATGCCCTTCAGGTGGAGCCGGTTGAGCTCAAAGAGCTCGTTGAATCTGCCATAGGAGGTCTGGTCCGGCGGCAGCGGGTTGCGCTTGAACCAGCCATTGCAGGAAAACCGATAAAAGTCTTCACAAGGATCGACGGAAGTATCGATGAGCGATGTATCGAATACACGCAGTTCCGCGACATGTGGAGCTGGCGAAGCGCTTTCCGGCGGAACCTGTGAGACTGCAGCAGATGCAGCAAAACCCAAGGCGACAAACAAGACCGCAAATTGCTGGGGTGCATTCCTAAACATGCAGAAAACTCTAGCAGACCGGGGTTATCTTTCAACAGGAGTGTGACCGGTACAATAGGGGGTGAGACGAATTTCAGACTGAGGAGTAACTTCAAGTGTCGCAACGCACGTTTAGCATCATCAAGCCGGATGCGGTCCGCAAAGGCTTTACCGCCGGCATTCTGGCAGAGATTGAAAAGGCAGGATTTCAGATCGTTTCCATCAAGAAGCAATCGATCTCAAAGCCGCAGGCCGCAGGATTTTACGCCGTCCACAGCGCGCGTCCCTTCTTCGATTCGCTGACAACCTTCATGTCCTCGGGCCCGCTGGTTCTGCTGGTGCTCGAGAAGGAAAACGCCATTGCCGACTTGCGCCAGCTGATGGGCGCCACCAATCCCGCCAATGCCGAAGAGGGCACGATCCGCAAGAAATTCGCGGGATCCATCGAGGAAAACGCGATTCACGGATCCGACGGTCCCGAGACGGCAGCGTTCGAGATCGGCTATTGGTTTGCCGGGTACGAATTGGTCTAGCTGGGGCTTAGGTACCGCTCAGCGGAGTCCTTGTTGGCACCCGTTTTTCCAGGCTCGCCACCCTGCATGTCTTCCTTGCATCTTTTCCTGGATGAGGCTCTTGCAGCATGACGGAGTATCAGCCCGGCATCACAGTTATCGTCCCGACCTATAAGCGTACGGCGGAGCTAGACCGATGCCTGGCGGCGATCGATACGCAAACGCTGAAAGCGGTAGAGGTATTGATCACTTACCGGGCCGACGACGAGGAGACGCAGGGCTACCTCGCGCGTACGGCCAGGCCTGCGGCCGGCGCGCGCCTTTTGCTCTGCGAAGAGCCGGGCGTGGTCTATGCGCTGAACAAGGCTTTCGATGCTGTACGCACCGAGTTCTTCGCAATCACCGACGATGATGCCGTCCCTAACGCCGATTGGCTCGCGCGAATCGTGGCGCACTTCGAGTCCGACCCGAGCGCTGCAGCCGTTGGCGGCAAGGATTACGTCTACGCAGACGGCAGATGGATGGAAGGCGCGGAGACGGAGGTGGGCAGGGTTCTGTGGTTTGGCCTGCTCATCGGGCACCATCACGTCGGCGCAGGCCCGGCGCGCTACGTGGAATCGCTGAAAGGCGTGAACCTGGCATTCCGCACGTCGGCCTTTGGAGCCCTGCGGCTCGACACGCGTCTGCGCGGAAAAGGCGCGCAGGTGGGTTGGGAGATGCAGCTGACGCTGAGCCTTATCGTACAGGGCCACAAGATCATCTATGACCCACAGGTTCTGGTCGAACACTTCTGCGGATGGCGGCCCATCGAAGAAGATCGCACTCATTTCAATCCCATCTCGCATGGCGATGAGATCTACAATCGTACGCTTATTTTGATGGAGTATCTGGGCAGCCAGCGCTGGGGATGGCTGCGTCGTGCGATGCTGCTGATACATATGGGGCTGCGGGGCTCGCGCAGGGCTCCAGGGCTACTGCTTCTGGCAGTGGGATTGGTGACGCGATACCCGAATTCGTGGACGCGTTTCAAGACCACAATCGCAGCCTGCAGAGATGCAGTAGCGGCCGCGCGGCCAAGGCTGGAAGTACGATAGATCCGCGTCCCGATGCGGTATTCTTCCAACCATGGAATTCACTGCAATATCAGGCAAGCAGGTCTCACGGATCGGTCTCGGTACATGGGCGATCGGCGGACTGGAATGGGGTGCCGTGCCGGACGCCGACGCAACGGCCACCATTCTCAGCGCGCTGGATCGCGGCATCAACCTCATCGACACCGCGCCTATCTACGGCCACGGCCGCGCGGAAGAGTTGCTCGGCAAAGCGATGCGGCAGTACGGGCAGCGTGATGCGTTCTACGTTGCCACCAAGGGCGGACTGGACTGGAATGCCGGACCCGGCAGAGCAGGCGTATTTGCGGATTCACGGCCTGCCACTCTGCGCAGGGAGCTTGAAGACAGCCTCAGAAGGCTCGATACCGATTTCATCGACCTCTACCAGGTCCATTGGCCCGACACGCTGGTTCCCGTCGCTGAAACAGCCCGGGAACTGGCAGAATTTGTGCGCGAGGGAAAAGTAGGCGCACTGGGAGTCAGTAATTACCACGCCGCACAGATGGAAGAGTTCCGGAGCGTAACTCCATGCGCCTCCAATCAGCCGCCTTATAACTTGTTCGAACGCGAGATAGACGCGGAGATACTACCCTGGTGTGAACAAAACGGAGTAGCTGTGTTGACTTACAGCTCCCTGTGCAGAAGCATGCTTGGCGGGCGGCTTACCCGGGGCATGACATTCCCCGAAGGAGATATCCGCGCTGTCGATCCCAAGTTCCAGGAACCAAGGTTTAGCCAATATCTCGCAGCGGTCGAAAAACTCTCAGCCTTCGCGCAAACCAATTACGGCAAGACCGTGCTGGAACTGTCCGCGCGGTGGGTTCTGGATCGTCCCGGAGTCAGTGTCGCGCTATGGGGAGCAAAGCGACCATCCCAACTCGACGCCGTTCCTGGTGTTGTGGGATGGAAGCTCGATGCCGCGGCAATGGATGAAATTGATCGCATCGTCGCCGAGAACGTTACAGACCCGGTCGGCCCGGAGTATCTCACGCCCGCAGTGCGAAGTCAGGAGGAACTCCTGACTTCGCCAACTTAAACAATTTACCGGTGCTTATATATGATAGGGCGCTTTTGTACGTCGCGGGTTTTCTTGAACTTATACTCCACGCCCGCCGAGATACCGAAATTCCACTGTATGTGCGAGTATTGGCTGGTGCTGCTGTATCCCGTAATCAGGGCGTCAGGAGTTATACGGAAGACCCACCGCGGTGAGCGGTTTAGGTCGATATGCCCGCCGAGAGCGCCGCCAAAAGCAAACTGATCCTTATAGAAGCCTATCTGATCCGGAGTAAGATGCCGAAGATCAGTATCGAAATCGGCATAAGATCCGCCGAACAGAGCGTGCAAAACGAAGGCGCCGTGCTTGTTATGCGGACCGAGATATTCCGGGCCGGCCATAAACATATATTGCGCAACAAACGGGCCTTTCACGATGTCGCCGGGATTAGGGATCGCACCGCTCGTGCCAAGATACCCGCGGGCGCTGCCTTCAAGACCGAAACGCCGCGTCAGCCAGTACGAGCCGGACAGATCCAAGCCTCCAAGGTTGGCTCCTTCACGCAGATTCGGTCCGGCATGAATGTGACCATAGGCGGCACCGAGAGAAACATCCCAGCGATTGTCATATCTCACGCCGGCCAACGGATCGGAAGAGATATAAACTCCGTTTGTCTGAGGACCGGCCGGTTGTTGGGACTGCGGCTGAGCCGGTTGCTGGGCCGGCGGTTGGCTCGGGGCAGGAGTCTGGGACTGTGGAGCGGCCTGGGGCTGCGCGGGAGCTTGGGTCTGGGCCTGAAATGAGGCGGCAAAAACGACCGCAATAGCGGCGACGATCAGATTGCGGGTCACATGGTTCAAAAGACGGATCACTCCTGAATGGTAAATGGCCAGACCTGCGTGGAACAAACGCTGGAAGCTACAGTATTGCAGTTTAGACTCGGCAGATCGCATTCCGGTGAGTCACTACGAGAAGAGCCCGAAAGCTATCTTTCAACGAGGGCAGCTCTCGACCCATCGCGACCAGATCAGGTAACGCGCCGTCTTGATTATTTCGACCAGTAAAGCAGCCTTGCTGTAATACCCGGGGGTGAGGCTGTCCGGCGCCGGATGCATGCGCCACTGCAGCGGAGCACCAGACAAGTGAGAGAAGATCATCGCAGCGCGAGGCAGGTGCTGTGCGCTCGAGATCACCTCCACCGAGCGCCACCCGCGCGAGTCGAGAATGGCAGCGGAGTAACAGGCATTCTGAATCGTATCGAGCGCCTTCGGTTCCTCCAGAATCGCGGAAGCGGGAATGCCCTGCGACTCTGCGACACGGGCCATAACTTCCGCTTCTACGAATCGATTGTGCGCTGCACCGCCGGTGACAAGAAGCCGGGGCGCAACTCCGCGTTGGTACTCAAGCACGCCCTCACGAACACGATCCTGCAGCTCCGGCGTAGGATTACCGTCGCTGTCCGCAGGAGTGCCGAGCACCACGATCGCGTCGAGCCTTTGCCGGTCTGTATTGGCTCGCGGCGCGACGATGCGCGCAATAGTAGCCCAAAGCAGGAGAGCCGCCATCGCACCAGCACCCACGAGAATGGTTCGACGAAGCAGCCGAAAACGGCCGCGCTGCGATGAACGGCCATAGGTGCGGCGTGTACCGCGCTGCGTAGATGTTCTGCCATGAAGTCTGGGAGCCGGCCTTCTCGAAACTGGCTTTCTGATTGTGCCCGTCAAATGAAAACCCCACCCTCCACTTTATCGTGACGAACGGGCTCAACTATGAACGTGAGTATCCAGCACGACCATGACGGAATCAGATTTCAAACGGCTTATCGAGCTCAATCAAAGCGACCTGACTCAGTCGCTTGCGCTGCCTCGGCGATACTTCGCGCTGCTGGAGCTGCTCGGTCGGCAGCGCCGATGGCTCATCCTGATAGCCAAGGGCAATCACTGCGCCGATCGCGTAATCGTCGTTCAGATTGAACGCCCGGCGCGCAGCCGCGTGATCGAATCCACCCATGGAGTGCGAAGCGATACCAAGCGCCGTAGCTTGCGCGATCAGCGAAACGGCCGCCTGTCCGAGATCGTACACGGCGTAGCGATTAGGATTGCCCTTCGCATCCTTGAGCGCAGCCGCGCCAAGAATCAGCACATGCGGTTTGCTCGCCCACCCCTGATTAGCCCCGACCAGGCACTCGAAGATTTTGTTATGCGTCTCAGAGCCTTTCACTCCCACCAGGAAGCGCCACGGCTGCTCATTCGCGGAAGACGCGGCCCATCGCGCGGCCTCAAGAATAATCTTCAAATCATTGGTCGAGATCGGCGTTTCCTTGAACGACCTCGGGCTCCATCGCTTCGCGAGAACTGGAAGCATGCCCTCAACGGGCGCCGCCTTCAGCTGATTGACTTGTTCGACCGAGAGGGACATCGTGTATGACTCCTGGCGTGTAGCCGCCTGTATTTGAAACCGCTCGTTGTGTTGGATGCAGGTGTGAGGCGGCGTGGTCTTTGGTTATCCGCGGTCCCTATTTATCCTTTATCCAATGACCACGCGGGCAATCGCAGTCGAGAGGATCTCCTGCGTGATGATCAGCTCACTCGTCCGGTTAGTGAGCCGGCGAAACAACGCCGTAGTCTCGCACAAAACGACGATATCTTCCACCTCCGCAGGGTTCATCGCTTCAGCCAGAATGGCACTGCAGAACTCATCCTCCGTCATATCGCGAAGCCGGAAACCGTGCCGCCCGGCCTCCGCCAAATAGAACCGCGCAACCTCGGCCATCATCTGCCGCACCTCCGGCTCAACCTCCTCCGCGATCTCACGCCGGTTCACAACGATCACCTCGGCGCCGGGCAGAGCCAGTTTGATGCCGAATAGATTGTCGAGATCGCTGTCCGGCTCAAAAGCGACAGCCGTAGCAACCACAAGTACATTCTGCCGCTCGGAGGTGCTCTCGATCAGCGCATCGAGTTCCGTGAGCACCTGGGGATCGCTCTGCTTATATGCAAGATCGATACGCGGCAACAGCAGCATCACCTTCCTCCGCTTGTAGCCGCGCACAAGGCTCTTGGCCTTGGCCAGCGCGTCCGTGTCGCGAGGATTGTAGACGGTAACCAGCCGCTCCATACCCGTCGCTTTAGCAAGCGTCTGCGCTAGAGACTTCTTCCCGCTCTGGCTGGGACCGATGATCAGTACCTCATTGCCGATCTTGAGCTCCTGATAGGCCTGCGGAAACCGCGCGCGATCCACCAGGTCTTCAATCGAGGCGAGCAGGTCGTCCATCCCGGCAAGTCGCGGGTGAAGCTGCTCGACAGCCTCATCCTCGAGCGAAAGATCGATTCGCTCCTTGCGCTTCCGGACCCCAGAGATGAATTCGATAAAGCTGGGCAATGCCGCCACGGAGCCGATGATCGTCGCCAGCACCAGCAACTGCTCCGTCAAGAGCAATGCATTGTCGCTGCCGGCCGCCGGGTCGTACATGGTTGCAGCATAGCAGGAGATCGATTTGCAGCGGGAACCGCACCGCAAGTCAAAAGCGACCGCCAGTTGCGCGTTCTTCAACTCACTGAACTAGGAGGGAACGTGAAGAACTTGAGTCTGCATTTCCGCTAAGTAAGTGGAGCCCTTGGTTGCTCTGATGCGGATTATCGGCTTGGAACAGAAACAATTTCGTTACTCTGTGCAGCTGGTTATGGCAGATTATGTTGCGCCGAGGCAAAGGTACAGCTACCCAAACTTTGGTTGGTGCTACCGGTCTCCACGGTGACATTTGCTGTAAACGTCTGGGAGGAAGTTGAGCCCGTTATATTTTTGAGCGCCGATACCCAGTAGAACCCTCCAAGGCCCGTCCCAGGACCCACTGTAACGCTATCCGAGTCAGGGCCTATGGCCCACTTTTCAGGGCCCGAAGACGCCTTGCCAGAATTGTCAAGAACGATCGAGTAAAATCCGTTATCGCTACTAAGTTCAACTTGAACTCCGCATTTTGCTGAAACCCAGTGACTTGTAGCAGTAGCAAGAGTGGCGCCATTCAAGATAGCGTTGGGGCCAGCAGCAGTTGGGAGCGGATTGCTGCCACCAGGGGAGCCCCCACATGCTGACAAAAACAAACCGAGTCCAAGTAGCCCTGCAGACCGCGACAAATAAGTCTTGAGGGTCTCAAAACGAAGGCGAGTCATGAGAATTCCTCCGAGGAATTCAATCTTTGGTGGGAGTGTGGCAAGCATAACCAGCCGAGCTTGCGATGTCAACTCGAGTCTTGCTGGTGCCTGCCTAACGCAGTAGCCGGAACAAATGTAGCCCGCGCTTGAAAATATTCGCGCAGTGCTTCTGTTCCAGTCACCGTCCGCATAGAGCGCCTCTCGCTGACATATAAGGGTGATTTCGCGCTTACCGAACGTGCAGTTTTGAGATAATGGCCTGACCGTCTATCAGTTCCGCTTTCTGCCAACCGCTCTTATCGTTAAGCGCCACCCACCGCCGCTCCTCGCTGCGATAGTGCCAGTCCTTATCTAATTGGAAGTAGATAAGCTTTCCGCTCGACTCCAGAATGTTTAGGATGCTGTTGTCATGAGAATTACGCTCGTCGAAATCGGTTGACGCATTCAGGCCCATCTCGGAATAGATTTCGTTCAGCTCAAAGAGCAGCCCATTCACCTCGTCGCTCAGTGGCTCAACATTAAGTCCGATGCGTTTAGCCTCACGAAGAGTAATGGGATAACTATGCGAGGGATAGCCCGAATTCAGGACACTGCTAATCTCGCGCGCTCGCTCCAGATTCTCCATGTGATACGACAAAATCTCTTCACAGATGCGCGTGGACAGAGCGCTCGAGCGATCCACCGCCCCTATCACGAGCGGATGCACATAGGGAAAGAGCGCAGCGTACGGGTTCGTTGTCGAATCCTTTGCCTGCTCGGTCCAAAGCCGGATGATACGAAGCAGTTCATCATTGCTCACGCTCACGCGATCGTTGTCCCGATCAATCGGCGAAAGATCATGCGTCAGCGAAGTATCAACAGCCGACAGGTGCGCAAGCGGTCCCATCAGGATGCGGTCCGCGCCGAGAGCAAGCATCGTGGCCGCAGACTGGCACTCGAGCGGAGCGAGAATCGTCAGATGCCTGGTGTATTGCCGTAGCAGATTTACCATGCGCAGAGCAGCCTGGCCAGAGCCGCCGTCCGACTTGATAAACAAGGTAAGGCGATCCATATTGCCGGTCTCGCGTAGCAACGCGTAAAGCCCAACCACATCGTTGGAACAAATGCCGCCTTTAGTGGAATTCCAGTAGCTTATGACCGGCTCACCAAGCAGTAACGATAACTTCTCATTTAATTGCTGCGTTTTCTCCATGAGTACAGGAGGCTTAATTGCGGTAGCTCTCCGCTCATCGGACACGTCGACTACTTTGGTTTCCATAGCTATACCTGCCGCTGAAGGATTATCAGTTGTTGTGTTGCAATTGTTCCCTCCATCTTATGGCATACGGCTATGCAAAAGAAAAAGCCCGGCACGAGACCTAGGCCTTTGCAGGTGCCTGCGAAACAAGTCCCGATGCTTTAAATCTGATATGGAATGCGGATTTGCGGATCGGCTGAGGAAAAGTCCCTAGTGTTGCGGGTCACGAGCAGCACACCTGCCGTCTGCGCGGTGGCGAGGATAACCGCGTCTGGAAACTTCAGTTTGCTATCGCGGCGAAGTATAAACGCTCTTTCTGCGACGGTCGAAGTCATGGGAAGAAGTTGGTACGCGCTCAAAGCCAATCGCGTTGGATCCTCGTCAGAAGAGTCCGTTCCCGCCATCACTTCTATCCACGTGACAATGCTGATGGATTTGCGGCTGTACAAATCCATTTCGAGCTTGGCTTCGGGAATTCCGTTCAAATAGTCGATCAGAATGTTGCTGTCGAAGACGGCGTCCACAGGATCTTGCTCCTCTTAACTCAGTCAGACGCAGTCTTATTCGCGATCCCACTCAGCCCGAATCTTTCGCAGGTATTCGTCTGTGTCGATGCCTTTGCCTTTCCACAAGCCGAAGCCTTCATGTTTTGAGGGAGGACGGTTCAACGCTACGTAGGCCTTGATGGCCCGACGGATCGACTCCGCGCGGGAAATGCCGTCCGCTTTGCTAAGAGCGGTTAAGGATTCCAGTTCGTCGTTCGGGATGTCTACGAGTGTGCGCATGGGAAGTTCACCGATGATATACAGGCATGATATCACTCTTCGGCGAAAGCGGATCAGAGGTTCTGCTTACCAACGACCACGCTATCTGGGGTGTATTCCCATCTACTACCTTGACGTAGCTTCGTAGCCGAACCTTGTTTCGGGCGTATCTTAGCATTACATCGAGGATCAGGCAGGAGTGAAGCGCCGATGACAGCCATGAGAAACATTGGTTTGTGGTTTTTTTCTTTGTTGCTCTCGGTCGGTCTCTTTAGCCTGAGTTACGGACGACACAGTGTAGAAAGCTACGCTATCGTGTTTCGGATCACGATGATGTTTGCACTGCCTGTCGCGTGCTTATACCTACCCATCGTAATTATGCTGAGGGACGCAGAAGAAGGAAGAATGCGAATCATCGCGGGAACTGGTGTTTTGATCGGGCCTATCTCTCTTGTATTGTGGGGCTTGATCCTGGTAGCACGAGGCGAGCCATCTGTTTGGCAAGGTGATGGACTCGGATTAGGCCTTGTAGCGGCGATTATCTTCGCGTCGATCGTGGGGTTTCTGACGACCATGTTCTACGTCGTGGCACTCAAATTGATCCATCGTCTGATGGCCTCCGCAAAATAGGCTGTGCTGGAGGCAACAGGGAAGACGGGCAAAGGCGACAGCAGATTCCCGTAGGGAATGACAGAAAGAAAAGCAGAGACAAAAGCAGAAGCCCGGCGCGAGGCCGGGCTTCTGTGTTGTTGCTTTTGCGAACGGAGTGAGCGCCCGCCTGTAGCGACTAGCTACTCGGCGGCCATTTCTTCGGCTTCGCCTTCCTGGCGCATCATTTCCAGCTCGCGTTCTGCAGCTTCGAATTCTGCGTTGACTTCCTGCTTGACTCGCTCTGCCGCTTCTTCCAGTTCTGGTGAGAGCTGGACGCTGCGGTAGTAGTCGAGTCCTGTTCCGGCAGGAATCAGGCGGCCGACGATGACGTTTTCCTTGAGTCCGCGCAGTCCGTCGATGGCTCCGTTGATCGAAGCTTCGGTGAGAACGCGGGTGGTCTCCTGGAAGCTCGCGGCCGAGATGAAGCTGTCGGTCGAGAGCGACGCCTTGGTGATACCCAGCAGCAGCGGACGTCCGATGGACGGGCGGCCACCCTGGGCGAGAACGCGCTCGTTTTCTTCATTGAAGCGGAAGCGGTCAACCTGCTGCTCGAGCAAGAAGTTGGTGTCGCCCACGTCTTCAATGCGAACCCAGCGCAGCATCTGGCGCACGATAACTTCAATGTGCTTATCCGAGATCGTAACGCCCTGCAAGCGGTAGACTTCCTGGATTTCGTTCACCAGGTACGCCTGCAGCAGCTTCTCGCCGAGCACGTTGAGAATGTCGTGCGGGTTGAGCGGGCCATCCATCAGAGGATCGCCGGCCGAAAGCCGCTCGCCCTCCTGGACGTTGACGTGCGTGCCGCGCGGCACCGAGTACTCGCGCTCTTCGCCGTTGTCCGCTGTGACGTAGATCTTGCGCTGCCCCTTCGATACTTCGCCGAAGCGGACAATGCCGTCGATCTCGGAAATGATGGCCGTCTCGCGCGGCTTGCGGGCTTCGAAAAGCTCGACAACGCGCGGCAGACCACCCGTGATGTCCTTGGTACGAGTGGACTCACGCGGAATCTTGGCGAGAATGTCGCCCGGACCCACTGTGTCTCCATCGAGAACCATAAGATGAGCGCGGCTGGGCATGAGATACCGCTTCTTGCCCTTGGACCCGTTGATCCAGATGGCAGGCTGACGCTTTTCATCGGGAGCGTCCGAGACCACCAGGCGCGAAAGGCCGGTGACTTCGTCCACTTCTTCGTTGAGCGTGATGCCTTCCTGCAGATCCTTGAACTGCACTGTGCCGCCAATTTCGGTCAACACAGCGTAGGTGTAAGGATCCCATTCAGCCAGCTGATCGCCGAGCGAAACCTTCTGCCCATCTTCCACGCGCAGGCGCGCACCGTAGACAACCTGGTAGCGCTCGCGCTCGCGGCCACGATCATCCAGCACAGCGACCGAACCGGACCGGTTCATGGCCACCAGCATGCCGTCTCTCTCGGACTTCACGGTGTTGAGGTTGATGAAGTGGACGGTTCCGTTGTTCTTGGCATCGAGACGGCTCTTGTCCGAGACGCGCGAAGCTGTACCGCCGACGTGGAAGGTACGCATCGTCAACTGCGTTCCAGGCTCGCCGATGGACTGCGCCGCAATCACGCCGCAGGTTTCGCCCAGCTCAACCATGCGGCCGGAGCCGAGGTTGCGTCCGTAGCAAAGCGCGCAGACGCCGCGACGCGATTCGCAGGTAAGCACCGAGCGAATCTTGACCTTCTCAACGCCCGCACCCTGGATCGCCGAAGCAGTCTCTTCGTCAATCTCATGATTGACGTCAATGACCACCTGACCATCGATATCCTTGATGCGCTCGAGCGAAACGCGGCCGATAATACGATCGCGCAGCGGTTCGATGATTTCGCCGGACTCGACGATGGGGCTGACGTAGATGCCTTCGACAGTACCGCAATCCATCTCGGTGACGATGACATCCTGCGCCACGTCGACGAGACGGCGAGTGAGGTAGCCCGAGTCAGCGGTCTTGAGCGCCGTGTCGGCCAGACCCTTACGAGCGCCGTGGGTCGAGATGAAGTACTCGAGCACGGTGAGTCCTTCACGGAAGTTCGCGGTGATGGGGGTCTCGATGACTTCGCCCGAGGGCTTGGCCATCAGTCCGCGCATACCGCTGAGCTGACGAATCTGCTGCTTCGAACCGCGGGCTCCGGAGTCGGCCATGATGTAGATCGGGTTCATGGCGCCGTCCTTGTCGGCCTGCTTCATGTTGCCGAACATCTCGTCGGCAACCTGCTCGGTCACAGCGGACCAGATCTGGATGACCTTGTTCGAACGCTCGCCGTTGGTGATGGCGCCGTCCAGGTACTGCTGCTGGACCTCGATCACCTTCTTGTCGGCATCGGCAACGGTCGTGTACTTGCTCGCAGGAATGACCATGTCATCCAGGCCTACAGAGAGGCCGGAACGAGTGGCGTACTGGAAGCCAAGCTCCTTGATGCGATCCAGCATCTTGACTGTAATTTCGAGACCAAGATTCTGGTTGCAATAGCTCACCAGTTGGCCGATGCCCTTCTTCTTGAGCAGGCCGTTGATAAACGGCATGCCTTCAGGAAGAGCGTCGTTCAGAATGGTGCGGCCGACAGTGGTGGAGATGTATTGCTTATCAAACTCCACAGGATCGGTATGCATCAGGTCCTGGTCGTCGTATGCAGTCGTCATATCCAACACGCGGCCCGTGTAGCGCAGGCGAATAGGCGACAGCGTTTCGACCTCAGTGGCCTGGAGAGCCATGAGGACTTCCTCTGCGTTCGCAAAGGTACGCCCCTCACCCTTCGCGCCGGCTTTGGACTTGGTCAGGTAGTAGAGACCGAGGACAAGATCCTGCGTGGGAACGGTGATCGGCTGACCTGATGCGGGCGACAGAATGTTGTGCGCCGCAAGCATGAGCACCGAAGCCTCGATCTGCGCTTCCGGAGACAGAGGAATGTGCACAGCCATCTGGTCACCGTCGAAGTCCGCGTTGAACGCGGTGCAGACGAGCGGATGAATCTTGATGGCCTTGCCTTCGACCAGCACCGGCTCAAAAGCCTGAATGCCAAGGCGATGCAGCGTTGGGGCGCGGTTCAGCAGAATCGGATGATCCTTGATGACTTCTTCAAGAATGTCCCAGACCACCGCCTCCTGCATCTCAACCATCTCTTTCGCCTGCTTGATGGTCGTGCAGTGCCCGGTCTGCTCCAGCCGGTGATAAATGAAGGGCTTGAAGAGCTCAAGCGCCATCTTCTTCGGCAATCCGCACTGGTGCAGCTTCAGCTCCGGGCCAACCACGATGACCGAACGGCCAGAGTAGTCGACGCGCTTGCCGAGCAGGTTCTGACGGAAACGCCCCTGCTTGCCCTTGAGCGTGTCGGAGAGCGACTTGAGCGGACGGTTGTTCGCTCCGCGCAGCACGCGGCCACGGCGGCCGTTATCAAACAGCGCGTCAACAGCTTCCTGCAGCATGCGCTTTTCGTTGCGCACAATGACTTCAGGAGCGTGCAGGTCCATCAGCTTCTTCAACCGGTTGTTACGATTGATGACCCGGCGATACAGGTCGTTCAGATCAGAGGTAGCAAAGCGGCCGCCATCCAGAGGCACGAGGGGGCGCAGCTCCGGAGGAATGACCGGCAGCACGTCGAGAATCATCCACTGCGGCTTGTTACCGCTCTTGCGGAAGGCCTCAACGACCTTGAGACGCTTCGAGTACTTGATCTTCTTCTGCACCGAGGTTTCATTGCGCATCTTCTCGCGCATCTCGATGGCGAGCTCGTCGGCGTTGACGCGCTTCAGCAACTCCTTGATGGCTTCAGCGCCCATCATGGCCTTGAAGCCGGAGGGACGATACTGCTGGTCGAGCTCGCGGAAGCGATTCTCGTCCTTGATGACCTCGCGCTCCTTCACCGGCGCGTCGCCCGGATCGACGACCACATACGACTCGAAGTAGAGGATGCTCTCGAGGTCACGCAGCGAAATATCAAGCAGGTGGCCGATACGCGAAGGCAGGCCCTTGAAGAACCAGACATGCGAGCACGGAGATGCGAGCTCGATGTGGCCCATGCGCTCGCGGCGCACCTTGGAAACAGTAACTTCAACGCCGCACTTGTCGCAGATGACGCCGCGGTGCTTCATGCGCTTGTACTTGCCGCAGAGGCACTCCCAGTCAGTCACGGGTCCAAAGATGCGGGCGCAGAAAAGTCCATCGCGCTCCGGCTTGAAGGTACGGTAGTTAATCGTCTCGGGCTTCGTCACTTCGCCATGCGACCAGCTCCGGATCTTCTCCGGAGAAGCAAGCATGATGCGAATTGCATCGAAATCCTTAATCGGGCTGGTAAGTTCAAACGGATTAGAACGGAACAAGGCGACCCTCCTTGGCTTGCCTTCCGGCACAGCCGTCGCTGCATCCCAGGGAAATTACTGCGGGATTTCTGCCTCACCCTGGGAGGCGGCTTGCGCCGCTCCAGGCAGTTCCCTCAATCACAGTGGAGCTGTGTAACCGATACCGGGTGCCCCATCCTTGCCGCGGCTTTTGCGGCAAGGGTGGGATAGCCACTAATCGGCTACGGCTACGTCGATCAGCTCAGGAGCAGGCAGCTTCTTGAGATCAGCGCGCTTGATCAGCTCGACGTCCAGGCAAAGCGCCTGCAGCTCGCGGATCAACACGTTGAAGCTCTCCGGCACACCCGGCTCAATTGCCGCTTCGCCCTTGACGATAGCCTCGTAAATCTTCGTACGGCCATATACGTCGTCGGACTTGGCGGTAAGCAGCTCCTGCAGAATGTAGGCCGCGCCATAAGCTTCGAGCGCCCACACTTCCATCTCACCGAAGCGCTGGCCACCGAACTGCGCCTTGCCGCCCAGCGGCTGCTGGGTGATAAGCGAGTACGGTCCGATGGAACGAGCGTGAATCTTGTCGTCCACCAGGTGCGAGAGCTTGAGCATGTAGATATAGCCCACAGTTACCGGCTGTTCAAACTGCTCGCCGGTCATGCCGTCGAAGAGCATCGACTTTCCCGAGCTGGGCAGTCCAGCAGCAGCGAGCAGAGCTTTGATTTCGCTCTCCTGCGCGCCGTCGAAGACCGCGGTGCCGAACCAGATGCCGCGCTCCATGCCCTTGCAGACACGAATCAGCATGGTGTCATCAAGCTCGAGCAGATGACGCAGCGTCGCAGTGTTCGCAAAACCGACCTTCAACTGCTCGCGCAGATATTCGGCATCGCTGTTGGCCTTGACGATCTCCGCAATCTTCTTGCCGAGTTCAGCAGCAGCCCAGCCGAGGTGCGTCTCGAGAATCTGTCCGACGTTCATACGTGAAGGCACGCCGAGCGGATTGAGTACGATCTCCACGGGGGTTCCATCGGGCAGATACGGCATGTCTTCCTCAGGAAGGATGCGCGCGATCACGCCCTTGTTGCCGTGGCGACCTGCCATCTTGTCGCCGACCGACAGCTTGCGCTTCATCGCGATGTACACCTTGACCATCTTGATGACGCCCGGCGAAAGCTCATCGCCCTTCTGCAGCTTGGCGACCCGCTCGTTGGTGATCTTGCGCAGCACTTCGATCTGGCGCGAAGTCATCTCTTCGATCTCGTCGATCTGCTCATTCACGCGCGGATCCTTGTCCGCAAAGCGAATGCGCTTCAGGTTCTTCGTCGAGATCCGCTCGATGGTCTCGCGATCGAGGATGTTGCCCTTCGTCAGCAGGCGCTTGTTGGTACGCTCGTCATGCAGATCAGCAAGCACTTCCTTGTTGCCAAGGATGGCGTCGAGGCGCTTCAAACGCTCGTCGGTGAGAATACGAATCTCATCGCCGAGGTTCTTCTCGAGCTTCGCGGTATTCTCCGCTTCGATCTGCTTGGCGCGCTCGTCCTTTTCCTGACCCTTGCGGCTGAAGATGCGGACGTCGACCACAGTGCCTTCGATACCCGGAGGGCACGTCAGCGAAGCATCGCGAACATCGCCGGCCTTTTCACCGAAGATGGCGCGCAGCAGCTTCTCTTCCGGCGTCAGCTGAGTCTCGCCCTTGGGCGTTACCTTACCGACGAGGATATCGCCATGCTTGATCTGGGCGCCGATGCGGATGATGCCGCTCTCGTCCAGGTCGCGCAGCGCCGACTCGGAAACGTTGGGGATATCACGAGTGATTTCCTCAGGCCCGAGCTTGGTATCGCGGGCTTCGATTTCGAACTCCTCAATGTGCACCGAGGTGTAGTAGTCCTCGCGCACCAGCTTTTCGCTGATGAGAATGGCGTCTTCGAAGTTGTATCCACGCCACGGCATGAAGGCCACCAGCACGTTGCGGCCGAGTGCGAGCTCGCCTTGCTCTGTGCATGGACCGTCAGCAATGACCTGACCCTTGACCACGCGCTCACCCTCACGCACAACCGGCTTCTGGTTGATGCAGGTGTTCTGATTCGAGCGCTTGAACTTGATCAGCTGATAGATATCCGAACCGACTTCGCGCGACAACTGCGTAGGATGATGCTCGCCTTCGACGCGGATGATGATCCGCTCGGAGTCGACCGAGTCCACGATGCCGTTACGCTTGGCCAGAATGACCGCACCTGAATCGCGGGCCGTCACGCCTTCCATGCCGGTGCCGACCAGCGGAGCTTCGGCAACCAGCAGCGGAACCGACTGACGCTGCATGTTCGCGCCCATCAGCGCGCGGTTTGCATCGTCATGCTCGAGGAACGGCACCAGCGAGGCAGCCACCGAAACAAGCTGCTTCGGGCTGACATCGATGAAGTCGACCTCGGCGCGATTGACCAGGACAAAGTTGCCCTGCCGACGCGCGTTGACCAGTTCGTCAGTGATCACGCCGTTGCCATCGAACTTGATGTTGGCCTGCGCAATCGTGTGACGATCCTCTTCCCACGCGGACTGATAGAAGCTGAAGGGGGCCCAGTCGATCGTGCGCTTGCCATCCTTCTCCAGCTTTGTATTCATATCGAGCGCGGACTGCTTCTCAAGATTGTCGCCCACGCGCATGCCGCTGTCGCCCGCGTTCACCACTTCAACGAAGTCGAGAATGCGGCCATCCTTGACCTTGCGGTAAGGAGACTCGATGAAGCCGTACTCGTTGATACGCGCAAAGCAGCTGAGGGACGAGATCAGACCGATGTTTGGACCTTCCGGCGTTTCGATCGGGCAGATACGTCCGTAGTGCGTCGGGTGCACGTCGCGCACCTCGAAGCCTGCGCGCTCACGAGACAAACCGCCCGGCCCAAGTGCGGAGAGACGTCGCTTGTGCGTGATCTCCGAGAGCGGGTTGGTCTGATCCATGAACTGCGAAAGCTGCGACGATCCGAAGAACTCGCGGATAGCCGCCATCACAGGCTTGGCGTTGATCAGGTCGTGCGGCATCGCCGTCGAGAGCTCCTGATAGACGCTCATCTTTTCTTTAATGGCTCGCTCCATGCGGACCAGGCCGATGCGGAACTGATTCTCCATCAGCTCGCCCACGGCGCGAACACGGCGGTTGCCAAGGTGATCGATATCGTCCACCGCACCGATGTTCTTGCGCAGCTTCAGCAGGTAGCGAATCGTTGCGTAGAAGTCCTCTGGAGTCAGGGTGCGCTTGTCGAGCTGCGAAGCATCCTGGTTCTCGTAGAGCTTGATGTTGAACTTCAGCCGGCCCACGCGCGAGAAGTCGTACTTGCGCTGATCGAAGAACATGCCTTCAAACAACGCAGTCGCCGTATCGAGCGTCGGCGGATCGCCCGGACGCAGCTTGCGGTAGATTTCGATCAAAGCCTCTTCAGGCTTGCGAACCGAGTCGCGGCGCAGCGTGTTGGTGATGATGTTGCCCACGTCGTCGCGCTCAGGAAAGAAGACCTCGATCACGGCCGCACCGCTGGCCTGAATCTTGTGCAGACGATCGGCAGTCAGCTCCGTGTTGGCCTCAACGACGACTTCGCCGGTGCTCAGATCGACCACATCTGCAGCAGTCAGCGCGCCATCGAGCTCGGCGTTCTCGATCTCGACCTTGTCAACATTGTGTGCGCGCAACGCTTTGAGAATGGACGCGGAAACCTTGCGGCCCGAGTGCGCAATCTCTTCACCATTGACGATCACAGCATGTGCGGGCTTGGCGCCCAGCAGGTGCGTCGCGACGCCCGTCGCCTGCGGAACGGTCCAAAAGATCTTGCTGTCGGCAAGCTGAATCTTGTCCACCGTGTAGAAGGTCTTCAGAATCTCTTCGTCTGAACGCAGACCGAGAGCGCGCAGGAAGATCGTTCCCAGGAACTTGCGCTTGCGGTCGATACGCACATACAGCGTGTTCTTCTGGTCATACTCGAACTCGACCCACGATCCACGGTAGGGGATGATCTTTCCCAGGAAGTAAGTACGGTTGTTCGCCGTCTCAAAGAAGACGCCGGGCGAGCGGTGGAGCTGCGAAACGATAACGCGCTCCGTGCCGTTGACGATGAAGGTGCCATTCGCCGTCATCAGCGGAATGTCGCCGAAGAAGACTTCCTGCTCCTTGATGTCGCGGATCGTCTTCGAACCCGTCTCGGGGTCCTTGTCGTAGATGGTCAGGCGCACCGTGACCTTGAGCGGCGCAGAGAAGGTCATGCCGCGCTCTTCGCACTCCTGCTGGTCATACTTCAACTGCAAACCGACCGGGTCTCCGCACTTGTTGCAGAAATCTGGAGTGTTCTTGTTGTACGTGCCGCAGTGCTGGCAGAGCACATCGCCCGGGTGAAAGGGATCGGTGATCACCATCGATCCGCAATTGACGCAGGCCGTGCGCAGGTGATGCAGCCCCTTGAGGTGGCCGCACTTGCACTCCCAGTTGCCGATAGAAAAATCGACAAAGTCGAGCTGCGAGATGTTTCGGAAGTCCGTAATCGGAAAGACCGACGTGAACACGGACTGCAAACCGTTGTCGTCGCGCTCGTTGGGGAGCTTGTCCATCTGCAGGAACCGCTCGTACGAACGACGCTGCACTTCGATCAGGTTAGGAATCTGGATGGCGGTAGGAATCTTGGAAAAATCGAGTCGGCTGCGAATGGCGCGATTCTCGTTCGGCATGCTTCACTCCTGAGACTCGTATCCCCGAGGTCCCAACCCTTTCAGGTTGGAGCACCAGCAACCCGAGTCCCACGGCCGCCGGCGTACATCGGAATGGTGTTTCGTGCGGAACAGCTGTCCCGCAATTGGATCCAGATCGGAATCTTCCCGACAGGATTCGTTCAGCAATTCGCGTTTGCAAACTACATTTCGCAACGCGATTCAAACCTGCAAGCACCAGGCAAAATGCAAAAACTCGAAAGATTACACTTGCGGAAAATCCGCGACCAAGGCTAAACTCCCGGTTATCGGGAGCTTGGGCAATGGCACAGGCAACCAGGACGGCATAGTCTGCGTCAGATTGCGAGGAGCGAAGAAATCGGAAACACGCGTCGAAGATGCGGCCGAAGAAGTGGCATGATAAGCTTTGCCAAACGCGACGCAAGGCTCGTGAGGACAGAATGTCCCACGAGCGCAGTCTTTAATCTGTGCCCTGTTTCCGAGTTTATTCCCCACGCTCGCCGATCCCAAAGCTCGCTTTTGGCATGCCCGCCCGCTGGAGCTACCCACTGACAATCGTTCCACAATCGATCATCAGCCCGATGGCATTTACAACCACGCGGTGTTCACGTTCGGAGGGCTTGGCTACCCCGTACGCGAGACTCCACTTGCCATGACCTTACATTCCGCCGTGTATTCTCTCCGAGTACGCATCCTTACTCGTCTCGACCCAAAAAGTTAAGGGAGTACAAAAAGGACGGCAAGACGCGCAACTTTTATAGTAGCGCGTCCTGGCCCTGATTGCAAATGCGTGTTCGGAAAAACTACTTGATTTCGACGGTCGCGACGCCTTCGAACTTCTTCTTGATGGCCTCGGCCTCGTCCTTGGTCGCGTTCTCCTTCAGCGCCTTGGGAGCGCCATCGACCAGGTCCTTGGCTTCCTTCAGACCCAGCGAAGTGACTTCGCGTACGGCCTTGATGGTGCTGATCTTGTTCGCGCCGGCATCCTTGAGGATGACCTGGAACTCGGTCTGCTCCACCACTTCTGCCGCTGCTGCCGCGCCGCCGCCAGCCGCAACCGCCACAGGGGCCGCTGCTGCCGCCGAAACGCCAAGACGCGTCTCCAGCGCCTTCACCAAAGCTGCTGCTTCCAGCAGGCTCAGGCTAACAATCTGCTCTTCCAACTGATTCAAATCCGCCATGTTCGTCTCCAATCCAGAATCTTGTTAAATGTTGCTACTGCACCGCTCGTCCCGGCTGCAAAGTTTCCGACGTGCCCAGACCCGGCACCCTTTGCCGCCCTTTCGGCGGAAAACCTGTTACGAAACCGTGGGCTCCTCGGAAACATCCGCACCCTCAACAGGAGCTTCGGTTGCCGCCGCTTCTGCCTGCTTTTCAGGCTCAGCCGCTGCGACCTCTGCTTCGACCGGCGCTTCAGGAACCACCGCGCCTTCAACCGGAGCTTCTGTCGCGGCTGCTTCAGTCTGCTTTTCCGGCTCCGCGACCGCTGCCGGTTCGGGAATCACTTCCCCTTCAACCGGGGCTTCCGTAGACGCCGCCTCTGCCTGCTTTTCAGGCTCTGCCGCCGCAACCGGCTCAGCCTTTGTCTCTTCCACTGCCGGAGCCGCAGGCGCTTCCGCCTTTACCGCAGGAGCCGCCGCTGCCCCGCTGAACTTTTCGCCCTTCACCGCTTCGTTGACCACCACCGCGAGATCGCGGCCGGTCGCGTTGAGCACGGTCACCAGGCGCTGCGCCGGAGCGTTGATCAGGAAGAGCAGCTTCGCATAAATCTCTTCCTTGGCCGGCATCGTCGCCAGGGCCTTGACCTCTTCCACCGTGATCAGCTTGCCGTCAACGATGCCCAGCTTGAAAGTGAATTCGGCGTTGTCGCCAACCCACTTCGAAAATGCCTTCGCCAGCTCGACCGGATCACCGGAAGTGAATGCCGCCGCGCTGACTCCCTTGAGCCCCTTGAGCGCCGCCTCAACCCTCGTGCCTTCGCTCGCCTTCGCAGCCAGCTTGTTCTTCAGCACGCGATACTTACCGCCCGCTCCGCGAACCACCTTGCGCAGTTCAAAATCCTGCGCCACCGTCAACTTGGCAAAGGTTCCGATAATTGCTGTCGTAGAGGCTTCCAGCTCTCTCGCCAGAACCTGAACCTTTTGCGTCTTTTTCGCTCTCGTCAATGCCATTCGATTGCTCCTGCCCCGCTTGGCCAGCCTATCCTGCCCAGCTCATCACGTTTTGCCCCGCCGGCCCCATCGGGCCAGACTCATCTCTTCCTGCTTCAGCCGGTTAACTATCGAAGGCCGGCGCGCAGAGGCTGAAAAGAGGAGAACGGGAAAATTCCTAAAGTCTGCCTATTTCCCGGCAGCATCCGCAACGGCGCCGTCAATCGGAACACCAGGGCCCATCGTTGAGCTCAAAGTGATTCCCTTGACGTACTTGCCCTTTGCCGCCGAAGGCTTGGCGCGCATCACGCTGGCCAGCACCGTCGTCGCGTTCTCGATCAGCTTCTCCGGAGGAAAGCTCAGCTTGCCCACCGGCACATGCACCAGGGCCGTCTTGTCCGCGCGAAACTCGACCTTACCGGCCTTGATCTCCCGGATCGCCCCAGCCACATCCTGGGTCACGGTTCCGGTCTTGGGATTCGGCATCAGGCCGCGAGGTCCGAGCACCTTGCCGAGACGTCCGACCGACTTCATCATGTCCGGAGTCGCGATCAGTGCGTCAAAGGCCGTCCAGCCTTCTTTCTGAATCTTCTCGACCATATCTTCGCCGCCGACAAAATCCGCACCCGCCGCCTCGGCTTCCTTCAACCGGTCGCCCGAAGCGATGACGGCGACAGTCTTGGTCTTGCCCAGTCCATGGGGCAGCACAACCGTTCCGCGAACCATCTGGTCTGCATGACGGGTATCGACGCCGAGACGCATGGTCAGATCGACGGTCTCGTCAAACTTGGCGAACTTCACCTTCTGCAGAAGCCCAACGGCCTCAGGCAACAGGTAGTTACGCGACTCGACAGCCGCGCGCGCCTTCGTGATATTCTTGCTGGCTTTCTTTGCCATGTATCCTCATCTCCCACCGCAAGTGCCAGTCCCAATCAGGGAAACCCGGAAAGCCGCAGGCCTTCGAACAGGTCCAAATGCCGTGGTGCAATTGATGGCCCGCCCCAGAGACAAATCTAGGGGCAGACGCATTCATCAAGTATGACAGAGAATATTCCCCGGCGCAAATAGCGGACACTAAGTACACTCTTGATACTCGGAAAGCTTTCGCCTTTTGTTTGCCTGATATTCAGAATACCATTGCACGAATGAAAAATCAGACTTTGACCGGCGAACCTGACGGTTTCGAGATGTCCGAGGTCGGTTCTCATACGGAAGACAAGTATGACCTTGTTCGCCTGTATTGCCAGCTTTTTTCGACAGGTATGAAAGAGAAGTGGCGAGGCAAACGAACCTACGTCGATCTCTACGCTGGCCCAGGAAAATGCCGAATCAAAGGAAAAGAGAAGATACTTCTAGGCTCGCCACTTATTGCGCTCGCCGTTGCCGACCCCTTCGACCACTACATTTTTTGCGAAGAGAGCGCTCAGAGGTCTGCCGACCTCTCGGCTCGCGTCAAGGGATTTGCCAACCGGGACGTCCATCTGTCCCAAGGAAATTGCGACGACAAGGTTGAAGAAATTTGTAAGTTAATTCCTCGAGATAATTTGGTGCTGTGCTTTGTCGACCCCTACGATATCGGTTTTCGATTTGAGACTATCAAGCGAATTTCTATGGCGGGATATGGAGTCGACTTTCTATTTCTACTCGCCTTTCAAATGGATGCAGCAAGGGGAGACAATCCAAAGCACTACACGAACCCAGAAAACACTAAGGTTGACCGAATGCTCGGTCATTCAGAATGGCGTGAACGCTGGAACACCGAGCAGCAAGCTGGAAGAACCGAATTCTCTAAGTTTTTGGCTGCTGAATTCTCGCGATCAATGGAATCCATCGGCTACTTGCCCGTTCCACTCCACAAGATGCGACAAATACGAACCGTCGAAAAGAATGTCCCACTCTATTACCTGGCCTTGTACTCCAAGAACGAACTCGCTTATCGCTATTGGAACCAGGTGATTAAGTACTCTAGGCCACAGCGCACACTCTTTGATTAGGAGCTAGATATGTCATTGGGAACTTCTATCGAATGGACCGATGCAACTTGGAACCCTGTTCGCGGCTGCTCTAAAGTAAGCCCAGGCTGTAAGCATTGCTACGCAGAGCGATTCGCAGAACGATTTAGAGGGGTCTCCGGTCACCCGTTTGAGCAAGGATTTGACATTCGCTTAGTGCCAGAAAAACTGTTAGACCCTCTTCGATGGAAATCTCCGCGGAAGGTCTTCGTCAATTCGATGAGCGACCTTTTTCACGAAAATGTGCCAGACGAATACATCGTTTCCATCGCCGAGATTATGCATCGAGCTGATTGGCACATCTTCCAAATCTTGACCAAGCGGGAGGAAAGATTGGAACGCTTACTTTCAGGCCCTCTTGCGGCATTTGCTTTCGATCAACATATATGGTGGGGAGTAAGCGTCGAAAATCGTAAGTACGGTCTGCCGCGGTTACGCGCTCTTCAAAGAGCCAGTGCTCAGATTCGCTTTCTTTCGATCGAACCCCTCTTAGAGGATTTGGGAGAATTCGATCTTACGGGCATTTCGTGGGTCATCGTAGGGGGCGAGAGCGGCCCCGGTGCTCGCCCCATGAAACCAGCATGGGTCAGGTCTATAAGAGATCAATGTGCCCAAGCTGAGGTTCCTTTCTTTTTCAAACAATGGGGCGGCGTGCGTAAGGGTACGGCTGGCAGAGTACTGGACGATCATGTTTATGATTCGTTCCCCAAGTTTTCGAACGGTAACAGGGCCACCAAGAAAGTTTCGTACTCAAAAAGCTCACGCAAATCCAGCGATTTGGCCAATTTTGTCCCAGTCGCTGGATTGGTCAGATCGTAAGACGGGAGAACGGCCGAGTGCCCCAACCGTGCGTCATAGACGCCGATACACGTGATACCCCGCACTGTGACAAAAAACCGTGCGCCCATCTGTCTGCAGTCGCAGATAAAGCGGACGCACGGTTGCTGCGGAAACTTTTAGATCTGGGGCAGCGTAGCGTTGTTAGTGACCGCACAATCCCCACCGTCCATGGTCAGGGTGCCGCCCACGTTGTTGACAATTACGTTGCCTGTAACTACGGCCGGGCACTTAGCCACGATCCCAACACCGTTGTTACGCACGATTGTGTTGTTGTTGGCAACACCGTTCGGCAAATTCATTCCGGCGCGGCCATTGAAGGACGAGGTATTACCAATAGCTACGCCTCCTGCGCCGTCGACATCTATGCCGTCCGTTGTATTGCCGGTGACCCTCGACTCGCGAATCACGAGCGCCAGGACTCCGACTCCACCATTGCCCGTCGCTGAGCTCATCAGCACCGACCCCGCTACGATAAAACCGCCTCCCGCGTTGCCGTCGGCAGAAACCTCCTCCATTACGGCACCTTCGCCGGTGGCAAAGATTCCAAAGGATCCCATACCGTGCACCGACCCATTGCTGATTTTCAGGTCCAACGTGCCCGGTGTAGCCCCGGTCGTGTCTCCTGACTTGATTCCGATACCTTGACCGCCAGTCGGACAAACAGCTGCGCCCGTCATATCGTTTGTTGTGCACGCAACAGGCCCCAGGATGCTGAAGCCATTCAGGTTGATCGTCACATGATCCGCCATGACCACGATGCCGTCAGTATTGCGCGGAACTGTAAGGTTGCCCGTGAGCTTATAGCTGCCCGGCTTCTTTATCTTGAATGGAAATCCACCCTCATCGCGGACAACGTTTTGGTCAATCATGGTTACCTGGGCAAAGCTCGACGCACTTCCAGCCAACGCGAGCATCATAAACATTGCTAAAACAATTCTTGACATGGGTACTCTTCCTTTTCCTTCTGTGAGCTTGGCGTTCTGTGCGGAACGGATTTGAACCCGGGCCGCGATCATTTGGCGCATTTCTCTGCTTCGGAAATCGGAAAAACGTCCCCGGATACGACACGGTTTCACTCTTTTCAGGAAAAATAAACTTGGATGGACTCGCCGCACCTTTGAAATCAAAGTCATCGGCGAAGATATACATCGAACGCATCCAACCTGCGACAGAGCGCAAACTCCTGCGCGATCAGCTCCAGCGTCCGCTCCCGCTCCGGCAGCGGATCCTCATTCGACTGCAATCGCGTTTTCACCACCACCCACTTGATCCCGCGCCGCCGGGCCTCGGCCATTAGCTCCTCCGCCGAATAAGGATCGGTCGTATGGTCGAAAATCTGCACTGGAAATTGCGGCGTGCGTCCAGTCGCGTAGTAGAACGGCTCTTCCCCCGGCAATAGCAGGATGCCATCCTGCGACGGGATCTCTCGCTCCGCGAAACGCACCAGTTCCTCGAAGTCGGGAATATAGGGCCCGGACGTGCTCATCCCATGCAGAGCGGGCAGCGCAGCCCGCATGATCGGAGCATCGGGAATCTGCGCGTAATTGAGCCGCTCGTGACCCACAGCATACAGCCCTCCACACACCGCGAACGTAGTACAGATCGTCGCTGCCAGCGCGGGCCTCACCCATCCCGAACCAAGCGGCAGCGCACCCAGCAGATACGCGACGAGAATCATCAGGAGCGGCCAGATGGCATAGGTCGACCCCCAGAGCTGCTGTGAGAGAAACGTCCCATGAATCGCCGCCAACACGACGAAAGGCATAACCCGTCCGGCCGTCAGACCCTCGCCGGTCAAACCCTTGCCCAATTCAAAGATTGCCATCACCCCGCCGGCCAGCAGCAGGAGCGGCCACAATGCCAGAAGGTTATCGGCGCGCTCATCGAGATCATCGTCGAGGATAAGAAACACCAGGCTGCCCGCAAACGGAGCGGCTGCAAGTCCCAGTGCAAGCGCCTTGCCCCACCATCGTGCGGCCAGTCTTGTATGAAGCAACAACAATCCCGCTGAAAGCACTGGCAACGTCCACACGAAAGATGGCTGCCGATAGACGGCGAACATCTCGCCCAACCCCGGCAATCTGCGCTCGGCAGCAAAATGGACCGTCCATCGCAGGTAATTGCCCAGACCCCAAAGGGACTGAATCAACACCAGGCCCACAACCACACCGGCCAATATCGAGCATAAAACCTGAACCAGAATGGCCCGCTCTGGCAATACGCCGGCGTCTCTCGACCACCGCCGCGCGCCCAGCAAAACAAGCAGCCCGGCAACCACAGCGATCAGAAATGGCCCGCCGATATTCTGCTTGAAGAAGACCGGCAGAACGGAGGCAAATCCAGCAGCGGCAGCGCTGCGCCAGCCTCGTCCTATGTCCGCCAGGCATCGCTGCAGCAGCAAGATCGCGAGCAAGATCGCGAGGGCGCAATCGCAGTCGTAAATCGGATGCGGATAGATGCTGTAGATGCCGACAAAACATAGCGGCGCAGCCAACAGCAACGAGATCGTCCACGCCATTGGGATTTGCAGAACGCGCAGAATGATCCGCCACGCCAGGACGGTGCCAAGGCCACCAGCCGCTGCCGCATAACCGATCGTCAGGAAATAATGGCGTCCGCCGAGGCATTCAAGCGCAGCCTGTACTAGAAATGTCAACGGCGGATGCACAAGCGGAAAGTCCCGATAAGGTACCTGCCCAAGCGCGATGCGATGGCTGACGTCGAGCAGGTAACTCAGATCCCATAGCACCGCGACCCGCGAGTTTTGCCAGAGCACAAAAGCCGCAGTCGCGACGAAAAGCCCAACCGCGGCCGGTATGTCGCGTCTGCGGTTTGCGATGGAAGATGGCGGGATCATTTCCTGCGATCAGTCTATTGAAACGAAAAGCCCTCTCCAACGGAGAGGGCTTTGTCGGGAGCTAACGGTAGCTTACGCTACGACTTCAATTCCCATCGAGCGCGCAGTTCCCTTGATGCTCTTAACCGCGGCTTCCACTGAGGCAGCGTTCAGATCAGGCATCTTGGTCTCGGCAATTTCGCGGACCTGCTTTTCCGTAACCTTGCCGACCTTATCCTTGTTCGGCGTGCCGGCACCCTTGGCCACACCCGCCGCGCGAAGCAGCAGATTCGAAGCCGGAGGGGTCTTGGTGACAAAGGTAAAGCTGCGATCGCCATAAACAGTGATCACGACCGGAATCGTCAGTCCGGCCATCTCCTTGGTCTGGGTGCGCGCATTGAACTGCTTGCAGAACTCCATGATGTTGACCTGCGCCTGACCAAGCGCTGGACCAACTGGAGGTGCCGGAGTAGCTTTGCCTGCTTCAATCTGAAGCTTGACGTAGCCTGTAACTTTCTTCGGAGGTGCCATGATGTTTCCTTCGGAAACAGCTTCTAGCTCCTAGCTTCTAGCTTTAAGCTGTTGGTTCTCAGTTCAATTTTGGTAGTACAGCCGCCGCATTCGCCTACAACCAGAGATCGCTAGGTGACCATCCGGCTAGAAGCTGGAAGCTAGTAGCTGGAAGCTGCATTACTCAATCTTTTCGACTTTGCTGAACTCAAGCTCAACCGGCGTGGAGCGTCCGAAGATCGTCACCATGACCTTGAGGGTCTCGCGATCTTCGTTAACCTCGTCAACGATGCCGTTGAAGTTGGCAAAGGGCCCGTCGGTAATTCGGACGGACTCGTTCTTTTCAAACCTGATCTTCTGCCTGGGCTTCTCTTTGGCTTCCTCAGAACGGAAGAGGATCGAGCTGATCTCTTCTTCGCTCAGTGCAACCGGCTTATCGCCCGTTCCAAGAAATCCGGTGACCCGCGGCGTTTCCTTGATGATGTGCCAGATCTGGTTATCCAGCTCCATCTCGATCAGCACATAGCCGGGCAGGAAGACTCGCTCAATTGTGCGCTTTTTGCCGTTGACCGTCTCGGTGACCGGCTCGGTGGGAATCATGATGCGGCCGAATTTCGACTCCAGCCCAAAGGCCTGGATGCGGCTCTCCAGCGATTCCTTGACCTTGCGTTCAAAGCCCGAGTAGGCGTGCAGGATGTACCAGCGGAAGTTCTCGTTCCGTGGGGCGGCAGCTTCGACCGCCGCTTCCTGTACGTGTTCCTGGTCCAATTCGTCTGTCATTCCTGTATCTCTTTTCAACTTCGGTGCGACTACTGCGGGCCGACCAGTTTGCCCATGAGCAAAGCTAGTCCATTGGAGAAAATGTAGTCTACAACGAAGAAAAATGCCGCGAAGACGAAGACCGTCACAAGCACAACCGTCGTAGTCGCCTGGACCTCTTTGCGCGAGGGGGTAACCACCTTGCGCATCTCGGCCCGTACATCACCGAGAAATGTACGCGCCCGTTCGATGCTCGTCGTTGTGTTCTGGACAAGCGCGTTGGGCTTCGCGGCCTTCTGTTTGTCTTCCGTGACCAATGCTGTCTTCGCCATACTTCTACTTCCTTCTGCTGTCCGGAACGATTCCGGGAGTTACTACACTCGGATCGGCACTCAATCTGGCAGGGGCGCTCGGATTCGAACCGAGGAGTTCGGTTTTGGAGACCGACAGTTTAACCACTGAGCTTACGCCCCTAAAAACCGGGTGCAAGTGTGAAGCGTGGGCCTGCGTTGCTTCCCACGCTTCACACTCCACACTTACTTAGTTTCTCTGTGCTTCCGGTGGCAACGGCAGCGCTTACAGAACTTCTCGAACTCGAGACGGCCGGTGGTCGTCTTCTTGTTCTTCGTCGTCGTGTAATTGCGCTCCTTGCACTCGGTGCACTGCAATGTCACAATTTCCCGCATCTTCTTATCCTAACTGATTCGGTGCGGATATGCTCCGCGCCGATCTTCTTGAATTCCTTACAGTGTGGGGGCGAAGTGTGTGGTGCGTCTTTCACACTCCACACTTCACACTCGTTCTTACGCGATGATTTCCGAGATAGCTCCAGCGCCGACGGTCCTGCCGCCTTCGCGAATGGCGAAGCGCAGTCCCTTTTCCATCGCAACCGGAGTGTGCAGCTCGATCTCCAGCTGGATGTTGTCGCCCGGCATCACCATCTCCGTGCCTTCCGGAAGCTTCGCCGTGCCCGTCACGTCCGTCGTGCGGAAGTAGAACTGGGGACGGTAGCCGTTGAAGAACGGTGTATGACGCCCGCCTTCTTCCTTCGACAGCACGTAAACCTCGCCCTTGAACTTGGTGTGCGGCTTGATCGAGCCCGTCTTGGCCAGAACCATCCCGCGCTCCACGTCTTCCTTGGGAATGCCGCGCAGCAAGAGACCAGCGTTGTCGCCAGCCAGACCTTCGTCCAGCTGCTTCTTGAACATTTCCACGCCCGTTACTACCGTCTTGCGCGTCTCGCGGAAGCCCACAATCTCGACTTCCTCGCCCACCTTCACCTTGCCGCGCTCGATACGGCCCGTCACCACCGTGCCGCGGCCCGAGATCGAGAAGATGTCTTCGATCGGCATCAGGAACGGCAGGTCCACCATGCGGTCCGGCTGCGGTACGTACTTGTCCACCGCCTCCATCAGCTCATCGATCTTGGCTTCCCACTGCGCTTCGCCGTTCAGTGCTCCCAGGGCCGAACCACGCACCACCGGGGCGTCGTCGCCCGGGAACTGGTACTTCGAAAGCAGCTCGCGCACTTCCATCTCCACCAGTTCGACCAGCTCTTCGTCCTCAACCGCGTCGCACTTGTTCAGAAACACCACCAGCGAGGGCACGCCGACCTGGCGGGCCAGCAGCACGTGCTCCTTGGTCTGGGGCATCGGGCCGTCCGTGGCTGCAACCACCAGGATGCCGCCGTCCATCTGCGCCGCGCCGGTGATCATGTTCTTGATGTAGTCGGCGTGACCCGGGCAGTCCACGTGCGCATAGTGACGGTTGGCCGTCTCGTACTCCACGTGCGCCGTCGCGATCGTGATACCGCGCTCACGCTCTTCCGGTGCGTTGTCAATCGTGTCAAACGAGCGGAACGTGTTCTTCGGGTTGTGCTTGGAAAGCACCTTCGTGATCGCCGCCGTCAACGTCGTCTTGCCATGATCAATATGCCCAATCGTACCCACATTCACGTGCGGCTTCGATCGATCAAACTTTTCCTTCGCCATGATGACCCCAAATCCTTTTCAGTCTCTTACGCCCGTTGCTCTCGAGAGGCGCCGGCTGCCCGGCTCCAGCCCCAAATCCGTACTACAACTGCTGCCTGTCACGAACTCAGTAATACGCGTACAGCTTCAAAAATCTCTGCCGCAATCCGTTCGGCACCTTCTCAACCGTCGCCAGGTACTTCTCCCGAATCAAAGACTGGTCGCTCACAGCAAGCCCGCCATACAGCCCGGCAGCATCCTTGCCAAAAAGCCCCGCAGCCAGAATCTCTTGAAACTGCCTGACCCGCAGCTTCTTGCTCCCTACCGAAGCCAGAAACAGATCGGCCCGGTTGGGAGCCAGCGCGGCATCGATCTTAGCCGAAAGCTGCTGAAACTGCGGCTCGTTCTGAACTGCGAATGTTGCCTGTTCGAACATTAATTTCCTTTGCCTGGCCTGCGTGCCTTTCAATCTCTGGAGCGGGAGACGAGGATCGAACTCGCGACCAACAGCTTGGAAGGCTGTGACTCTACCACTGAGTTACTCCCGCTCGTGCAACACGAAAAACCAAAATCTGGAGCTGATGACCGGGATTGAACCGGTGACCTCTCCCTTACCAAGGGAGTGCTCTACCAACTGAGCTACATCAGCCCTGCTTACAACTTACCTGCTCCGCTATCGCCTCGCCGGATCTTGTCTGCCTCACGGGCTACGTAAGCCCGAAAGACGAAGGTTCCGATAACGAAAAGCGGAATCCATCTGATTTCAATCTGCCTGCCAAAGAGAGGTACCGAACCCTCGCCCATGGTCACCCAGATTACCACTGCGAGAACGCCGAAGAGAGCCATTGCGATCCAGAACTTCCGGTCCCTCCTCTGGACCGAATCCGCTGCCGGAACAAGCTCGCTCGACATCCCGCCAATCCTCAACACATCCTGCTCCAACTACTGGTGCACAGGGAAGGATTCGAACCTTCGTAGTCCCAAAGGACGGCAGATTTACAGTCTGCTGCCATTAACCACTCGGCCACCTGTGCCCATCTTCCAAATCCGCCGCCGGTGGTCCACTTTAGCGCATCGCTCCGCTACCGGAAGCTTCCGGAGTAGTCGAAACTGATACCTGCGCCTCTGGGGAATTACCGCGGAGGACTGGATCGTTCCGATTTCACAGCCTGTCGTCTTTCCGACTGCAAACCGGGCAATCCACTAAACTTTGCCGCCTCAATCTTCCGTTTCCGGCAGTTCACGCCGGGATTGAGTGGAGCTGGCGAAGGGATTTGAACCCCCGACCCTCTGATTACAAATCAGATGCTCTACCAGCTGAGCTACGCCAGCCTAAACCTGCCGCAAAACCGGCCTGTAGCCTCAAATATAAGCGGACACACCAACACCCGCCACAGCCGCGGCACAGAATTCAAGATTAGCACAGGCCCGGCGGAGGGGCAAACCGCCGGCTATGCGGCTTTCGGCTTGACTTTTTGCCATGATGAAGCGCTACGCGCAAGGCGCAAATCGTACTCATTTGCAGATTGAGCCAGAACTGCGCCAGCAATCCAAAATAGATGCCGAGCCGCAGAGCTGTACCCGCAGAAATTGAGCGCTTGCCACGAACAATGTCCCCTATCCTCGGCTGCGGAACGCTCAGATCTTTGGCCAGCCGATAGGCTGTTAGCCCCATCGGCTCCATGAATTCCGTCAGCAGAATCTCTCCGGGATGAATCACCGCAGCTGATTTCATTTCCTTCCTCACACCTTGGCGAAATCGGGAATCGATCCATTCAAACACGATCTATCTCTCCCAGAGAATCAGTTACGCTGTTTGTCATTTACCTACTCCCGGCTTACACTGAATTGCCCCAGACGCCAGTTTTCATCTCAGGAGTACCCTGTGCACCGTCGCAACATTTTCATACCTATTTTCTCCGTCGCCCTGACCTTATCGCTCGCTCAGCAAATCACACCGCTGCCAGCTCAGGAGACGTCGCCGCAGCCTGCACCGGCACCATCGGGCACGCCAGTCCCGGCGGCGGGAAAGCCCAGAATTTTCATCACGGATAGCCAGTCATGGGAGGTAAGTGGTTCGGCAGGCGGAGCCAACGGCGCCTTCGCTGCACAATCGCACGGAGGTGCTAGGCCCCAAACTGCAGAGATCATCAAGACGTTTGGCGAGCGCTGCTCCGAGGTGATTGTTAACAACAAACAGGACTTAGCGGACTACATTGTCGTGCTGGATCATGAAGGCGGAAAGGGCTATCTCCGGCATCGGAATAAGGTCGCCGTCTTTGAACATGTTTCAGGAGATGTTGTCGTTAGCCATTCGACGTTATCCCTTGGTGGGTCGGTGGAAGACGCGTGCAATGGAATCACTCAGCATTGGGCGACTCATAGCAGCGATATCCTTGCCGCAAAGGCAAAGACTCCAGCCCCTCCTTCGACTGCCCCCGCTGCAATTCCAATCGTCGCAGCGGCTTCTCCCGCGCAATCCTCATTGACCGTAGACTCTACCCCTGTCGGAGCTGATATCGAAATCGATGGAGCTTTCGTGGGCAACACTCCTTCCACAATCTCCGTCACACCCGGCCCACACGACATCAGCATCAGGAAGAAGGGTTTTACACCCTGGACTCGCAAGCTGATTGCCACCGTCGGCAGTGTTCATGTCAACGCCGAACTCGAACAGGAAACTTCTAAATAAAAGCTTGAATCTTCACCTTAACGGCAACCGGTCAATTACATCGGCAACGGCGGAACCCGTGTGCCTGCTAGTAGTCCAAGTAATGCCGTTTGTCAATTCCCCTCCCTCGGCTTACACTGGATTGCCCCCATATACCAGTTTGAATCTCAGGAGTACCCATGCACCAATGCAAGACTTCCCTGCCTGTTCTCTCCGTCGTCCTGACACTATCACTCCTCGCGCAACAAACGTCGCCGCTCATGGCTCAGGAGGCGCCACAATCCCAGGCAGCTCAAACTCCGTCCGCACCGCCGCCCCCAAACACGTTGCTCGACGGGACGCCCGTAAAGCTACGCCTGAGTCAGACAATCTCCTCGGCAGATGCAAAGACCGGGCAGGAGATTCCTTTTGAGGTGATCGAGGAAGTAAAGGTCGATGACACTGTGGTTATCCCCAAAGGCGCGAGCGCCATTGCCAATGTCACGGAAGCAGATCACAAAAAGACCATGGGTCGAGCCGGAAAGCTCAATATCGCAATCAGCTATGTGCGTCTGGCAGACAGCGAGAAGGCTACCCTCCGCGCGGTCAAGGAATCCAAAGGAGGCGGGCACGTAGGAGCCATGACTGGCGCTATGGTGGCGACCTCCATCGTCTTCTTCCCCGCCGCTCCGCTATTCCTTTTCATCCACGGCAAAGACGTAACCATCCCTCAAGGCACCGAAATTACTGCCTTCGTCCAGGGAGATATGCATCTCGATATGAACCAGTTCGGCGGGTCGGGCGCCACAGGCGCAACGGGATCTGCGACCGCCACCGGACAAGCCAGCCTGTTCATCGAATCCACTCCCAACGGTGCAGATATTGAGGTAGACGGAGCCTTTATCGGCAACACGCCATCCACGGTTGCCGTCGCTCCAGGCCCGCACGACATCAGCGTAAAGAAGAAGGGTTTTACACCCTGGACTCGCAAGTTGAACGCCTCCGCGGGCAGCGTCCACGTCAACGCCGACCTCGAGCCGGAAGCACCGATAGCTCCGGCAACGCTGGCCACCCCCAAATAGGCGTTCGCCAGCCGGCGTGTGGCAGGTGGTACGGTTATCGATAGCGACTTTGATGCTCAGACGTACCCGTAGGACACTTTGGATTGTGGCTGTTGTGCTGCTCGTACTCGCAGCAGCCATCTATCTGCGCTTCAAGGCTCCGCCAGAGTCGGCCCGTCTCCTGCCTGAGTCCGATGGCATTGTCTACGTGAATCTGCGCCCACTGCGCGCGCTGGTTCACAAGAACCTGAAGCCAGTCACCCGCGCCCCCGACTACCAGGCATTCATCGACGCCACCGGCATCGACTGGGAGCGTGATCTGGAAGAGGCTGCGGTGGCCCTGCATCGCATGCCCGACCCGCGCGGCCCCAACGGACCAGTGGCCTACTCGATGGTTCTGGTGGGAAAAGTGGACGGCAAGGCCCTCGCTCGCTACCTCGATGCCCGCTCCGCCGGCAAAGAGACTTACGCCGGCCACATCATCTACAGCCTGCCCAGTGAAGGCCGCACCGTGCGCGTAACGCAGATCGGCTACGATATGGTGGCCATCTCCAACCATCCCAGCACCGAGCAGATTCACTCCATCGTGGACCGCCATCGCACCGCCGCCATGCCATTCTCCGGCTCTACGCTGCTCGCCGAGCACTATTCGGAGATGCCTATTCTCTCAGTAGCCTGGGGCATGGGCCAGATTGGCCTGCCGTTCACCGAAAACGGCGGCATTCAGGTATTTGGAATGACGCTTCCTCTACCTCCCGACACCACTTTTCTCGCCTCGATCCATTGGGCGGGTGCACTCAAGCTTCGAGTCGTGGAGATAGCCGACAGTGATACCACGGCGAACAACCAGGCGGCTAACCTGAATCTGCTCTTGACGATAGCGCGCAGCGCTACCGCGGCCCTCGCCCCAACCACGGCGAACGACAGCCTGAAAGAAGTCTTGCGCACCGCCGAGATCTCGCAGCATCGCAATCGCGTAACGGCCAATGCCACACTCCCGCAAAACCTGCCGGTCGCGCTGCTCAACAACTCGGATTCCGAATCCGCTAATCGGTTTAGCGACAAACCTTCCGACGACAAAAAGTAGCAGAAATAACAGTCCTTTTTCGTCCTGCCGCTTCTAAATAAGTGGAATGGCACAGTGTCGCAAGAACCCCAACGCACAGACCGCACGATGATTGCGTCCTGAAAAGGCCGCACTTCGTCCTCGTAGACAATCCGGTTTTCACCTAAGGAGTTTTATGCTGGCATCCCTTCGAACATTCCCCGGCGTTTCCGCCCGCTCTGCTTCGCTTCGACTTGCCATCCTCTGCCTGACCCCCGCAGCGCTACTCGCCTCCTCATGTCACTCCCAATCACCGGACACGGCATCTGCATCCACCGGCGATCCAACAACTTACGCGGACTGGAACCAGCAGCACCCCGGAGCCCATCGCAGGATCACCGCCGCCGACCTGCCCGCGCCTGCTCCCGGAGAAGCAGTCGACAATACGCCACACCTGATTCCGCGTCCAGCCGATGCATGGCCCCAGGCGCCCGCAGGCTATAAAGTGACCCTTTACGCCGGCGGTGACGCAGCTCCAATGCAGCGTGCCGACAACAAGCAGAACATGGAGCAAAGCGGCGGCACCTTCACCATGCCACGCCTGATTCGTACCGCGCCCAACGGCGATCTCTTTCTGGCCGACTCCGGCGCAGGAGCCATCGTGATCCTCCGTGGCGTTGGCAAAGACGGCAAGGCGGCACAGATCGAGAAGTTCGCCACCGGCCTCGACCACCCATTTGGAATAGCCTTCTATCCCGCCGACAAACCGAAGTACGTCTACGTCGGCAACGCAACCACCGTGCAGCGCATTCCGTACCACACCGGCGATGTGCATGCCACGGGTGCTCCTGAGACGATCGTGCCCGACATTCCGGGCTACGCCCAACTCCGGGGCGGCGGCCACTGGACCCGCGACGTAGTCTTCAGCAAAGACGGCAAGCACTTGCTCGTCTCCGTCGGCTCAGCCTCGAACATTGACGATCCGGACACCCACCCCAGCGAATTTCACCGCGCGGACGTTCTCGAATACACACCCGAGGGTAAATTCATCGAGGTGTACGCATCCGGCATCCGCAACTGCGTTGGCGAAGCCATCAATCCCACCACCGGAATGCTCTGGTGCTCCACCAACGAGCGCGACAATCTCGGCAATCACCTCGTCCCCGACTATGTCACCTCGGTCAAAGAAGGGGGCTTCTACGGCTGGCCCTGGTATTACATCGGCGCTCATCAGGATCCACGACTGCCGCAGCCCTGCGCCAACGGCACCGGCCCCAACCTGCAGGCTGCGTCTCTCACCTCTGACCTGGCCAGCAACTGCCAGCGCGTAGACCTCTCCTCTAAAGTCATCACGCCCGACGTTCTGGTGCAGCCTCATATGGCTTCGCTGCAGATGCTGTTCTACCCTCCCACCGGCAAGTTTCCCAAGGAATTCACCGGAGACATCTTCGCCGCAGAACATGGCTCCTGGAACCGGGCCAATCGCGCCGGTTATGAAATCATTCATATCCCGATGCACGACGGCCACCCTACTGATGGAAGCTACGAAGACTTCCTCACTGGCTTCGTGACTTCGGACGGCCAGGTCTGGGGGCGGCCAGTTGGTGTAACCGTCGGAGGCGATGGAGCGCTCTACGTCACCGATGACGGCACCCGCAGCGTTTGGCGCGTAGCCTACTCCAGCCGGTAGCCCGGCTGCAGAGAGAGATGGGGAGAGGCTAGCCTCTCCCCATCCTGTTTTTGCAACGTTTCTCAAGGATACGGAGAGTCTTCGCGCGAAATGCTTTAATGGCTGTGACTAATATTTACCCCTTAAGGAGTTCTATGCGCGCCTCACTGCTCCGCTCTGCTCCCCTTCGACTCACAGTTTGCCTCCTTGCACCCATAAGTCTACTAGCTCCCGGTTGTTTCGCTTCCGGACCGGCTTCCGGTGCCGATAAAGTGTCCACTACCCTCACCGGGCAGGCTGCCTTTACCGACTTCTCCCACGAAGCTCCCGGCGTACGGCGTCATGTCACGGCGGCCGATCTGCCTGCCCCCGCGCCCAGCGAATCTGTAGATAACGGGCCCAAAATGGTTCCGCGGCCGGAGGGTGCGTGGCCAGTAGCTCCCAAGGGATTCAAAGTTGAGATGTATGCTACCGGCCTCGAAAATCCGCGGCTGATCCGCACTGCTCCTAACGGCGACATCTTTCTGGCGGAGAGCCGGGCGAACAAGATCATAGTTCTTCGCGGTATCGGCGCGGATGGGAAAGCAAAAGAAGTCTCAGAATTTGCGACCGGCCTGAACTTGCCTTTCGGCATAAACTTCTATCCGGCCGGGCCGAATCCGAAGTGGGTCTACGTCGGCAACACCGACGGCGTGGTCCGATTTCCCTACCAGAGCGGTGACAAAGTTGCTCGCGGGCCAGCCGAGCAACTCTTCGAACTGCCAGGCGGCGGTCATCTCCGCGGAGGTGGCCACTGGACGCGCGACCTGGCCTTCTCCAAAGACGGAACCAAATTGTTCGTTTCAGTTGGATCGCTCTCGAACGTCGACGATGCGGATACGCATCCCGCCGAATTTCATCGCGCCAACGTGCTCGAATTCACGCCTGAAGGCAAGTTCGTCAAGATCTACGCCTCAGGCATTCGCAATTGCGTCGGCGAAGCGATCAATCCCACCACCGGCGAACTGTGGTGCTCGACCAACGAGCGTGACGGTCTGGGAAATAATCTCGTTCCGGATTACGTGACTCATGTGCAGGAAGACGGCTTTTACGGCTGGCCGTGGTACTACATGGGCGGCCATCAGGATCCCCGGCACGAGGGCAAGCATCCCGAATTGCAGTCCAAAGTCATCACGCCGGATATTCTCGTGAATCCCCATTTCGCTTCCCTCGAAATGCTCTTCTACGAGGGCAAACAATTCCCGTCCGAGTACCACGGAGACGGATTCGCCGCCGAGCACGGATCGTGGAATCGCGCCGCTCGCAGCGGATACGAAGTCATTCGGTTACCCATGAACGGTGGCCGCGCCACTGGCGAATACGAAGATTTTCTTACTGGATTCGTCCTGCCCAGTGGCGATGTCTGGGGCCGTCCTGTCGGCGTTGCGGTAGCTGCAGACGGTTCCCTCTTCGTGACCGACGACGGAACCCAATCGGTATGGCACGTAATCTACACTGGCAAATAACCTGCACGCACCAAACACAAAGGGGACAGGCTCTAGCCTGTCCCCTTTGTGTTTAGTAAGGTTGACCTATCTGGAAACTACTTGGAACCCGCAGCAGCAGCCGGAGCGTCGTTGGCCGCCGTTTCCTCGAAGGTTTCGCGGAGATACTTGTGAGGATTTACAGGCACGTTATTGATGCGTACCTCATAGTGGAGATGCGGTCCCGTCGAGCGACCACTGTGGCCCACATATCCCAGGATCTGCCCGCGAATCACATGCTGCCCCGCAAGCACGATCATTCCGGAAAGATGTCCGTAGACCGTCTTCACACCATGGCCGTGGTCGACGATGACCTCTCGCCCATAGCCACTCACCATCGCTGCCGAATCCACCAACCCGTCTGCCGTCGCGCGAACTACAGTGCCATTCGGTGCAGAAATATCCAGGCCCGCATGGAAAGCGCCTTCTCCATTGAAGGGATCTTCGCGCTCCCCAAAGCTTGAAGTAACCCGGCCTTCCACAGGCCACATTGCGGGGGCATCGGCGATCTGTGTCCAATCGCTCAGGCGGGAGCTCGTACCGGAAGTCAATCCGCCCTCCAGCGCCCGGGAAACCCGTCCGGACAGCGCCTGACTGCGCAGGGCATAGAACTGGTCGAGAGAAAGCTTTACCTGTTGCTGATTCACGTCGTCCGTGACCGCAAGGTTGGTAGGAGTCGCAGCCGCTGCAGCAGCAGCAACCTGTTTCCTGCCTGAATTGACTTTGTTTTGCTTCAGTCCGTAGATAGCGGTTACTTCACTGGCCAGTGCACCGAGAGATGCCACCTGGATATCGCGCTGATGGGCAACTGCTGCCATCTGCTGATAATTCTTGCGGAGCGTCTCGCGCTCCTGACGGACCTGATTGAAACTCTCTGTTTTCAGCAGCATACGGGTATATGACCCGGCCAGCCCGACAATCGTAAATGCACCGACAAGAGCAGCCGCAACAAAGCCATAGACATAATGAACTGGAACAGAAACCTTGCGGACCCGGCCATCTTCTTCATCCCGGGCCACAAACAAAATGTAATAACGTTTACGCAGCATAAATTTCCCTCGACGCCAATCCGAATGCAGTTGCACCTTGACAGGGAAAACGCTCGGAACATTGGAAGATATCCGAGCCGCCCCGCTCAGAAAGCTTCCTGCTGAACAGACATGACCGAATCTGGTAAGTCTTATTGTAGTTCAACGGGGGACGAGTTCCTTCCGATTACCCAAGTTTGATCCACAATACATGATTTTTTTCGTTATGCCAGACAACCTTTTACATTTGTCCGACGCGTATGCTGCAGAAAGAGTGCAAACACGTCAATCCAAACCGAATACCCCTTCGCCGGGCATCAAGCTCACTACTGCGGCCGCTCTAAAGACAGACGCCAAAACCGGCGAATTGGCTCTGCTGACTTCGATTCGAAGCCGTAGCCGCCTGATCGGAAGCAGCCGGGTACAGCTCGGCATCGGCGACGACTGCGCGCTGCTTCGGCCTCGCCCCGGTGAAGAACTGGCCGTCACCACCGACCTTTCCATCGAAGGACGCCACTTCCGCCTCGACTGGCACCCGCCGGAGTCGGTTGGCCACCGCACCCTGGCGCGCGGATTGAGCGATCTGGCAGCCATGGGCGCGCGGCCGATGGCTGCATTCCTTTCTCTCGGTCTACCGCGCGAGCTGACTATCTCCCAATCCGGAGCGCGGTCGTGGGTCGACCGTTTTCTGGATGGCTTGCTGGAGCTGGCCAAACAACATCGCGTTCCGCTCACAGGCGGCGACCTCGCCGAATCCCCGATTGCCCTCGCCGATATCGTGCTCATTGGCGCCTTGCCGCGGGGTGACGCCCTGCTCCGTTCCGGAGCCCGGCCTGGTGATGCCATCTACGTCACCGGTGGCCTCGGCGGCGCGGCCGCTGAACTGGGCGCTTTGGGCAAATCGCCGGAGGGCTTCGCCAGCGCCACCGCATCAACCCAAACTTCGCCCCATCTCTATCCGCAGCCTCGCATCGCACAGGGTATTCGCCTGCGAAAGCTGGCCTCGGCTGCAATGGACCTGAGCGACGGCCTCTCGACCGACCTTGTGCACATCTGCGAAGAATCCAGAGTAGCTGCAGAAATTGACGAGTCCGCAATCCCGCTCGGCCCCGGCGCAACACTTGAAATGGCCCTGCACGGCGGCGAAGACTACGAACTGCTCTTCACCGCGCCCGCGTCAGCGCGAATTCCGCGCACGATCCTCGGAATTCCCCTCACCCGCATCGGCCAGATCAAGCCGATGATTCGGCGCAAGCCGCTGGTAACCCTGCTTAGCTCTACAGGCGCGGAACCGCTGCTGCCGCACGGCTGGGAGCATTTTTCCGGCGACAAGTGATGGCCTCTATTTGGGCTTCAGCCTCTTCGTGAACTCGTAGCTGCGATCGAGGTACTTCTGCAGCTCCCTGGTCTTCAGTAACAGCGAAGCAGGCACAGCCACCCAATCCTTCTTAACCACCCCGTACGTTTCAAACAAAGTGGTTTTGTATTTCTTCAGGAACGGATCAACTTCGTCGTGAGCCAGTCGGATACCTAGTACGCCCGACTGATCAAGATAGGTGAACATGTGGCCGTGCACCGAGGTATATGGGTGAACATCGCCTTTGCGCTCGATCTCCGGACGAGTAGCAATGAGCTTCTCGTAAAGCTCAAGCGTCTCGGCCGGTATCTTGCTCTCTTTTTTCTTCGCCACAGACTCCTCCAGCACGCGGGAGCAAAGTAGCATCATTTCACCGCCCCTGACAATCCAGCGTGGAAGTCAATTCAGCTGAAACTCGTCCTCATCATCCGACCCGATCGGCTGTCCCGGCGGCGTGGCGAGCGTTGGCGGAGTAGCAAACTTTGCCGGCTCCTTGAGGAACCGCTCGATCGTATCGAGAGAACCGATCACATGCGGGCTGTCTTTCGGCTGCACCACACCGTTCTTCAGCCAGGTCTGCAAATCGAGAATCGCCGCCAAAGTCTCCGCCCGCGCTTCAGGCGAAGCCTCCTTTGCGACCGCGAGGCTCATCAGGTGCGTCAGCACCTCTTCCTCTACACTGAACTGCGTTTCCGCCGCCAATCCCGTTGCTCTCCGAGCTCCCCACGTCGCATTGAGCGTCCCGTTGATGACGTCCTTCAGCCCCGGATAATTCGCTTCTCGCGCGTGGTACTCAACCAGCCGGCTCGCCCTGCTTGGATCGAACAGAAGCGACGTCGTTAATCCCGCTGCTGCTTCAACCGCCCCTTCTGGATCGAAGGTCAGGCCGGTGTGCCCTTCAAAAGATTCCCGGGTGCGCGGATAGCCGGGCGGATTCGGCGGCAGCTTGGCCAGTAACTCATCCGGAAGGGTCAGCGTCTGCGCGTCGAGCGTCTTGAGCACAGCGGCCAGCGCGGTTCGCTGTCGATCCGGGGAAACCATCTCCGTTACCATGCCTGTCTCTTTTGAATTTGCCGCGCGCACGGCATAACTGTAGTCGAGACCGCCAATGAGCTTCGCCGCCGCTTCCGTCTGGTAGCGATGCAGCAGATAGAGCGGCACCAGCGTCTCTTCCAGCTCTGACATCGGAGTGCCCGGACGAATCGCATTCTCTCCAAACCGCGCCAGCGCAGCCTTGCGCACGGCGAGAATCCGGTCCAGTTCCGCTGCCGCATCCGGCCCGTTATCCCACAGATGCCCATAAGGATTCGCGCTCCCCAGCGGCCGCGAATCGGCATCGGTAATGTACCGCAAGCCATGCGTCTCATTCTCCCGGAGCATCTGGCTCAGGCCCGCAGCCTCAGTAGCGGCGGAAGAAAACTCCGAATAGCCATAACGAATCGCCGCAATGTCCCATGCGCCGACGCCCACCGCGTAGGCTTTATCCAGGGACGGCTTGCCGCTCGCGTCCAGCGTGATCCACGGGTGCGGATAGTCCATCACCGAAGTGCCCGGCGCGACCGACGACGCAGCAAAGTTATGTTCCAGTCCAAGCGTGTGCCCCACCTCGTGCGCAGCAAGCTGGCGGGTTCGTGCCAGCACCATCCTCTCCATGTCTGGAGGAATCGGCTTGCCCTCCATATAAGGAGCAAGGAGCGCCTCGGCAATCTTGTAATCCTGCCGCGCGCGCAGGCTGCCCAGCGTCACCTGGCCCTTGATGATCTCTCCGGTCCGCGGATCGGCCACGGCCTCGCCATAGCTCCAGCCACGCGTCGCGCGATGCACCCACTGGATCATGTTGTAGCGAATATCCATCGGGTCCGCACCCTCGGGCAGCACCTCGACGCGAAAACCGTTCCTGAATCCCGCTGCCTCAAATGCCTTGCCCCACCAGTTCGCGCCCTCCACCAGCGCCGAGCGAATCGGCTCCGGCGCACCGCGATCGACGTAGTAGACAATCGGCTTGACTGGCTCGCTGACCGCTGCCTTTGGATCGCGTTTTTGCAGGCGGTGACGTACCAGCACCCGCTGGTCCATCGGTTCGTCGATAGGCGTGGAGTAGTCGCGGTACTGCAGCGGGAAAAAGCCCGAGCGCGAATCAAATCTCCGCGGCGTGTACCCCGGCCCCGGCAGCTCGATCAGAGAAGTATGTTCGCGCAGCGTGATCGCGTGCGGATCGGGCGTCACCGAAGCAACGAATTCGCCTTTGGGCCGCCCCTCCGCAACAAAGGTCAGAATCGCCTCGACCTCGGTGTTCTTCGGAAAGTTCTTCGTATTGTCGAGCGTGATCGCACTGCGATTGGCATCAAGGTGGTAATTGCCCTGGTTGGCGGCCTGCAGGCTCTCTGTCACGCCATGCGCATCGCGCAAAAAGAAATCCGTCGCATCTACCAGCAGACGACCATTCTCCTCTGCCTCCAGCTTGAAACCCCACAACACCGATTCCGCAAACGACTCCCGCACCGCAATACGTTCCGCCGCATCAGCCGCGCTCGAGCGATAGCTGAGATTAGGTGCAACCAGCAGCACCTTGCCGCCAACATGCAAAAAGTGAACTACGCGGCCTTGGCCAAGCTGGCCCCGATCCAGCCCGATATCGTTCGATCCCAGCCCGTACGGCAACTGATCGAGCAGAAGAAAATCTTTCCCCAGCTCTGGAATCTCCAGATAAAGTTTGCCTGCCTTCCCGTCCCAATCCGTTGGGAAAAGGCCATCTTTATGTTCCATTCCTGCGATTTTTTGCGTAATCGTCTGGGGAGCATTCGAAGAAGGAGTATCCTCGCCCAACATCGGAAACGAGGCCACCAGCAAAGCAAGAGAAAGAGTGCAGCGCGCGCGTAAAGACAATAGAAACCTCTCTGGAAGCAGATTACCGTACACCATTCGTACCGCAGCGCAGCAATTTTCATCCGGGGCGCATATGCTCTAGAAGGATGTGACCCCCTCATCAGGAAGGCAGAATGACCACGAAGGCAGAAATAGACGAGCTCTTCCGCCAGACACTCGAAGGCGACTACGACGACGAAGACGACGAAGGCGGCCCCTGGGAGGCAGTAAGCAAGCTGCAGGCAATCGCCAGCCGCGAAGTCTTCGATCGCGCGGTGCAATGGAGTCGCAACAACAATCCGGCCAAGCGGCGTCGCGGCATCGATATTCTGGCTCAACTCGGTAAAACGGAAGACCATCCTGACACCGTATTCGCTGCCGAAACCTATGCCGTCGTTGTCGCCGTCCTTGAAGACGAGCTGGATTTGCAGGTTATCGACTCGTGCCTCGTGGCGCTCGGCCATCTTGGCAATCCGGCCGCGGTGCCTCTCATCCTGGATCATCGCGCCAACTCCGACCCCGACGTCCGTTTCGCAGTCGCGTTTGCGCTCGGCTCTTTTGCAGACGATCCAAGCGCCATCCCGGCATTGCTGCGCCTGATGGAGGATGACGATCCTGATGTGCGTGATTGGGCCACGTTTGCTCTCGGCGTGCAGGGCAGCACCGACACTCCCGAGATTCGCGAGGCGTTGATCGAGCGGCTCGACGACGGAAACCCCGACACACGCGAAGAAGCAGTCGCCGCCCTCGGCAAGCGCAAGGAACTGCGCGTCCTCCCCGACCTGATCGAGCTGCTCCAGCAGGAAGAAGTTTCTTACGGCGTCGTCGAAGCCGCCTGCCATCTGCTCGACATGCCTCAAATC
>Ga0206936_1015_pt1 | contig 59658 bp, 44 predicted proteins | sample Alteio_BWOrgHeat_14_FD_152922 | JGI IMG/M metagenome (GOLD analysis project Ga0206936, IMG submission 152922) | Enriched cells from forest soil in Barre Woods Harvard Forest LTER site, Petersham, Massachusetts, United States -... | ecosystem: Environmental > Terrestrial > Soil > Temperate forest >... | reverse complement strand
CAGCCCCGTTTCCGTAAACACATGATGCCCAAAATCCCCACTCGCAAACTGGTTAAAAGCCACCTCATTGAAGGTCGCACGTTCAGCCATCGCCAGATATTTCTGATTGCCGGTAGCCTTCCATAACTGAAGGTTTAGCCTCAGCCAATCCGCCTCCCCGCAACCCTCCGTCCGATGATTGTTCGGGCTCCACCCCTCAGGCACCCCACCCGTAATCAGCGAATCCTTCGATTCGGCAATGTCACTCCACGCAGCCTCACATCTGCTGAGCAGCCGTGCATCGCCCGTCACCGCTTGCAAATCCATCGCCCCTCGAACACTGCACAAATAGCCGTGAACGTGATCGCTCGGCCTCCGCTCGGTAACAGCAAAAACATCCTCCGCCAGCTTGCGGTATCGCTCGTCCTTGGTGACCGAGTAGAGATTCGCCAGCCCCTCCGTCTGCTGCGTCCAGCAGATATAACTCGATGCAAAATGAGCCGCGCCAAACTCCTCGCGAATCTCCTTCGACAGCATCAGCGGCCCGATACGGACCAGCCAGTCTCCCAGCTTCCGGCAAGAAGCCAGCACTTCCGCCGAAGACCGCAGCCGGTAATACTCCAGCAAGCCAACCAGTAGCCGCCCGTTACCCCAAAGCAGCGCCAAGTCCATATCGGTCGGCTTGTCATAGTGAAACGTACTGCCGAAATACCCATCCGGCTTCTGCAGCGCAACCACCTTCGCAACCAGCGAATCCAGCCCAGGAAACTGCGTTTCATAAACCCGCGAAGCAGTCGCCAGCGCCCCAATATACCGCCCCGAAACATCCCCGCTGAACTCCGTAAACCGCCGCCTCCCGGCAGTCCCAAAGTTGCCGGGCGCAACGTCAGCCAGCACAAACTCCTGCGTATAAGCCGGCGACCCTCCCGACAGCACCCTCCGCAGCGTCGTCTCGTACCGCGCCCCGATCGGAGTATCGATCGGAGTATCCACCTCCACAGCCTTCATGCCGGCGTCGGTCTTGCCAGGCGCCACCACAGCCGCCGTCTCTCCGTAGCCAGTCCGGAGACTCGCTGCCAGTGGAACCAGAGCAGCAGATTTAACGAAGTTTCTACGATCCATTGAGGTTGCTCCGGAGTAGTTGTTTCGCACTCACGACCCAGCGAACGCGCCGATCAGGAGCCAATCATACCGGAGCACTATCCAATCTTGCCCAGCGTCCCGGCACTCCTGATAAGCTGTTCTAAGTAAACGGTTACCGGCCGCATCGCCATTGGCTCAAGCCTCCAAGGAAACGCCATGCTCCTAGCCTCACTCAGAGAAGAAGTCCTTCACGCCAACCAGGAGATCGCCCGCCTAGGTCTAGCCATCCACACCTTCGGCAACGTCAGCGGCATCAGCCGTGGTGGAGTCGACGGCTCGGGCGAAGAACCCATCGTCGCCATCAAGCCCAGCGGCGTCGCCTACGCCACCATGACAGCAGCGGATCTGGTCCTCACCACCCTCGACGGCGCAATCGTTGAAGGCACCCTCAACCCCTCCAGCGACCTCGATACCCATCTGCTCCTCTATCGCGAATTCCCCCAGATCGGCGGCGTCGTCCACACCCACTCCGAATTCGCCACCTCATGGGCGCAGGCCTGCAAGCCCATCCCCTGCTTCGGCACCACCCACGCCGACTATTTCCACGGCCCCGTCCCGGTCACCGAACCCCTCACCGCCGCAGAAGTCACCGAAGCCTACGTCCTCAACACCGGCGTGGTAATCGCTCGCCTCTTCCGCGAACAGAACCTCGACCCCATCGCCGTCCCTGGCGTACTCGTCGCCGGACACGCCCCCTTCGCCTGGGGCAAGACCGCCGCCGCCGCCGTCGAACACGCCGACCTGCTCGAATACATAGCCCGCCTGGCTTATCGCACCGTTATGCTCGAAGGCCCCGCCGCAGGCCTCGCCACCTGGGTCGGCGAACACCACTACCAGCGCAAACACGGCCCAAAAGCCACCTATGGCCAGAAAAGCGGCGCTAAGTAACCTGTTATCAGTGAGGAGTGGTTAGTGGAATGTGACTTAACCAGCTACCACTACATCATCTCTGTAATTCCATAGCGCGATTCCATTCCCCATAGACTTCGTGAGCTTTTCGCGTAAAAGTCAGAACAAATTACGGAGATCCGGGTAACCTCCGGAACTCAACCAAGTCTATAGGCGTATTCATTTCAGTAGTTTGGACAAAGGTAACTGGTCATAAACTTTCTCCCCCGAAAACATGGCAACTAACGTGCATTATCGATTCGCTTAGGGCTCCCCCAAGATGGAGACAAATCTATACAACCGGGTAGTTGCAACGCTTCTGGCCATAGCGACAGTTGCCCTGGTTCTGCTCGCTGTCTTCAATCTCCAGCAGGAGAGCCGCTACCAACAACCAGACGACGGTGTTGTCTGGACTGAAGCCCAAAGTAAAGTTCTGCCCGGACTGATCGCCGTTCACGTTCTGCCGGAAGGCCCCGGAGCTCAGGCGGGTATCGAGCCGGGCGATCTGCTCACCGCCGTCAATGACCGCACCATCGAGATCGGTGCCGACCTCGACCGCGAACTCAAGCACACCGACGTATACGGCAAAGCCGAATACAGCATCATCCGCCGGGGCATCTCGCTCGACACGCCGGTCATCGTCATCCCCATCCCTGCCGATCGCAGTCTTCTGGACTTCACCCGCGTCATCGGCCTCGTTTACCTCGCCATCGGCCTCTACGTCCTCTTCCGCCGCTGGACCGCGCCGCGCGCGATGCACTTCTACATCTTCTGCCTGGTCTCGTTCGCGCTGAACACCTTCCACTACACAGGCCGGTTCGATTATCTCGACTGGATGATCTACTGGGGCAACGTCCTCGCCGACGCCCTCCAGCCCGCGCTATTCCTGCATTTCGCGCTCGCCTTCCCCGAAGAGCGTCTCTCCCGCTGGAACCGCCGCTGGCTCCTGCCCCTCGTCTACGCCCCGGCTCTCGGCGTCGTCGCCCTGCGCATCACCGCCATGCTCCTGTGGCAGGCGACATTCACCCTTCGCCTCAAGCTCGACCAGATCTCCACGGCCTATGTCGCCGCTTACTTCGTATTCGCTTCGATCCTCTTCCTGCGCAGCTATGCCCGCGCCAACACGCCTCTTCTCCGCCAGCAGCTCAAGTGGCTCACCCGCGGAACCATGCTCGCGGTCCTTCCCTTCACCGTTCTTTACGCCATCCCGTTCCTCACTGGCATTCCAGTCCCGGGAACGCTGCAAAAAATAGCCGGCCTCTCGCTCGTCTTCCTGCCGCTCACTTTCAGTTGGGCCATCGTGCGCTACCGGCTCATGGATACCGACCTCATTTTCAAGCGCGGCGTTGCCTACACCCTCGCAACCGGCACGCTGGTCGGCGTCTACTTCGGAGCCATCGCGCTCATCTCCGAACAGGTTCATACCCGGCTGCCTGAAGCCATCCGCGAGTGGGGACTGGTCATCACCATCCTCATCACCGCGCAGCTATTCGATCCCCTGAAGCGACGCTTCCAGACCTGGGTCGACCAGGTCTTCGATCGTCACAAGTACGACTACCGCAAGGCTCTAGTCGAATTCGGCCGCGGCCTCAGTTCCGAGACCGACCTTCAGGCGCTCCTCAACTCCATCGTCGAGAAGCTGCCTCACACCCTGCTCGTCTCCAAAGTCGCCGTCTTTCTAGCCGACCCCGCCGAACCATACGGCCACTACCGCCTCGCCGCATCCCATGGCCTACCCCCGGAGCGCGACGTCGTTCCCGGAGAGCTTCACCTTGATTCCGCCGACCTCACCCATCTGGATCTCGGATTCCTCGACTTCGACGGAGCCGGCCGCCAGTCCCATATCTTCTTCGAGAACACCCAGCAGACCCTTCATCTCCCCGAGAATCAGCGAACCACCGCCGCTCTGCTCGACCTCAACTACTACCTCCCCTGTCGCGTGCAGGACGCAAGTACATCCGGCGCAGGCGCCCGCACACGCACCATAGCCGTCATCGGTCTCGGCCGCACTATCGGCGGCGACTTCCTCTCCAGCGAAGACGTCGAACTCCTCGAATCCCTCGCCAGTTACATCGGCATCGCCCTCCAGAGCGCCAGCCTCTACGCGCGTCTCGAAGCACAGGTCAGCGAGTTCGAACGCCTCAAAGAGTTCAACGAAAACATCGTCGAGTCGATCAATGTCGGCATCCTCGCCGTCGATCTCGAGGACCGCATCGAGAGCTGGAACGCGCAGATGGAAGCCATGTACGCCCTCAGCCGCAAAGAAGCCATCGGCCAGCCGCTCTCCGCCGTCTTCCCGCCCGACTTCATCGAATCCTTCGACCGCTTCCGCCATGAGTCAGGCGTGCATCATCTCTATAAGTTCCGCCTCACAACCATGGCCGGCGAAGCACGCACCGCCAACATCGCTGTCGCCCCGCTGCTCTCGCGCGACTTCGTTGCCGTTGGCCGCATCGTCCTCGTTGATGACATCACCGAGCGCGTCAGCCTCGAAGCGCAGCTTTCCCAGGCCGACAAGCTAAGCTCCATCGGATTGCTCGCCGCCGGCGTCGCTCACGAGATCAACACGCCTCTCGCAGTCATCAGTTCCTACGCGCAGATGCTCACCAAGCAGATGAAGGGCGACGCTCGCCTCACGCCACTGCTCGAGCGCATCACCCAACAGACCTTCCGCGCCTCTGAAATCGCCAATGGCCTCCTCAACTTCTCCCGCACCTCGACCACCGAGTTCCGTGAAACCGACCTCAATCAGGTCATCCGCGACACGCTCGCTCTCGTCGAGCACCAACTTAAGACCGCCCGTATCACCGTCGCCATGGAACTGGACAATCAGCTTCCCCGTATACACGGCAACCCCGGCAAGCTGCAGCAGGTCTTTCTCAATCTGCTGCTCAACGCCAAAGACGCCATGCCCCAGGGCGGCGAACTGCGCGTCACGACCATCGTCAACGGACACGTCGAAGCAGTCATTGCCGACTCCGGCGCAGGCATCGCGCCTGAATATCTCAAGCGCATTTATGACCCCTTCTTTACTACCAAATCCGCTCCCAAGCCCGGCGAACGACGCGGAACTGGCCTCGGCCTTTCCGTCAGCTACGGCATCATCCAAGAGCACGCAGGCAAAATCAACGTCGAGAGCACCGTCGGCGTCGGCACCACCTTTCATCTCGAGTTTCCCCTCTTAAGGAATTCCGTCCATGCCTGAGGTTTTATCTACATTGAGTCAAACCGCCCTTCTTTCCAGTACCGAAATCGTCTCCGACGCAAAGATACTCGTCATCGACGACGAAGCCGGAATACGCGAATCGCTCGAAGTCCTGCTCACCCTCGAGGGCTACCGCGTCGAGATGGCCGTGGACGGCGAAGAAGGCCTGCGCAAGCTGGAGCAAAACGGCTATGACCTTGTTCTGCTCGACCTCGCCCTGCCCGGCCAGACCGGCCTCGAACTCCTGCCGCAGATTCACGAGCGCTACCCCGAACTCCCGGTCGTGATGATCACCGCCTATGGCACCGTCGATAACGTCGTCGAAGCAGTCCGTGCCGGCGCTGAAAACTTCGTCCAGAAACCCTGGGACAACGAAAAGCTCCTCGCCGATATCCGTTCCGCCATCGCGCGTCACAAAGCCGAAGCCGAAAATGTCCAGCTAAAGCGCGCCCTCAAGCAGCGTTATAACTTCCATAACATCATCGGTAAGTCTGAAGTTATGCTGCGCATCTTCGACCTTGTAAGCCAGGTGGCCCCGAGCCGGTCGACCGTCCTGATTCAAGGCGAAAGCGGCACCGGCAAAGAGCTCATCGCCAAAGCCCTGCACGCCAATTCCCCGCGCAAAGACAAGCCCTTCGTCCCCGTCAACACCGGCTCCATGCCCTCCGAACTCCTCGAGTCCACCCTCTTCGGCCACGTCAAGGGTGCTTTCACCTCCGCCATCGCCACAAAGAAAGGCCTCTTCGAAGTAGCCAACGGCGGCACGCTCTTCCTTGACGAGATCGGCAACATGGGCATGGATACCCAAGCCAAGATTCTCCGCGTCCTGCAGGACCGCCGCTTCACCCCGCTCGGTGGCACGCAGGAAACCCAGGTCGACGTCCGCATTGTCGCCGCCACCAACGTAGACCTGCGCAACGCCGTCCGCGATGGCAAATTCCGCGACGACCTTTTCTATCGCCTCAACGTAATCTCGATTGATCTGCCGCCCCTGCGCAGCCGCCGCGAAGACATCCCGCTTCTCGTAAACCGCTTCCTCGAATACTTCTCGAAAGAGAACGATCTTGAGCCGCGCAAACTGACACCCGATGCCATGCGCGCACTGGTCGATTACGAATGGCCCGGCAACGTCCGCGAACTCGAAAACATCATCGAGCGCGGCGTCGTCCTCTCCAGCACAACGCTCATCGATTCCGGCCTCCTGCCCGGCCACATCACCGGCCGCAGCCTGCAAGATGCGCTGCTCGAACACAACCCCAACGCCAGCCTCTTCGACATCCTCGAAGACATAGAACGCCGCATCATCGTAGAGAAACTGGAACGCTGCAACTGGAACCAGACCGACGCGGCCGAACAATTCCACATCCCGCTCTCAACCCTCAACCAAAAGATCAAGCGCCTCAACATAGAAATCCGCAAAAAAGGCCGCGACTAAACGTACTCCCTGCAGTTGCCTCCACAAACATCCTGAGCGCAGCGAATCTTTCCGATTACGACGGTCGTCATCCTGAGCGAAGCGAAGGATCTGCTTCTGTTGTTGCACTTGCTTTTCTTGTTTGTCATTCCCGAAGGGAATCTGCTTCTACTTCGCCACTGCCGGCAAATGAAAATCAACACCATACCCGCGATTAACCTTCTCAGTCGCCGCAACATCAAGCTGCGCAACCGGAATCTCCCGCTGCGGCTTATCCATCACAAACACAGTGGTCCGGCTCAACAGATAGTTGTGAATCTGCTCCGGCGCGCGGCCGTCTTTGAAGATCAATGTCGCCGCCGGGCTAGGTTCTGTCTGCGGAGACAGCGACTCGACAGTCTGCGGCTGATAAGCAGGACGAGGTTCAGGCCACTGATCCTGCACCGGCTGTGAATAGTATCCCGCGTCCTGGTACCCAGAATTTATAGCCGAATCGTCGTAGTACCCGTTGTCATCCGAATAACCTGAACCGATCCATCCACCCCAAGGCGCCACCCAGGGCACGAAACCATAACCGTAAGGGTAGCCGTAGCTATATACCGAAACGTAAGCATGCCTGTAATGGTCATGCCCCCCATGATCGTGACCGTCGTGCCCATCGTGGCCATTCTGACCATAGTGGCTTGAACCGGAAGTCGGATAAGCAGGCCTGCTGACATCGCGACGCAAACCCGGCATCTGCCGGGCGCGCATGTTCGCATACGACATGCCCGGCGCAGACCGGGGCGGTGCTTGAGGAGCAACAGTGTTACGAGGGCCGCCAGCGAAACGCGGCGCGCCTCCGCCGCTTGGGCCACCGCGGCTCATGCCCCCACCACCTATCGGCCCAGAACGGCCAACCCCTCCGCCCACAGGAGCCGAGACGTGCCCTCCAAATCCCCCATGGACACCCCCATGCTGGGCTAACACTGGAAATCCCATCCCAATCAAAACCGCCGCAGCTACAGCGAAGCGTTTCATGCCGGAATTCTACTCCCGTCTCTACCTTTGACGCGCGAGGCCCGCCCCACGCTCTTCATTCACCATCTTTTCTTCCCGCACGCAAATCCAGGCCGCTACACTTCAACTCTCAGACGAACGGGAGAAAACAAAATGCCCCTGCACAACACTGAAGAGCTCAAAGCCGGCCCTACCAGCGAACTCGAATCCAGCCTCCACGATCCCGCCCAAGAGACCTACCAGTTTCCAGACTCCGCGCAGGACCCGCAGACCGTTTACCAGACCATCCACGATCAGCTCGTTCTCGACGGAAACTCGCAGCAAAACCTTGCCACCTTCTGCACCACATGGATCGAGCCCGAGGTCGAGCGCCTCATGACCGAGTCCGCCGACAAAAACATGATCGACAAAGATGAATACCCACAGACCGCAGCCATCGAAGAGCGCTGCGTCCACATGCTCGCCGATCTCTGGAACTCCCCCGAAGCCGCCACCACCATCGGCTGCTCAACCACCGGCTCCAGCGAAGCAGCTATGCTCGGCGGCCTCGCCCTCAAGTGGAACTGGCGCAAACGCCAGCGCGCCTCCGGCAAATCCACCGTATCCCCGAACCTCATCATGGGCCCCGTCCAGGTCTGCTGGCACAAATTCTGCCGCTACTTCGACGTCGAGATTCGCGAAGTCCCCATGGAAGGCAACCGTCTCCTCCTCACCCCCGAAGAAGTAGTCAAGCGCTGTGATGAAAACACCATCGGCGTCATCGTTACGCTCGGCGTAACCTTCACCCTGCAATTCGAGCCGGTGAAAGAGATCAGCGACGCCCTCGACGAATTGCAAGCGCGCACCGGCCTCAACATCCCCATCCACGTCGACGGAGCCAGCGGCGCATTCCTCGCACCCTTCGTCGAACCAACTCTGCCGTGGGATTTCCGCCTGCCCCGCGTCAAATCCATCAACGCCTCAGGACACAAATTTGGCCTCGCTCCCTTGGGAGTAGGCTGGGCACTCTGGCGCGAAAAACACGACCTCCCTGAAGAGTTGATCTTCGACGTCAACTATCTCGGCGGCAACATGCCCACCTTCGCCCTCAACTTCTCCCGCCCCGGCGGCGAAATCATCTGCCAGTACTACAACTTCCTCCGCCTCGGCAAAGAAGGCTATCGCGAAATTCAATCCGAATGCTACGCCCTGGGCCGCTACCTCGCCGAAGAGATCGCCGCCCTCGGTCCACCCGAAGGTCAATTCTTTGACATCATCTACGACGGCCACGGCGGCATCCCCGGCCTCTGCTGGCAGCTCAAAGATCCCGTCGCCTCACCCTTCACCCTCTACGACTTCGCCGACCGCCTTCGCGAACGCGGCTGGCTCGTCCCCGCCTACTCCATGCCGCCCAATCGCGAAGACCTCGTCATCCAGCGCATCCTCATTCGCCACGGCTTCACCCGCGACATGGCCCACGCCCTCCTCGAAGAGATGCGAAGCACGCTCGATCACCTCACCCAGCACCCGCCCGAGCTAACCCTGGCCACCGTTGAATCCACCTCGCACGACCACTCAGGAAGATAAAAGAATGGCCCACATCCACGCGCGAATTCGCACACAAATAATTTCTTGACTCAGGCAGGGGAAGCAGTTCAATCTTGCCCCCATGAAGAAACCGTTCATGTTAGCCCCCTTGTATCTCCTGATGGCGTTTTTGCCCCTGCCTTCGATCGCCACCGGCGCGGCCCAGGACTCGCAAACAACTCCCCAGAAAATCGACCCCCTCAAAGACGAGGCACAGGCCCTCAAAGGCTGCGTCGATGCCCTCTTGGCAGGCATCCGCCCCATCGCCAACACGCGCGATCAGCGTTTCCAGGGCAAGGTCATTCTGGCCAACGCCCTTTGTCGCGGCGGCCAGAACACCGTACAATTTCGCCTCACCCCATGGGTCGATTGGACCAACTACTGGGGCACCGGCGACATGGCCTCCCTGCCCTCAGGATTCCTCTCCACCAAGGGCCCCGAGTTTCGCGGAGTAACCGGCGCACTCGTTGATCTCGAATTCGAGCGAGTCGAACTCGTCAAATTCAATCTCTTCGATAACTCCGGCACTTATCAGGACTACATCAACGGCCGCAACGGCACCGGAGGCCCGGCGCTCAAGACGTGGGCGCAGATGCGCCTGCCCGCAACCGATCCCAATTACGCAGCAGTTGGCGGCGCCGGCGAACAGGTCTGCAAAGGCGACCTCGTTCGCGGACGCACCGTCAACGGCGAGTGCAACGACGTCCGCAATCCCCTCATGGGCTCTACCGGAACCCTCTTCGCCCGCAACGTTGAATTCGACACCGCCTTCCCCGAACAGGGCCAGAGTGAATTAACGCGCAATCGTCACGGCAACCGTCTCACCCTGACGCAGCCAGATCCTGAAGTCATCAGCCGCGTCCTTTTCACTCGCAATCAATCCACGCCCGACACCTGCAAACTCGGCTTCGGACTAGCCAACAACTCAGTCGACGCCAACTGCGACTACCAGAAGGCCCCCTTCTTCAACGTCCTCGCCGCCTATTGGATCCAGTTCATGACCCACGACTGGTTCTCCCACATGGAAGAGGGCCACAACGCCCCAGGACTCGAAGACGTAGGCTGCAAGACCAAGCTCGTAGATGGCGCCGAAGTACCCCTGACACCCGAAGACATCCAGAAGTTAGCCTGCCGCCCCGCCGACCAGGTCGACAAGCCTTACGTCGCCCAGGACTCAGCTCCCGACACCTTCAAGGCCAACGGCAAGACCTACCAGACCCGCGCCGCAAAGACCTTCACCAATACCAACACCGCCTGGTGGGATGCCTCACAGATCTACGGCTACGACGACACCTCAGTGAAGCGCGTCAAGCGCGATCCCTCCGACATGGCCAAGCTTCTTCTGGAGCAAGCGCCTGATCCCTATCCCACCCACGCCACCGGCGAACTCTTCCTGCCCGTACTCCAGCACTCCGATCCGCAGCAGCCCCAATGGGCCGGTCAGGAGTCCGTCGGCTTCCCCGATAACTTCACCATCGGCCTGAGCTTCCTCCACAATCTCTTCGTCCGCGAACATAACTCCTTTGTGGCCGAGTTCCGCAGGCAGGCAGCCCTCACGCCCACAGCCGACAGCGGTCTCCGCAACCCATCCAATCCCAAACACGTAATCACCTATAGCGAAGTCACGCCCGACGAACTCTACACCGCCGCCCGTCTCGTCGTCTCCGCTGAAATCGCCAAGGTTCACACCATCGAGTGGACACCCCAACTGCTCTACAACGAGCCGCTCAACAAGGGCATGAACGCCAACTGGAACGGCCTCCTCGGTGCCGGTGATCCCGACGTCTCCAAGGCGCTCTCCGACATCATCACCAAAAACTTCGGCAAGTCCAAAGACGTCGCCAAGGCCACGCAGTGGTACTCCGTCTTCGCCTCCGGCCCCGGCATCTTCGGCCTCGGCAGCACCGCCTCAAACTACGACATCACCAAAGCCGACAGCATCAACGGAGGCGTCAACCACTTCGGCTCGCCCTTCAACTTCCCAGAAGAATTCGTCTCCGTCTACCGCCTCCACCCACTCATCCCCGACCTCCTCGAATACCGCGACTTCCACAAAGATCCCAACCAGATCGTGCAGAAGATCGCCGTCATCAACACCTTCGAAGGCAAAGAAACCGACGCCATGCGCAACGGCGGCATGGCCAACTGGGGAGTCACCCTGGGCCGCCAGCGTCTCGGCATCCTTACCCTGCATAACCACCCGCAGTTCATGCAGAACATCCTGCTGCCCCGCCTGGACACCCCGACCAAGCAGATCGATCTAGCAGCAATGGACATCATCCGCGATCGCGAACACGGCGTGCCGCGTTTCAACGAATTCCGCCGCCAATACGGCCTGCGCCAGCTCACCAGCTACGACGACTTCATCGACCACCATCTCGACCCGGCATCCGACGCATACAAGCAACAGCAACAGATAGTGACTGAACTGCGCCAGGTCTACGGTACCCACACCTGCGACGCCTCAAAGGTCATCACCGATGCCCAGGTCAACGAAGATAAGACCCCCATCAACGACTGCCTCGGCCACCCCAACGGCTCCGTCGTCGACAACATTGAAGACGTAGACACCGTAGTAGGCTACCTCGCCGAATCCACCCGTCCCCACGGCTTCGCCATCAGCGAAACCCAGTTCGTAGTCTTCATCCTCAACGCCTCGCGCCGCCTCTTCAGCGACCGCTTCTTCACCTCAAGCTTCCGCCCCGAGTTCTACACCACAATGGGCCGCGACTGGGTAGTAAACAACGGCCCCGGCCCCGAGCAAATCGAAAAAGGCAGCCCCAACGGCCACACCCAACCCGTGTCTCCGCTCAAGCGAATTCTCATCCGCAACATCCCCGAACTAAAGCCAGAGTTAGACCCGGTAATCAACGCCTTCGACCCCTGGGCAAGAGACCGCGGCCAATACTACTCACTAGCTTGGAAACCAAGACCCGGAGCAGAAACCGACCCTGCATTCAAGCAGTAAACCTGCCCAGAAATCTGCAATGGCGGTTGCTGGGATTGCTGCTGCCGTTTGTGCCATTGCACTTGCACCCAGCGTGGACTACGAGGCAAAATTGCTCCGCGTAGAGCATCCCTCGGCGCACGGTGATCTCTTGGCGAAGCTTGTTAGAAGTCGCCTATTCAGTGATCTGAACTTGCAGAATTTAGAGGCCTGATGTGCCTCGTTAAAGCAAAGGGCTATGTGAGGAAACAAGCCGCGCAGAACAATCCATCAACCCTACGATGGTCCGATCTGAGAATCAAAGACAAGAGCGCCCAGAAGCCCCATCCCCCGAGGCGCTCTTGACGGCTGACAGCTGGAAGGTCGTCAGCCAAGTCGATCGCCTTAGGCTTTGGATGGCCTATCCATCCTCAAAGCAAGCTCGCGTCGATACCATTCTTCAAAGGATCGATTCGCTTCTCTGATCCGGTCCGAATCAGAGACGGCCCTCTCTTCGGCCCAAAGCATTGATTCAAGCTCTTGCGGGAACATCGAATTGCACGAATCGCTGTCCGCAACATTTTGCCGGTCTACCCAAGTTTCAGAACATTGCTTTCTCATCACTGCCACCTCCGGGCCGATTGATTCGCCCGCTGTGGGTGGTGCAAGCGCCGCGCCATTCGGAAGTGCTTGTAAAATAAGACCCAATGAAGCTGGAGCTTACGATGTGTCGTCAATTGGCGAAGATCGGTGGAACACCAGCAAGAGTGTGACACGCACTCATGTCGACTTTGCTGGCAAATAGCGTCAAAAGAACTGCGGTTACGGCCCATCGCCGGATGCCCATCCTTGACGCGCTTTCGGCGGCAAAGGCGGAATTCGCAACTGCCCGCCCCTGACGTCGATGACTCCGCGCCAAAGGCGCACCCTATCCCAGCTCACGGCAACGCCCTGGATTACCGGCCACCCAGAGAACAGAGGGCTAAAAGCCCGACCTATCGTCTCGGCTCATACCGCATCGCCACCGCCCCCGAGCCGAACTCCAGCCGGCTCACGAGCCTCAAATCGACATGCTTCGATAGCCCCGCGAATAACGTCGGCCCGTGGCCCGCTACCCTGGGGTGCACCACGAACTCGTACTCATCGATCAATCCCAGCTCCGCCAACGCCAGCGGGAGCTTTACGCCTCCCACCAACAGTCCCTTACCCGGCTCCCGCTTGAGTTGCTGAACGGCTATTCCCAGGTCCCCTCGCACGAGCTCCGCGTTCCAGTCGACCCGGTCCAGGGTGCTCGACACCACGTACTTCCTGGCCGCGTCGATCGTACGGGCGAAGGGCTCCATCCAATCAGGCCTCGCTCCTGTCGTCGGCGGCCGGAACGCCGTCTCCATCATTTCGTAAGTCACCCGCCCAAAGAGGAGCGCATCAGCCCGTTCGAGGTTCTTGACCGCGTTACGATGCAAATCTTCGTCCGGTGTGATTGCTCGATGATCGCAGCAACCGTCCAATGTGACGTTAATGGAATACCGAAGAGGTCGCATTACGGAAGAGTACCGCCGATGGGGTAGACCAGCAAGATCAGCCCGCTTCAGAGCCAGGTGCCCCTCATCTCGCTTTTGAGATGCGGGGCCATCTTCGTGCGCAGCCGGGTGCCCGGGTGCCCCATCCTTGACGCGCCTTTGCGGCAAGGGTGGGATTCCCAACCGCCGATCCCGGCGTCGATTACCCCACGTTGCTGACATCGATTACTCCAAGCGCCAAAGGCGCATCCTATCCCAGCCCAGGGCAACGCCCTGGGTCACCAGCCACCCAAAAAACAGAGGGCTGAAAGCCCGACCTATCTTCTGTCCTGTTCCCTGATCCCTGTTCCATAATCCCTGTCGCGCCTCTGCGTCTAATTACCTCCAAAAAGCGCACAATCAAATGAACAAAGGAACCCAGCATTGTCATCTATGTGCTCAAAAAGCACCCAAATACGCGGTATATCGTCCCATACGCGCACTACTCCCGCACCCGCAACCCACATGAAATAAACAACATAGAGGTCCGTTTTCAGCGAAAACAGGGGTACCCCCTAGGCTATGTAGTATTCTTCGTAGTATTTTCCAGCGAGAACCACCCTCAAGCCAGGAGTTATCCACTTTGCTCCTGCATCATAAAGAGGTGACCCAAACAGCTCCCGCCGGCTTCTCCCACGCATACCGAGCCCTGCGCCACCGCAACTTCCGCCTCTTCTTTGCCGGCCAAAGCGTCTCCCTAATTGGCACGTGGATGACCCGCGTAGCCACCGCCTGGCTCGTCTACAACCTCACCCACTCGGCAATTCTGCTCGGCACCGTAAGCTTCGCCGGGCAAATCCCGACGTTCCTTCTAGCCCCACTCGCCGGAGTCCTCGTAGACCGCTGGGACCGCCGCCGCGTTCTCGTAGTAACGCAAGCACTGGCCATGATCCAGTCCCTCGCCCTCGCCGCCCTCACCCTGACCCACCGCATAACGATCACCGAAGTCCTCATCCTAAGCGCCTTCCAGGGCTGCATCAACGCCTTCGACATGCCCGGCCGCCAATCCTTCCTCATGGAAATGGTCGAAGGCCGTGACGACCTGAGCAACGCCATCGCCATCAACTCATCGATGGTCAACCTCGCCCGCCTCGTCGGCCCTTCGCTCGCCGGAATGCTCATCGCCGTCACCAGCGAAGGCTGGTGCTTCCTCATCGACGGCGTCAGCTACATCGCCGTAATCGCCTCGCTGCTGATGATGCGACTGCCCGCGGTCGACCCCGTCAAGCTCGCAGAAGCCGCCAATCGGGCAGGCGCGCCGCTGCTCACCCAGCTGAAAGAGGGCTGGGACTTCGTCCGCCACTTCGCCCCAATTCGCACCATCCTCACGCTCTTCGCACTCGTCAGCCTCATGGGAATGCCCTTCACCGTCCTCATGCCGATATTCGCCGCCGACGTTCTTCGAGGCGGCCCGCACACCCTCGGCTTCCTGATGGGAGCCCTCGGAGTCGGCTCACTCGCCTCAGCGATCACTCTCGTCCTTCGCAAGTCCGTCCGCGGCCTCCTAAAAATGATCCCCATCGCCGCCGCGTCCTTCGGCGTAGGACTTATCGGCTTCGGACTCTCCCACATGATCTGGCTGTCCATGGCGCTGCTTCTCGTCACCGGCTTCGGCATGATGCAGGGCCTCACCGCCAGCAATACCATCATTCAGACCATCGTCCCCGAGGACAAGCGCGGCCGGGTCATGAGCTATTACACAGTAGCCTTCGTCGGGATGGCTCCCTTCGGCAGCCTTCTCGCCGGCAGCCTTGCTCACGCCATCGGCGCCCAATGGACAGTCGTGATCAGCGGCATAAGCTGCATCCTCGGCGCTGCCTGGTTCACAACCCAGATGCAGAGCGTTCGCAAAGTCATGCGTCCCATCTACGAGGAATTGGGAATCATCATCCCCTCCACCAATCTCCCGCAAGTCGAGGAAGCTGCCGCCAACTAGGCTGGTTCTTCCGCCGCCTCACCCACGGTCCGGCCCGACCTTCGTGTTTGCTTAAACTTCCAGACACCATATAGGATTCCAACCACCACCAACCCGCCATACACCCACAGGATCGTAGTCGACCAACCAGTCACGTCCTTCTGCCACGTGCGAACAATCCTCCGCCCGTAGGTAACCCCAAGCCACGCAAGCAACCCATAGCGAGCCGCGCGCGCTAATCCATAAAACGCGAGAAATGGCGCCAGCGACACCTTAAGTGCCCCAGCCGCCAGCAGAAAGGGCGTCAACGGCACCGGAGGTGGCAAAGCAGCCGCCAGCCCCGCCGACCAGGCGCCATGCTTCTTCACCCATCCCGTGACCCGTGCCAGGATGCGCTTCGGGACGTATCGTTCCAGCGCCACCTCGCCGCCCTTCCGCCCCACATGCCAAGTCAGATACCCGCCAATCATCGATCCTGCCCAGGCGCAGGCCGCCAGCACAATCGCCGTCTTTACCGTTCCCCCACGATGCGACGCCAGTAACAGCAACAGCAAGTCCGTACTTCCCGGCAGTGGGAGCGGAATCACCGAGGAATCGATGATTGCCACCCCAAACACCCCGATTCCGCCGAGACTGACCAGCCACCTCAGCAGGTGTGTACTGCTCGCCGACGTGCCTGCGGTCCCCGCACGTCGCGCCGCCTTCTTTGCCGCCTGAACCAATAAACTCATCGTCATTTAGATGCAAGCATACGGGCCTCTGCGCAGACAACACGAACGAAAGGGTTTCCCGGAAATTCTCCCTTCCGACTTCATTACGCCCCTCGCCAGATAAATGAGCTATCCTGACCATGCACCCAGCGTCGCCAGCAAAGCATCCTATTCGTCACCGTACCAGGACAATCTCGCATCCTATGCCCTTTGCCCTAGACAAATTTGATGACATCGCCAAGCGCATGATCCTCGCGGTGCAGGAGTATTCGCTCTTCTGCTGGCAGGGAGTCAGCAATCTGGTCCGCACTCCACACTACTGGGGCGACGTGATGAACCAGGCCGACCTCATCGGGGTCGGTTCTCTGCCCATCGTCGTGCTCACCGGATTTTTCACTGGCGGCGTGCTCGCCCTGCAATCCGCTGCCTCGCTCGCGCAGTTCGGAGCGCAAGCCTACACTGGCCGCTTCGTCTCGCTCTCCATGATCCGCGAACTCGCCCCAGTCCTCACCGGACTCATGGTCTCCGGACGCAATGCCAGCGGCATGGCCTCCGAACTCGGCTCCATGGTAGTAACCGAGCAAATTGACGCCATGCGCGCCCTCGGCACCGACCCGATGAAAAAGCTGGTCACCCCCCGCGTGCTGGCCACGGTCGTAATGCTCTTTCTACTGACGATCGTGTCCGATACCGTCGGCACTGCTGGCGGAGCTTTCGTCGCCGTCTTCATGAGCGCGCAGAACGGCACCCAGTACTTCACCTCCGCCTATCAGGCTCTCGTTTACGCCGACATCGCGCAGGGCCTCACCAAGCCGCTCTTCTTTGGCTTCATCATCGCCACCGTGGGCTGCTATTTCGGCATGAAGACTACGGGCGGCACTCAAGGCGTAGGCCGCGCGACAACGCAGGCCGTCGTCGTCTCCTCTGTGCTCATCATCTTCTCTGATTTCATCCTCAGCCGAGCCATGCTGTGGATCTTCTCGGGGTTCTAGCCCATGGCCGCGCCAACACAGTTAGAGCTGACTAGGACGGCCAACGAGAGCCGCGACCCCGTAGTCATCTTCGAGAATGTCTCCGTCCGTTTCGACGGTCCGCCGGTCCTCGACAACGTGAGCTTCCAGGTCGCACCCGAGGAAACGCGCATTCTCCTTGGACCCGCCGGAGTCGGCAAAAGCACCTTACTCAAGCTCGCCAACGGACTACTTCGCCCCGACTCCGGCCACATCTACCTCTTCGGGCAGGAAATCACAGAGATGTCCGAAGAAGAACTTCTCCAACTCCGTATTCGCACCGGCATGGTCTTCCAGGAAGGTGCGCTCTTTGATTCACTCACCGTCCGCGATAACGTCGGCTACCTGCTCATGGAGCGCCACGTCGAGGAAACAGAAGTAGACCAGCGCGTCCGCCAGGCTCTTCGCTTCGTCGAACTGGAGCACACATACGACATGCTCCCCGCCTCCCTTTCCGGAGGCATGCGCCGCCGTGTCGCCATCGCCCGCGCCATCATCGATCAGCCTCAGATGATCCTCTACGATTCCCCAACCGGTGGCCTCGACCCCGTGACCTCAACCACCATCATCGAACTGATCATCAAAGAACGCGACGCCTACGGCACCCCCGCCCTCCTGGTCACCCACCGTCTGCAGGATGCCTTCACCATGGCCACCCACCACTTCGACCCAGCCGAAGGCAAGATGGCTCCTCTGCCCCAGGGCCAGACCCACTCGATGACCAGCTTTCTGGTACTACACGATGGAAAACTTATCTTCGATGGCGGCACTGATGCGCTGGTGACCAGCAACGACCCGTTTATCAAGGAATTTTTGGCATAGAAATTTGGCAACTCGGATTCAACCTCGCGGGCCGCTGTCGCCGATTAGCGAGGTTGAATCCGAGTTGCCATCAATGGATTAACTGAAGGGTTAACTCACCGGCGTCTAGAGCGTTACGTCAAACGCAAAGCTCTGGGTAAATCCCGAGGTTGGAAGTGTTTCGATTCCGAGGAGCTGGAAGGTAGAGCGTAGAACCTCTGGTGGTTGACAGTTCCCGTTGCCACCGCCTTTTTTGTCATCGCCCTTATTGTCATCGCCATCTCCGTTTCCATTACACCCTGACCCTGGGGTAATCGCTCGGACGCCGACGGCAACAACCAGACCGGTATCCGCTGGAATGCCTCGGGGCAGTGACCAGGCAAAGGGGATAGTGAAGCTGCAGACAAACTGGCCAGGAGCGACACGTTTGGCAAAGCCGTTTGCGGTTTCGAGCCCGCCAGCCACCAGCCCGGACCGGGTGCTGAGTTCGCCGCCAACGAAGGATACCGAGCAGTGATACTGGGTGCCTGCCCTGAATTTGGAGGCGTTGGTGATGTTGGCGGAGATAGTAAGGGTACCGGTAAACGGGGGCGCATTGGGAATCGCATTGGAAGTGATATTGGCCTGCATCCCGGTGGCGTTGATCACTCCATGTTGCGCATCGTAGTTAAAGGTCACTCCGGTAGGAACCTGAGTGGTCCGAGGAGGAACGACGGGGGCGGCGTTTTGAGCTTGCACTGCAGAGAGAGATGCCGCACAAAGAGCGACAGCGAATAGTGTGGGGAAAGTTCGCATGTTTCTTCTCCATTCCTTCAATTCGGATGGACTGCCGGACTGACAGTCATGCAAGCGTCCCACAGCAACGAAGGAATCCGCAAACAAGTTATTGCCAAAACGACAATTGAAAATTGACCCCACTTCAAACTAAGTCGATAACAGTAACTCTAAAACTCTGTCCGACAGCTCTTGGTCAGCCGGAAAAGCACCTTAGTCACAAATTCCCGGCAACCTGGTAGCAGCCTCGGTCATCCAGATCCGAACCCCGCCGGACCGGCAATGCCAGGCAATACGCTCAAACCTTCTTCCTCCCACCCCCGCCCATCTGCTAACCTCAAGTGTTTTGGGTCACTCGCCATCCTCCGCGCGAACCCACCGAAAGGCACGGCAAAATGGGCTTCAAATTCCAGAACGTAGACTTCCTCAAGTTCGATTCACTACTCAATGAAGACGAGAGGCTCGTCCGCGACACCGCGCGCGCCTTCGTCGAAGACAACCTCATCCCCATCATCGAAGACTGCTTCCGCGAAGGCCGGTTCCCCCGCGAGCTCGTGCCTCAAATGGGCGAACTCGGCTTCTTCGGCGCCAACCTCCACGGCTACGGCTGCGCCGGCATGTCCAACGTCGAATACGGCCTCGTCATGCAGGAGTTCGAGCGCGGCGACAGCGGTTTCCGCAGCTTCGTCAGCGTACAGTCCGCGCTCGTCATGTATCCGATCTACACCTTCGGCTCTGAGGAGCAGAAACAGAAATGGCTCCCCGAACTGGCCGCCGGCCGCAAGCTCGGCTGCTTCGGGCTCACTGAACCGGGCTTCGGCTCCAACCCTGGAGGCATGACCACCCGCGCCCGCAAAGTTGGCGACGAATACATTCTCACCGGCGAGAAGATGTGGATCACCTCCGGCACCATCGCCGATATAGCCATCATCTGGGCCAAAGTAGCCGACGATCCCGATCCCGGCAAAGAAACCGTTCGCGGCTTCCTCGTTGAAACCGACCGCCCCGCCTTCCGCGCCGACGAAGTCCATGGCAAGTGGTCCCTTCGCGCCTCGGTTACCGCAGGGCTTTCGCTCCAGGAAGTAAAAATTCCTGCGAGCAATCTGCTGCCCGGAACAGGCGGCCTGAAGAGCCCGCTCATGTGCCTCAACCAGGCACGCTACGGCATAAGCTGGGGAGCCATCGGCGCAGCCATGTCCTGCTACGATACGGCCCTGCAGTACTCCAAAATGCGCAAGCAGTTCCGCAACGAACCAATCGCCAGTCACCAGGTCATCCAGGAAAAATTGGTCTGGATGATTTCTGAAATTAGCAAAGCCCAGCTGCTCTCACTCCATGCCGGCCGCATGAAAGACGCAGGCACACTGTCTCACGAAATCATCTCGCTGGCCAAGCGCAACAACGTCTGGATGGCCCTCGAATGTGCTCGCATCGCGCGCCAGATACTCGGCGCCAACGGTATCACCGAAGACTACCCAATCATGCGCCACATGATGAATCTCGAGTCAGTAATAACCTACGAAGGCACCCACGACATCCACGCCCTGATCATCGGCCAGCACATCACCGGCATCGCTGCATTCTAGCTTCGCCTTGCGCCGGTAAAATCAAGGGCGAAGAACGAAATAGGCTTGCACACAATGCTTCCTCTGCTGGGCTTGGTCACAATTCTCGCCGTACTGCTTGCAATCCTCAGCAAGAGGGTCTCGCCGCTCGTTGCGCTGATTGTCTTCCCCATCGTGGCATCACTCGCGGCCGGGTTCGGTCTTGAAACCAGCCGCTTCATCCTTACCGGAATCCAGGGTATCTCCGGCGTTATCGGCATGTTCGTCTTTGCCATCCTGTTTTTCGGCATCCTGACAGACGCCAAAATGCTCGAGCCGATCGTCGCAGCGCTTCTGCGCCTGATAGGCAACAAACCTTCGCGAATTGTCCCCGGGACAGCGCTGCTGGCTCTGCTGGTTCACCTTGACGGTTCCGGCGCTGTAGTCTTCCTCGTCACGATTCCCGCGCTCCTCCCGCTCTACCAACAGGTCGGCATCGACAGACGAGTCCTCGCCTGTGTAATTTCCATGGCCGCCGGCGTCAATTTCCTGCCCTGGACAGGACCGACCCTCCGCGCATCAGCCGCCCTTCACATTCCCACCTCCGCAATCTTTCTTCCGCTCCTCGGCGTACAGGCCGTAGGCCTCGCATTCGTTTTCCTCGCGTCCTTGTTTCTCGGTCTGCGAGAGGAAAAGAGAATCAGGCAACTCCCGCCCTCCTCTCCCTCCCTGATTCCAGTCCAGAATCGCTCCCCAAAATTGCCGCGACACTTCTACCTGAATCTCCTGCTGCTCATCGCCGTACTCGGCTCGATGATCAGTGGCAAGGTGGACCCCGTGGTCTTGTTCATGTTGGGCACCGTAATCGCGCTCATGCTGAACTTTCCCAGCCTCAAACAGCAGCAGGAAAGACTGATCGCACACGCTCCGACCGCGCTCATGATGGCCAGCATTCTCTTTGCGGCCGGCTCGTTCACCGGCATCATGAAAGGAACAGGGATGCTAAACGCCATGGCCGCCGCCACTGTGCAGCACCTGCCGCAACACGCCGCGGCACACATTCCCGTTCTGCTCGCTATCGTTTCCATGCCGCTCAGTCTGCTCTTCGACCCGGACTCCTTCTACTTTGGCGTGCTGCCGGTCATCGCCGGTGCCGCCGCCACTTTCGGAGTCGCACCCGTCACCGTCGCCCAAGCCGCATTGATGGGCATGCACACCGTCGGCTTTCCTGTCAGCCCATTGACACCCGCGACCTATCTGGCCGTGGGACTATCCGACATCAGCCTCGCGCAGCACCAACGCTTTACGACCCCTTACCTGCTAGCCGCATCCCTTGTAATGACCGCAGCCTGCCTTGCCTTTGGGATTTTTCACCTGTGACCACGCCCGGAGTTCTGCAATGAAGACCATAAGAATCGGCTGCGGCGCAGGTTACTCAGGCGATCGTATCGACCCCGCCGTAGAACTGGCACGAAAAGGATCGATCTCCTATCTCGTCTTTGAATGCCTGGCCGAACGAACCATCGCGCTTGCGCAAAAAGCCCGCCTCATCAATCCAAACGCAGGATTCGACCCCCTGCTCGAAGAGCGAATGGAAGCGGTCTTACCCATCTGCGCCGCGCAGAAGATACGAATCATCACCAACATGGGCGCCGCAAATCCACTCGGCGCAGCAGCAAAGACAAAAGAGATCGCTCAACGCATCGGCCTGCATGGACTACGAATCGCCGCAGTCACCGGCGACGATGTAGTTTCGCTGCTTCGCAGCAGCACGACGCTCTCTGGGATAAACGGCCCTGTCGAATCCTTCCCCGAAAATATTCTTTCCGCCAACGCCTATCTCGGCTCCGAACCGATCATCGAAGCACTCATCGCAGGTGCGGACGTGATTCTTACCGGCCGTGTCGCCGACCCGTCTCTCTTTCTTGCCCCGCTCATCCACGAATTCGGCTGGTCCACCCAAGACTGGCAGCTTCTGGGGCAAGGCACAGTCATCGGTCATCTGCTGGAATGTGCGGGCCAGGTCACAGGCGGCTACTTTGCCGATCCCGGCTACAAATCCGTTCCCAATCTGGCGAGACTCGGCTTCCCTCTCGCCGAAGTATCCGAAGACGGCACCGCAATCATCACCAAGGTTGAAGACTCAGGCGGCCTCATCACTGAAGCAACCTGCAAAGAGCAGTTGCTCTACGAAATACAAGACCCGGCCGCCTATTTCACGCCCGATGTTATAGCAGACTTTTCACGTGTCTCTATACAAAAGCTCTCCACCGACCGTATCCATATCGCAGGCGGTCAAGGGCGATCAAGGCCGGAAACTCTTAAAGTTTCGGTCGGCTATCACGATGGATATCTGGGAGAAGCGCAGATATCGTATGCCGGCCCGGGTGCCCTCGCCCGAGCAAAGCTCGCACAGGAGATTCTCAGCGAGCGTCTGCGCAACCACGAATTCATTGAGCTTCGCTTCGACCTCATCGGCCTGAACTCTATCCACGGCGAACGCCTCTCGCGAATGGACTGCGAACCCTGGGAGATCCGCCTCCGCGCCGCCGGCAAAGCAAAGTCCATGAAGTCCGCCTCCATGATCCTCCGGGAGGTAGAAGCGCTCTACACAAATGGCCCTGCCGGTGGCGGTGGAGTCGCCGGATCTACCCGTGAAACCATAGCTATCGCTTCGACCGTAGTTCCCCGTGAATTGGTCCGCCACCAAATCCAATACGAGGTGTCCTAAGTGCTGCTCAGAGAGATCGCACATGCCCGTACAGGCGACAAAGGAAACATCGTAACTATATCTCTCATCACTTATCGAGATGAGGACTTCGAGTTACTCTCAACCCGCGTAACAGCCAAAGCAGTACAAGAGCACTTTGGCGAACTCCTCGACGGCCCCGTTCTTCGCTACGACATACCGCATTTGTCCGCGTTGAACTTCGTTCTTCGGCGGCCGGAAACGCAGGGCGTAACACGATCGCTAGCCCTCGATGCCCACGGAAAATGCCTCGGCTCCGCACTGCTCTCACTCGAGATCTGACATATCACCACAGATAGCAGCGAGCACATAACAAGTATGTGGGACTTCAGCAGCGCCAGTTATTTATGCTTTCCGCCGGGCCATCCACAATGCACATTACGATCAGTTAGAAGACGATGGAGCGTCGCCTAACTTGGACCGCACTTTTTCCAGGTTCTGGATATATCGAGAAGATTTCTCTTCGCGCAGGCTGTCTTCCATCCCCTTGCGATACCCACCCATATAAATCGTATAAATCACCGCAGCCGCGCAGCCCACGCCAAACATAAATCCCAGGATCAACCCAAAGAGGCCAGCCATCCCGAAAACTTCCATCGTTCCGGCCCCCTCATTTCCTGATCGAGGCAATTGCGGCGGAGCCCCGTACCACCGTGCGTGAAGCACCTAAACCGCGACGACAAAACTATCTTCCGTCCGAGTAACCGCGTGATACAAGGTATCCCGCTCCACCGGAACACGCCCGGCCTCAGTTATCAAACGGCATAACTCCTTGCGCGTCATTCCCTGCGGAGTGGTAGCACCGGCATCGTGATAAATCTTCTCCTCAATTACCGTGCCATCCAGATCGTCCGCACCGAATCGCAGCGCAATCTGCGCTATCTTGGGAGTCAGCATCTGCCAGTAAGCCTTGATATGCGCGAAGTTATCCAGGAGTAATCGACTTACAGCAATCTGGCGAATGTCCGTCAGGCCCGTAGTTACCGGCAGATGATCGAGCGCCGTATGTTCAGGATGAAACGCCAGGGGAATGAAGGTCTGGAAGCCGCCCGTCTCATCCTGCACCTCGCGCAGCTTGAGCAGATGATCGACGCGATCCTCATCGTTCTCGATGTGTCCGTATAACATCGTCGCATTCGAGCGGAAGCCATGCTTATGTGCCAGTCGCGCGGTGTTAAGCCACTCGCTGCCGTCGATCTTGTGGTCGCAGATAATGCTCCGCACCCGAGAAGCAAAGATCTCGGCGCCCCCGCCGGGCATCGAATCGACTCCCGCCTCGCGCATCCTGATCAGCGTCTCGTCAATCGACAGCTTCGCCCGCCTCGCCAGGTAAGCCACCTCCACCATCGTGAAGGCCTTGATGTGCACCTTGGGAAATCGTTCCTTTAGCCCGCGCACCAGGTCGAGAAAATATTCAAAAGGCAGATCTGGATGCAGGCCGCCGACAATGTGGAACTCCGTCACCGCTTCGGAATACCCCGAAGCAGCCGTCTCCCAAGCCTCTTCAAGCGCCATCGTGTACCCGGCAGCATCACCCTTCTTACGGCCAAAAGCGCACAGCCGGCATGCGGCCACGCAGACATTTGTCGGATTGATATGCCGGTTCACATTGAAGTAGGTCACGTCGCCATGCATCCGCTCGCGCACATGATTCGCGAGCCAGCCCACGGCCAGCACGTCACCCGTGCCGTAAAGCGCCAGCCCGTCGTCGAAACTCAGCCGTTCGCCGGCAAAAACCTTTTCCGCAATCGTTTCAATGCGAGAGTCATAGGTGCGAAAGGAATGCCGCGCCGAATCCGTAGTCTGCATGATTAACCCCGAAAGAAACCACTTCTACGATGATACTGGAATCGCCTTGAGGCTTCAGCTTGACCATTCAGCAATTCCGCCCTCCGTCGTCAACGTTGAGGCAGGGCAGGATGGACCAGCGAGCTTTCCCCACCCGGTTTCTTATCGGACCCGCGCGCTTCCTGCTTTGCCGTGACTACCACCGAAGCGGGATCGACCAGCACACCATCCTGCAGCGAAGCGGCAAGCCGCACCCCGCCCGCCGAACGCGCCAGAAACAACCGGAAACCCGTAGTCGTGCCCGTAAACGTCAGGGTCGTCGGATCGATCGCATACAACACAGCGCTGCTCCGCGAACTCACCAGCATCGCGCCCGTCTGTTCATCAAAGGCAAGGTCACCCACGTCGCGCACCGGCACCTTCTCCAGCCAGAACCACGACTCGCCGCCATTCTTCGAGAAATCTCGCGAGAAATAGACACCGTCAACGGCGCCTACCCAAAGCTCACCCTTCTTGGAAAAGGCAACCTTGCGAATGTCCTTCACCTTTGACGGTAACCGGACGGGATCCCAGGTCTTCCCACCGTCCTTTGACAACACCGCGCCCTCGCGACGGGCTGCCAGCAACTCGCCGTCATATGCAGCCACGGTATGGTATGCCCCGGAACCCATGACCAGACCGCCCTGCCAGGTTTGGCCCTTATCCACAGAGGTAAACAGACCCTCGGTAGTCGCAGCGAGCCACACTTCGCCCGATAAATCAAACGCCGCTACACGCGAACTCATCTGGCGAGCGGGTATGGTGACCTTCTCTTCGCGATTCACCTTGCGACCGCCATTCATTACCGTCACGATGCGCGTACCGGTGTTGACCACGCTGCTGCGCATCTCCCAATGAGGATCGCTGAAACCCTCGCCCGCCTGCAGGGCAAAGATTCCGTGGTTTGTCCCTGCAAGCACGGTACCGTCAGGAGCCTCAGCCAGCGTGAAGACGTCACGCCCATCGAGACCCTCGGCAATCTGCGCCCAGTTCCTTCCGCTGTCGGAGGTCAAAAAGACGCCACCGTCACTCTTGTCATTGACCACGCCGGCAAGAATGCGACGCGGATCGTGCACGTCGGCGACAAGCGCCTCAACCTTGCGCGCCGAAAAGCCGTGGTTCGAGTCGGCGAATGTAACGCCGTCGTCTGTGCTCGCCAGCACGCCGCTGCGATCTGTCGCCAGCAGAACATGCCCCTCATGCTCCGGGTCGATATAGATATCATTCACGATGACGTTATCGCCGGTCAGGCGCTGCCATTCGCGTCCACCGTCGCGTGTGCGATACAAACCTTCCGTGGTTCCGGCATACACGACTTCGCGATGATGCGTGTCCTGCATCAACACACGCGTACGGCGAGCCGTCGCGGGAATTCCCTGAATCTTGTGAAAAAGCTCGCCAGCGTTCTCGCTCTTGTATATCCCAGAACAGGCGCTGACATAAACGATGGCCGGGCGCTCGGGATCTACGATGATCGAAAACACGTCGGAGTCATCAATCACTCCGTCCTTGATGTTGTGCCAATGCGCGCCGCCATCGGTGGTCTTCCATGGTAGATGCCAGGTGCCGGCGTAAATGACGTCTGGGTTGCGCGGACTGATCGCCAGCGATTCAACCTCATGAATCTCACGGCCGAGTGGACTGTCTTTTGGCGGCGAGATCAACTGCCACGTCATTCCATGGTCGAGGCTGCGATACACGCCCTCCAGTGATCCCGCGACCAGCACATTTGCATCGGAAGGCGCCTGTGCCAGCGAAAGCACAGCCTGACCATGCAGCGCCGGAACCGGTGCCCAGCTCTGTCCCGCATCGTGGCTCACATACAGGCCGCCGTCTGGCCGTTCGCTGCGCCAGACGCCGGCGAACATGGTGTGATGATCCGAAGCATCGACAACAATGCTGTCCACAATCAGATCGTCGGAACCATCGACCTTGCCCAGGCGGCTCCAGTTTGCGCCGCCATCCCTGGACTCGAATATCCAGTTGTTGGTGTCGCCGAGGTACAGGTGCTGCGGCTCACCCGGCACTGCAGAAAATGCCCGCGCATCGCCGCCGTATGGCCCGATGGAACGCCACTGGAATGGCTTGTCCTGCGCAGTTGCGCTCAAGCACAGACATAAGGCCGCGAGCACGCAGACGAGTCTGATCGAGAAGGAAGTTAACCAGGACAACCGAGCTGAGAATAGACGAGATGAGCACGTCATTGCGTACAACAAGTCTCCGGCACTAAACCAAATCAGCGATACATACAGAATGAATCAAAACTCGAAACAAAACAAAAGGGCCGACCGGATGAATCGGTCAGCCCCGGTATTGGAAGAATAGTTCAACTTGAGCACCATGGGCGGAGGTTCGAAAGAACCTCCGCCAGAGGTGGTTTGCGTGGACGATTACTGCGCAGCCTTCTTGCCGGATTTGGCACCAAGAGGCTTGCGGGTTTCCGGTTTCACGTCGTCGGCGACCTTGGTCGCGCCAGACACATCAAAGGTAGCGCCGGAAGGAATTAGGTAATCTTCCACCTTCTGGCCATCACCCGAACCGGTGTAGACCGTGATGCGCGAAGCATCAATGCCGCCCTCGGTTACCAGGTAATCCTTGGTGTTGACTGCGCGCTGTGATGCAACGTCTACGACAGGAGCGCCCTTCTTCGCCTTCTTCGGCGGAGCTTTCTCATCGGCAGTAGAGAATCCGACGATAGCTGCCGTCGCATCCGACCTGCTCTTGAGGGTGAGGGCGATGCCATCAAGGCAGGCCTTGGCTTCGTTGTCGACGCGGGTTGGACGCTTCTTGTCCTTCTCGAATGTGATCGAGCAGAGAGGCGAGATCACTGGAGGAGGAGCAACAAAAGGCGCTTCAATCGTGACCGAAGTGGTCGCGCTTGCAGTCTTGCCCTTATCGTCCGTTACCGTGCACGTTATGGTTGCTGCACCAGGCGATGCACCAGCCGAAGAGAACGTCGCTGAGGTGCCGCTGCCACTGACCGAACCTGTAGAAGCTGCATAGGCGTAGGTCAAAGGACGATTCTGCGGGCTCACGCCGGTTGCGGTGATTGCGCTGGTGTCACCCGGCTTGATCGTGGTCGGGTTAGCCGAGCAGCTGATGGTCGGTGGCTCGAAGTCCTTCACAGTGAAAGTAGCCGAGCAGTCAGCAGACCGGCCAGGCTTCGGGCCGTCGCTAACACTGCCCTTCACCGTATACGAACCCGGCGCCAGCGATGCGGTGGCGATCTGTGTCGTCGTTGCCGAACCAGAAGCACCAGCGCCAGACCAGGTGTATACGGCCGGCTTCTTCGGATTCAGATTTTCCGCAGTGCCGGTAATCGTAATCGGCTCGCCAGGGAATATAGAGATCGGGCTGGCAGAGCAGGCATAGGTGACCGGAGGAGGAGGCACGATCGAGCCGATGTGGAACACCATACCTGCGCTCAGACGCGCCGCATTGATGTTTGCCCGACCACCGTAAACACCGGGGCCGAAGTTAGCGTGCATGTACTCGTAATCTGCCTGGAAGAGGCGAATCGCGAAATGATGATTAAACAGTGGCGTGTTATAGTCCATGCCGCCGCCGACGGTAAGAGCCGGACCCCAGGTCTTAGGCTCATGTTCCGGGCCGCCAACCAGTGCTCCGCCTGCCAAAAAATGTGCGAATGGAGTGATGTCTGCAGTCGGGTAACGGAAGATCAAGCCGCCCTGATAGGTCTGGAAGCCATCGTTGTTTTTGCCGGAGCCGGCGCTGCCGTATTCGTGCAGACCAAACTCCACCTGGGCGCCTACATGCCTGTTAAAGAAGTAGGCCCCGCTGAACAGGCCGCCTACATCCACTGCCTGGTAGGAAACCGGCAGAACTTCAAAGGTCTCGGGTTGGACTACCTGAACTGTCCCATGGGGCGCCAGGTAGCTATAGCCAGCGAAGATATCCCAGCGAGACGCAGCAGCGTCTGCCGGGGCCTTCGCAGCCGGCTTGTCCTGAGCATTTGCACCCGCGGCCACTAACGAGGCCGCCGCCGCAACAGCCAGAACTAGAGACTTCGTGACACGAAAATTCATATATTTCCCTCCGAAATCTTGCTGAAAAGCAACCTGGAATTTCAAGAATTCAACTGTGATTGGTTCTACTCGACTGGACGCGAGCATTAGTTGTCAGTGAAAGAAATGCCACAGACCACAAACACGACACCTTCAACTTACCATAGGAGAAATCTGTATAACACAAATTTCTCAAGGAGTTGCCACGCAGGTTACCGCTTGCAAGGGTTGTTTCGTCGGCCCCATGATGAGCCCTGTTAACTAAATCGATGAGTTGCAATCGCCGAAATCTATGTCAGATTCAGCGTCTTCTTCAAGCTGCCTCGCTCGCGCTGTATCTTCTCCTGCAACAGCGTGATGGCGTATAACAACTGCTCCGGGCGTGGCGGGCAGCCCGGTACATAGATATCAACTGGAATTACCTGATTGACGCCCTGTACAAGCGCGTAGTTGTTGAACACACCACCAGACGTGGCGCAGGCTCCCATCGAAATTACCCACTTCGGCTCAGGCATTTGCTCGTACAAACGCTGAATCACGGGCGCCATCTTTTGCGACACGCGCCCTGCGATCACCATCAGATCCGATTGCCGCGGAGAAGGCCGAAATACCTCCGCTCCAAAACGAGCAAGATCAAATCTCGAAGCACCCATGGACATCATCTCGATTGCGCAACATGCCAGACCAAAAGTCATCGGCCATACTGAATTCTTGCGAACCCAGTTCACTGCAAAATCCAGAGAGGTCATGAAGACACCCTCAGGTTGCTCATAGCCATAACTCACTTCGCGAACTTTGGCGCGATTTCTGGCGCTACTCTCAAGCGAACCAAACAAATATTGGTCCTTGCCGATGCTCTCGGTTGAATCCGCGCTTGAGGTCCCCGCAATCTCCGACATACGTGCAGTATACGACGCATTCGTCTGAAACGAAAGACCTTCCTCGATGATTCCTTATGCTTTATTGTGGAGAAAATGTTTGCGAGTGCCTCATTGTGCACACTTTGCCAAATCGGCATGCGCATTATTCGCGATGAACCATTCCTTTGGTAACCACAATGTTGTCGAGAATCGAATCCAATGCAATTGGCCGCGCGCATTCGCCGTGCCAGATGACGGGACAAGCGTATGAGGTACGTTGCTTATATGCATCGCCCACTGCTGCGCAAATGCAGGAGGGTCCGCAACGCCCGCCGTGAGCCTCGCGTCCAGCACTTCAAAACGTCCCGATGATGCGCTCTCTACAAGCTGCAACAAATCAACCTCTGCCTTCTGAACCATCGCAACATCGCCAGTACCCGCCATCACCACATGAAAGGCAGCCCTGGAGCGCTCCAGATCATGCACTGACGTCAAAAAATCGAAATCGTCGCGGCGTCCATGCAATCGAGTCCTGCGCGCGCATCCCGAATGTTGTTCCAATCTCGCGCTCATTCAACGAGCCGTATGGTGGGGTCGCCAGCAACAGCGCATCGGGATAACCACCGCCGACCGCGCGATCGCCACCTGCCCGATCCATCACCAGATCCCAACCCGTATATCCCTTGCCTGACGCGGCAATCGGGACAACCCTGAAGATCCATCCTTCGCCAACTGCCGCGCTCCACTCCTGCCCGGCAGAGACCTCCCCGGTCAACTCAACCTTGCGACAGACGCGCGTATCTTTCATATCGGCAACAGGGCTCACCCCGTGCGCTTCCGGACCTGCAAAGCCCATGCCGCGCATTGTGGAACCGCCTCCACAGGTAATGAACATCAGCAGCAGAAGAGCGCATTCAGGCCACAACGAAATGGAAAAGCAAACCTCCTTCCGGCTCGTCATCTGCAAGGTAGACGCCGACCAAACGGGCACGCACAGGATGGAAATCCATCGTTTATTGCTGCACACGCGTAAGGCGCCCATTGCCAGCCTTCCCATTCTCCCGCCCAATTCTGTTCCTCCCCGCTGGTTCCCTGGATAGTTCGTTTCTTGATCCTATCGCCTCTGCCAATCTGTCCATTCCGTCTCGACTCGCCACCAGCCCTCAAGCGCCGCCGCACAATTTCCGGTAGCGTTTCGCGAACTTCGCATTACAATCAAGCGAAATGACACATCGGCACTCATTCCGAGCTATTACCCGACAATTGTCCCGTTGTTGCCCTCGGGCCGTTCTGCTTCTGGCACTTGTAATCGTGGGCGCATTATTTGCGCCGCTCGCAGCCATCGCCCAGGCCACACCCGCTCTTGCGGTCGCACCCAATCCAAACGCTCCGGCAACACAGGCCCAGATCGCGGACCTCAAGCAAGCTGTCACCGCCGCCCAAAGCGCAGGCGACAACGCCTGGATGCTCACCAGCGCTGCGCTGGTGCTCATGATGACCGGCCCTGGCCTGGCGCTTTTCTACGGCGGCCTGGTTCGCCGCAAGAATGTTCTCGGCACGATGATGCAGAGCTTCTCAATGATGGGCATCGTCACCATCACCTGGGCGGTAGTCAGCTACTCGCTGGCCTTCGGACACGGCTCAAGCTTCATTGGAGGCTTTGAACACGTCTTTCTGAAAGGCGTCGACCTGGCGCCTAACCCTGATTACGGAGCCACCGTCCCCCACCAAACCTACATGGTCTACCAGCTCATGTTCGCTATCATCACGCCAGCGCTGATCGGCGGAGCATTCGCCGAGCGCATGAAGTTCAGCGCCATGGCTCTCTTCTTCATCCTCTGGTCGCTCTTCGTCTATGACCCGATGGCCCACATGGTCTGGGGAACGGGCGGACTGCTCAACGCCGCCCTCGGCGGCAAAATTCCCTGCCTCGACTTCGCAGGAGGCACAGTCGTCCACGTTACGTCTGGCGTTTCCTCCCTGGTGGCGGCCCTCTACATTGGCAAGCGCATCGGCTATCCCAAGACCGCGATGCCGCCGCATTCGCTGGTCATCAGCTTTATCGGAGCCTGCCTCCTTTGGGTTGGCTGGTTCGGCTTCAACGCGGGCTCTGCCGTCGCCGCCAGCTCGCTTGCCACCTCGGCATTCGTCGCGACCCACTTCGCCGCCGCCGCCGCTGCCGTAAGCTGGTCGGTCGCCGAATGGATCCACAATGGCAAGCCCACCGCACTTGGAGCTATATCGGGAGCAGTAGCTGGCCTCGTCGTCATCACCCCCGCCTCCGGATTCGTCAAACCCATTCCGGCCCTTGCCCTCGGCCTGATCGCAGGCGCTTTCTGCTTCTTCATGGTCATCAAGGTTAAGAGCATATTCGGCTACGACGACTCGCTCGATGCATTCGGCGTTCACGGCGCGGGCGGCACCATCGGCGCGCTCCTGACCGGCGTCTTCGCTACGTCGGCCATCAACCCCATCCTCGGCAAGGACGCTCAGGGCAACCCGCTCCCGATCGGCGGCATGGATGGCAACTGGCACCAGATTCTCAACCAGGCCACCGGCGTCGCCATCGCCTGGGGACTCTCCATTGTCGGCACGCTGGTTATTCTCTTCGTCGTCGACAAGACCATCGGCCTGCGCCTGTCACCTGAAGACGAAAACGAAGGCCTCGACCTCTCACAACACGGCGAAGAAGGCTACGACTTCAACAAGTAAGGCCGGAGTGAAATGGATGGAACAGCTTGTCATCCTCAGCAGAACAGTTTGTCATCCCCAGCGCACGGGGTCCCCACGGACAGGTCTTCGTCCGTGGGGTGAAGAAGCGAAGGATCTGCTTTTCCCTGCCAACACAGGCGAAGTACAACTTTAAGCCCGGTGCCGTTTCGGATTCCCCGTCTTCTCTGATCGATTCGTGGGATTCCGGTACCCCACCATCAACCTGTTACGCTGTCAACGCGAGATCTATCGCGAAAGGTCTTTCGGTTTATGCACAAAATAGAAGCAATCCTCCAGCCCTCTAAGCTGGACGCCGTCAAGGACGCGCTGCTCGAAGCAGGCATTGAAGGCATGACCATCCTCGAGGCCCGCGGCCACGGCCGCCAGAAGGGCCACACCGAGTTTTACCGCGGCCGCGAATACACGGTCGATCTGCTCCCCAAGGTCAAGATTGAAATCGTCGTCCCCGACGAACTCAAAGAAAAGACTATCCAGGCCATCATCGGCGCCGCCCGCACCGGCAAAATCGGCGACGGCAAAATCTTCGTCACCAAAATCGACGAAGCCATCCGGATCCGCAACGACGAACACGGCGAATCCGCCCTCTAATACCCTTTCGGCAAATCCACTCCGAAATCACCAGGTCTCTTCGTGAGACCTGGTTTATTTCTCAAGTTCCTTGACAATCTCTTGCCAGGCACCATATTCCCGGCTATATTACAGGATATAACTAACGGAGGCCGGCGACATGAAGACCACCCCACAATCCCGCGCAATCCGAAACTACCGAAGCCGCCTGCGCAAGCAAGGCGTCGCCCGATTCGAAGTTCTCGGTCTTGAGACCGACCGCGACCTGATCCGATCCCTCGCCAAAAAGCTTATACGAAACGATCCCGAGGCCATCCAGCTTCGCGATGAGGTCAATCGTAAGATTTCGGACGAGCCGTTAAAAAAAGGTGGCATTCTGGCCGCGCTTCGCAAATCTCCGTTGGTGGGCTTGGATATTGAGATGAGCCGCTCGCCAGAGACAGGACGCAAAGTCGACCTGTGACTCGATATCTTCTCGATACCAATATTCTGAGCAATGCAACCAAGGCTATCCCCTCGCCCTCTCTCGTCGAATGGCTTTCAAATCAGGTCGACGAGGATCTGTTCATCTCATCTCTCACCATCGCCGAAATCAGGCGCGGCATCTTCGAAAAACCCGCGGGAAAAAAGCGCAGGCAACTCGAGGACTGGTTCACCGGTCCAGAAGGCCCAGCCGCTCTATTCGATAACCGCGTCCTGCCCTTCGATCAAAAGGCCGCTCATCTCTGGGCCGAACTGATGTCTCAGGGTGCGGCTTCCGGAAGACCCAGAAGCGCACTCGACATGATCATTGCCGCAACCGCAATGGCGAATAATTGCGTGATCGTCACGGATAACGAAAAAGACTTCGCGGGTCTGAACATCCTAAATCCCTTACGCGTTGCGCGCCAATAATCCGCCGCAATCAATCTTCACTCGTTCCGCAACGCCACCGCAGGATCAACCCCCGCCGAACGGTTCGCCGGAATCGCCGCCGCCAGCACCGCCACCGCAACCAGGCTCACAGCCGCCAAAAACAGCGATCCGGACATCCCGGTATCCATCGCCGCAAAGGCATGAACCAGAATCCGCTGCGCCACAAACGTCAGCACCAGACCCGCCGCAATTCCCGTCCCGATCAGCACAAACGATTGCCGCAGCACCAGCGAAACCACCTGCCACCGCTGCGCGCCCAGAGCCATGCGAATCCCGATCTCCGTCGTCCGCTGCGAAGCAGTAAAGCTCAGTAACCCATAAATCCCAATCGCCGCCAGCAACAGCGCCAGCCCGCCAAACAGGGTCAGCAGCCACACCATCAGCCGGCGTGCCGCTAGCGAATCACTCACCAGGCTGTCCAGGGTGTGCATGTCATAGACGGCCTCCGAAGAATCCGCCTTCTGTACAGCCTCCATCAGCGTGGGCCGCATCGCGTCGGGAGCGATCGAAGTCCGCACCAGAAACGCCGCCTCGCTCACCGGGCTCTGCATCATTGGCACGTAAATCACGCCTTTGTTCTCTACCGACTCCAGCGAATCGCGGCGCACATGCGCCACCACTCCAACGATCTCAGACCACGGTCCATTGGAACCATTCCCCACATACTGGCCCACCGGATCTTGCCCCGGCCAGTAGGCACGAGCCAGCATATCGTCAATCACAGCGACCATCGGATGACCGGCACGATCCTCTTCCCTAAACCATCTCCCCTTCAACAGCGGAATCTGCATCGTGCGAAGATAGTCCGCGGTAGCCCATCGCAGATCGCTATGCGGCCCGGGATCGTTAGGCTGCGTTGGCCTCTCCTTGATCGAAAAACTCGCAGAAGGCATCTGCCCCTTGCCAAACGGCAGCGGATACACCGCGGCCGCTGCCACAACCCCCGGCTGCTGCTTCAACCGCGAAGTCACATTCTCCAGAAAGTTCGCTTCCTTCGCCGCCTGGTCCTTGTAGTTGGAATCATTCAGAGTCACATTGCCCGCAAGCACTCCCTCGCTCTTGAATCCAGGATCGACATTCTGCAACGCCTTAAGGCTCGAAAGAAACAGCCCCGCCCCCGCTACCAGCAGAAACGCCAGCGCAATCTCAGAAGAAACCAGCAACCCCCGAAAGCGCTGCCGCGCCACTCCCGCCGTAGAGCTCTTTCCCTGCTCCGACAGCCGCAGATCCTTGTACGACCGCGCCACCTGCAACACCGGCGCAATGCCCGAGAGGAACGAAGTAAGCAGGCCAAAGCTCGCCGCGACCAGCACCATCCTCAGGCTGCTGTGAATCACAAATCCCGTCGCCAGGTCATGCGGAATCGCCAGCATCAGCAGCCGCCCCAGTGCCGGCCCCGCCAGAATCGCGATCACCGTCGCCGTACCGGCAAGCAGAGAAGTCTCAACCACAAACTGCGTCGTTATCTGCCTCAAAGAGGCGCCCAGCGCCGCGCGAATCGCCAGTTCGCGCGTCCGCGTCGAGGCCCGCGCCAGCATCAGTCCCGAGATATTCGCACACGCAATCAGCAGGATCATCGCAACCACGGCAAACAGCGCGTACAGGGGCTTGCGCAGGCTCCCCGCTGCGTCCTGCGTAAAGGGCTGGGCAAACATGGCCCACTCAGCCTTTTGCGCAAAGCTGCTCTTGCCCTCGCTTCGAATCTCCTCCAGCCTCTTCTGATCCAATGCAGCATTCAGTTGCGCCACAGTAGCGCCCGGCCTCAACCGCACCACAGAGTCGTAGAACTCGTTGAACCGCTCATTCGGCCCGTAGGCGTTAGGCGCCAGACCCACAGGAATCCACAACTCGGTATTGCGCGGCCAATCGAAATCGCTGCGCATCACGCCGATCACCCTGTACGACTTGCCATCGAGCAGCAGAGTCTTGTCGATCGCGTCGCGTTGACCGCCAAACAATTCCTGCCAGATCTTGTAGCTCAGCACCACAACCTGGTTCGCGCCCTTCTGATCTTCCTCTGGCACAAAAACCCGCCCCAGAATAGGCTCCGCGCCAAAGACGTGGAACCACTTCCAGCTCACCATGCCCGCGCGCAGATGTTGCGTGCGCCCGTCAAACGTCGCGTTAAAGCTGTTTGGAGCAACGATCGCCGCCGATTCCACAATCGTGTTCAACGACGCAGCATCCGCCAGATCCGGCGCCGAAACGCCAATGCTGGGCAGGTTCAGTTGCAAATAACGCACATGGAAGGAAGCCACCCGTTCTGGTTCAACTACCCCCGCCGGTTGCAGCAGCACGGCCTGCACAACGCTGAATATCGCCGTATTCGCGCCCACACCCAGGGCCAGTGTCAGAATCGTGACAACCGTAAAGGTGCGCGCTCTCCAAAGTTGCCGCAAAGCATAGCGAAGGTGTCCCAGAACTGTCTGCATGAAGTCCTCCCAGCCCAAACTGATACGCAGTGACGCAGCACGTAGTTCACCAAATCCCAGACTCGGGTTTGCCCGCCCCGGCAAACACTCCCTTTTCATTTGGAACGCCAAAACTTGATGAGCACCAAAGTCGCGAACGTTTTGTAAAGGGACCTGGCTTCAGCCGTGCCACAGCCTGATGACAAGCTCCAGTGAGACGGCCTTGTAAAAGGGCACGACTTCAGTCGCGCCGATAAGGTCTGCTGAATAAATGGGGCTTTAGCCCCTGCGCGCTGTCGGTTTGTCTAGACCGATATTGTCCGCAGTCTCCTGGCTTGGAGACCCAGTGTCCATTCTCAAAACTCCGCGTCCGTTTCCGGACACAGCATCAGCGTCACTATCGCACGGCCAGCCTCTTCGAAGATCCCCACCCGCCCTCCCCAGCCTTGGTCGAGGACAATCCTTGCCAGTCGCTAAAGCGGGTCAATCAGGGTATCGGGCTCCATATCTGATCGTGAACCAATCAAATATTCTTCGAGTCGGAGCAACTTGATCTCGTTCAGCGTAGCGGGAATCCACTGCTTCAATTCCTTCTCCGGCAATCCAAACCACTTCGCCAGATGGCTTGTTTCTAGGCTGCACGCTTGTTGAATATCACACGTGCTGTACTGAAATTCGCTTGAGTATCCGATAACTCTCCCATCGCTGAGCTTCATGAGATATAGCTCGTCGCTTTGGTAGTACTCCGCGACTGTGGCTGCCATAACGAGGAAGTATGTCATATTCAATACCCTGCTTCATTCTGGAAATGCGGATACGACAGTGTCGCAGTATTCTGCTTCGCGTTTAAACCCGCCTCGCAATAACCTGCAAATACTCATTCCGAATCAGCGTATGGTTCTCCGGATCAGGAGCCACATTAGCCGAAGCCCAAAGAGCCTCCAGATCAGCCGCCAGCGCTGCCTGCCCCCCTTCATCGAGACGGCTGAAAGCCACATGCGTCGGACCGAAGTACTTCCGGAAGAATGCAACCGCACCGGCAGGGCTCGTAGGCAGGTCGAAGTCGATAGGAATCATCTCCGTCCTGACATCCGCGAAATCGGCCATGAGGCGCTCACGAACCGTAGCGTCATCGCCCCAAAGCACCGGCGGCACAATCCCCGGCGGCGGAGGCGCATGACGGCTCCCAACCTTGAACATCTCCCCCGAAAAGCTCGCCGGATTCCAATTGGCCATCGCCAGCAGCCCGCCCGGCTTCAACACACGCGCAAATTCCGCCGCAACCACCTCCGGCCGTGGCGCAAACATGGCTCCAAACATGGTCACCACCGCGTCAAAGCTCGCGTCCGCGTAAGGCAGTTGCTCCGCATCCCCCTCATCAAATGTGACCGAAACACCTTCAGCAGCTGCCCGTTCGCGCGCCTGAACAACCAGATTCGCAGCAATATCCACCCCGGTAACCACCGCTCCCCTGCGCGCCATCGGAATGGCTGTGTTGCCAGTGCCGCAGGCCACATCCAGCACCCGCGCGCCGGTAGCGATCGGCAGCCGGTTCACGAACTCCACAGCCGGCCCCGTAATCGTCTTGGCGACAATCCCAAAATCGCCCGCCATCCACGTAGCGCGCATCGACTCTTTGATCTTTTGAATCGGAACTTCAGAAGCATTCATAAACGCATCCTCGCTCTTTCATGAGGTGAAGAAAAACCGCCTAACGCACTACTCCCATGTCAACCCGTAAGTCTTTGAATACACTATTGCTACAGCCAAGGCAAAAATCTCCTGAAATCTGCCCCATGCAAACGGTCATATCCACCGGCGTCAGCTGATTCGCGCCTCGAATCTCGCTGCAGCCTCCACATTCGCCGCCTCCACGCCGCCGATTTCGCTTATCCTCAGTAAACCGGTTGTTTCGAAATTCATTCATACCCGCGTCGCATCCGTACGCAGCGTCATTCGTATCTTCATGGAAATCGCCATCATCCCCATCGACGACCTTCGCGATCAATATACACAGCAAATGGCGCACGTGCGCCAGACCTACGAACGCACCGGAGACGGCACCGCCGCCATCCGCCGCCGGTCATCGCTCGTCGATCGCCTGCTCATCGAGCTCTGGCGCCGCGCCCTCAGCATTCCCGGATTTGACGCCAATGCCAAGGTGTCCATGCTCGCCCTGGGAGGCTACGGCCGCAAAGATCTCTTCCCCCACTCCGACATTGACGTCCTCTTCGCCTTCGCAGACGACGACACCGAAAAGGCCGTCCGCCCCGCCATCCGCGCCATCATTCAGGCCATGTGGGACATCGGCCTTCGCGCCAGCCCCGCCTCTCGCACCCTCAAGGAATGTACCCGGTTCGACCCCGACAATCTCGAGTTCACCCTCTCCACCTTTGACCACCGTTTCCTCGCCGGCAACTTCCCCCTCTACCAGAAGCTCCACAGCGAAACCCTTCCTGGCGTGATCCTCAGCGATTGGAACACCGTCGCACAAAAGCTCGGCGAAGTCGCCCGCGCCCGCCACGCCAAGTACGGCAACACCATCTTCCATCTCGAACCCAATCTGAAAGAGTGTCCCGGCGGCCTCCGTGACTTCAATCTCGCGCCCTGGTTCGCTCTCCTCTTCCAGCTCAAAGAAACCCGAAAATGGCCCCCGCTGCGCACCACATCTCCTAACGATCGGGCCTCCTCTTCAACCTGGCAGTCCTCCCACGGAGACGCCGAAGCCGCCTTCGACTTCCTCGCCGCCGCGCGCTGCTTCCTCCATTTCCGCCACGGCCGCGACGACAACACGCTCGACTGGCAATCGCAGGATGAGGCTGCAGCCAACAGCGTAGGCCTTGAAACCCGCGGCACAGCCGACCCGTCCTACTGGATGCGCACCTATTACCGCCACGCGCGCACCATCTACCGCCGCGCCGTGCTCTTGATGGAGCATCTACCCGCCCCAGTCAGCTTCTACAAGCAGTTCCGCAAACGCCGCGCGCCCATCCCGGGCACCGACTTCGTACTCGACCAGGCACGCATAGACGTCTCCCCCAGCGCCCAGTTTGCCCAGTTCAATGACACCGAGGCCTTCCTGCGCATCTTCGCCATGATCGCCAACCACGGCTACACCCTGACCCAGGCCGCCGAAGACCGCATCACCGACGCACTCCCCGTCATCGCCATCAACTCTCCCGAAGGCCCCTATCTCTGGAACGCCATCCGCGAAGTCCTCCTCGGACCCCACGCCGCACACTCCCTCCGCACCATGCACGCCCTCGGTATTCTCGAGATGCTCATCCCCGAGTTCCACGGCATTGACGCACTGGTCATCCGCGATAGCTACCACCGCTACACCGTCGATGAGCACACCTTCCTCACCATCGACAACATTCACGCCCTGCGCCGTCCCGCTCACGATTACGAAGCCCGCCTGGGCCTGTTGCTTCCCGAGATTGACCGCCTCGATCTCCTGCTCCTCTCGCTCCTCCTTCACGACACCGGCAAAGCCCGCCGCACCGGCGAACACACCACAACGTCCGTCGAATTAGCCGACACCTTTCTCGCCCGCCTCGACTTCGATACCGAAGAGCGTGAAATCGTACGCAAGCTCATTCGCAGCCATCTAGAAATGTCCAACGCCCTGCGCCGCGATATCTTCGACACCGACAATGTGCGCCAGCTCAGCGAAAAAGTTGGCTCGCCACAGCTGCTGAAAATGCTGACCCTCATGACCTATGCCGACATCAAGGCCGTCCACCCCGACGCCCTGACCCCATGGAAGGCGGAAAACCTCTGGCAGCTCTACATGTCCACCGCCAACTTCATGGACCGCAGCGTCGATGAGGTCCGCTATCACGCCGACCTCGATCCCACCCTCCTCTATCGCATAGCATCCATGCTTCCGGTACCGAGCGACACCAAATCCCATCCCAGAAAGAAAGAGCTGGTAGCTTCGCAGGAAAAAGCTATTCGCAAGTTTCTCGAAGGACTGCCGCAGCGTTACCTGCAAACGCGCCTTCCCGAGCAAATCCGCGAACACTTCCTGCTCGCCGCTCAACTCGAATTCGACCCAATCCAGCTCGAACTCCGCCCCAACCGCCAGTTACTCGAACTAACAGTCATAGCCCGCGACCGCCGCCGCCTCTTCGCCGACGTCGCCGGAACCCTCGCCGCATGGGGCATGAACATCGTCAAAGCCGATGCCTTCTCCAACGACGCCGGAGTTATCGTAGACAGCTTTCAGTTCACCGACTCCTTCCGCACCCTCGAACTCAATCCCGAAGAAAAAGATCGCTTCACCGCCAACGTCCACGAAATCCTCTCCCAGGGCATCACCGCCAACAAATATCAAATCGAACAGCTACTGGCCAGCCGCCGCCAGTCCATACACCGCAACGGAACAGTAAAAGTAGAAATCCCCACAAGATTAGAGTTCGACTCAGAATCCAGCGCCCACAGCACACTATTGCAAGTAGTAGCCCAGGACACCCCCGGCCTCCTCCGCCAGATCGCATTAGTCCTTCACAGCCACGACTGCAACATAGAAGTAGCATTAGTAGACACAGAAGGCGAAACCGCAATAGACGTCTTCTACCTGACGAAGCTCGGCAAAAAACTAAGTGAAGAATTACAGCAATATCTCTCCCAAGACCTGAAAAAAGCCTTAGACAAAATCCTCCCCCAACCCCAAATCTCGTAGAAACTTATCATTCAAGAAAAAACCTGGCATCCAAGAAAGAGGCTGCCATTCAGAAAGAAGCTGTCATCCTGAGCGCACGGAGTCCCTGCGGACAGGTCTTCGTCCGTGGAGTGAAGAAGCGAAGGATCTGCTTCTGTTGTTGCACTTGCTTTTCTTGTTTGTCATTCCCTTCAGGGAATCTGCTTCTCCAGTTCCCCGGACAGTACCTCGTAACAAGAAAATTCGTACCCTCCCCCGGGAACAACCGCTAACAAACCTTCACAGCGCCTCATCACCACTCAACGAAATTCATCCGCCGACGGTCCATAAATAGCCGGCACCTTAGCGTCATTCAACCGCAGGTAAACAGTTAACTGCCCTCGATGATGCGCCAGATGGCTGAACACCGCGTCCGACAACATCACATGCCGTGGAGCCTCAGTCACCACCTGGCCACCTATCTTGAACCGCCAGTTCTTCATGAGATGTTCCTCTGTCGTACCTTCAAGAGAATTGCGCGCTCTCGCAAACGCCTCCTGCATGGCATCAAGTAACTCTGCGCGAGTCGACATGATCTTAGGTTTGAGCCCGCCGTTGGCTGGATCACCAAGATCCAGTTCATCTTGGTCGAGCATGAATGAGACCCACCCCGCCATTGTTGCCACCAGCGCTGTCAGGTAACCAAGTTCCATGGACTTCTCATGCGGCTTCCAGTCATTGCGGCCTTCGGGAACACGCTCGATGGCTTTGCGCGTCACCTCTACTTCACGCTCCAACTTCTCCAGAAAAAACTCTTTCAGTTCCATATTCACTCCTCAATCGAACTTCGCATCTCACCTAAAACTGGCACTTCATTCCCAGCTCCCTCCCACTTCCCAACCACTGCCGCCGCAAGGCAATTCCCAGCCACATTCAGCGCTGTCCTCCCCATATCGATCAGCGCATCCACACCAAGAATCATCAATATCGGCGCACTCGGCAGATGAAACGAAGCCGCCGTCGCCATCAGAATCATCAGCGTAGCGCGCGGCACCCCGGCAATCCCCTTGCTCGTCAACATCAGCGTCAGCAGCATCACCGCCTGCTGCCAAACCGTTAGATGAATCCCCGCCACCTGCGCCGCAAAAATAGCCGCCGTCGAAAGATACAAACTCGAACCTGTCATGTTGAAGCTGTACCCCGACGGAATCACAAACGAAACAATCCATCGCGGCACGCCAAACTCTTCCATCCGCTCCATCGCCAACGGCAGTGCCGTCTCTGAAGTGCTCGTAGCAAACCCGATCGCCGTAGGCTCGCCCACCGCCTTCACAAATCCCCGCAGTGGAATCCGCATCACCAGCATCACCGGCACAAACACCAGTAAGAGCAGCGCAGCCGCGGCGCCGTAGAAAGTTACCAGCAACTTAGCCAACGGCACCAGCGTACTTATCCCCATGCTGCCAACCGTGTAACTCAACGCCGCGCCCGCGGCTATCGGAGCAAAATACATAATCAACTTCGTGAACTGAAACATCGCCGCTGTCATCGAATCGAGCACAGCCAGCAACGGCGCACGCTTTTCCTCAGATAACAACGCCAACGCCGTCCCAAACAGTATCGAAAACACCGCCACCTGCAAAATCTGATTCTGCCCAATCGCCGAAACCAGATTCTCCGGAAACACATTCAGCAGGAAAGCCTCAAACCCAACATGCGCACCAGCATTCGCCGGAGCCTCTTGCGCCAGCAGAGCCGCCGGCACAACCACACCCTCTCCCGCTCGCGAAAGATTGATCGCCACCGCCCCAATCAGCAGCGCCAGCGTCGTCACCACCTCGAAATACACCAGCGTCTTCAGCGCCACACGCCCCAGGCTTTTCAATTGCCCATGGCCGGCAATGCCCGTAGTCAGCGTGCCCAAAATCAGGGGAGCCACAATCACCCGCACCAGCCGCAGAAAAATCTCCGCCAGCACATGCAGATGCACCGCTACACCCGGCGCATCTGCCCCCAGTTCCGCGCCAGCCAGAATCGCGAAGAAAGTCCACGCCGTCAGCGAGCGCCGCCTCGCCGTCACAACTGCCAGCACCGCCAAAGCCGCAACTCTCGCGGTCAGCCCCCCAGCAGGCATCCCCGCCAATACACAGCCAACCGCATAAACCAGCAACGAAACAGCCGTCGCAATCCACATCCAACGACCAAAACCAGCGCGAACTGAAGTCATGCATTCCTTGCAAATCGAAGAGTCACCAGCATTGGCTATTCTAGGGTCTATGCCGCCGATTGCCCACCTCGAATGCTCCCGCTGCCACACCACGCAAGATGCCTCCACTCCGCAAACCGTCTGCCCCCAATGCGCCGGAGCGTACTACGTCCGCTACGACCTGTCCTCAGCCAAAGGCACAGCCGTCCGCGACGCCATCGATACTCGCAAGACAGGCCGTCCATCGCCCGGAATGTGGCGCTACCAGTCAGTCCTCCCCGACATTGATCCCGTAACTCTGGGCGAAGGCTGGACTCCCATGCTGTCCAGCCGCCGCAACGCCAACGTCTTTCTCAAAGAAGAAGGCGCCAACCCCACCGGCACCTTCAAAGCACGCGGCCTTTCTCTCGCCATGACCATGGCCCGTCATTATGGCATCAGGAAGATCGCCGTACCGTCTGCCGGCAACGCAGGCGGAGCAGCAGCAGCCTACGCCGCCGCAGCCGGCATAGAAGCACACATCTTCATGCCAAAAGATGTCCCTCTCGCAAACCAGGTCGAGTGCCTCGCCTATGGCGCGCACATGACGCTGGTCGACGGACTCATATCCGACTGCGCACGTATCGTAGCCGAAAGAAAACAGCAGGAAGGCTGGTTCGACTTATCCACGCTGAAAGAACCTTTCCGCATTGAAGGCAAGAAAACCATGGGCTACGAGTTAGTCGAGCAACTGGGCTGGACTTACCCGGACGCGGTCTTCTACCCCACCGGAGGCGGCGTAGGCTTGATCGGTATGTGGAAAGCCTTTGAAGAGTTAGAAGAGTTAGGCTGGATCCAGCCCGACTCCAGCGGCAACATAAAGCGTCCGAAAATGATTGCCATTCAGGCCGCTGGGTGCGCACCTATCGCCCGCGCATGGCAACAGCACCAGCCCATCAGCCAGATGTTTGAAAACGCACAAACCTTCGCGTCTGGCCTGCGCGTCCCCAAACCCTACGGCGACTACCTGATCCTCGACATCGTCCGCCAATCGCAAGGCACCGTGGTAGCACTCACCGACGAACAAATCTTCGCCTCTCTGCGCGACTGGGCCTCCAACGAAGGCCTCTTCCTTTCCCCCGAAGGTGCCGCCGCCACCGCCGCCTATGACCACCTGCTCGCCACCGGCTTTCTTAGCACCGATGACAAAGTAGTCTTGTTCAACACCGGCAGTGGCAACAAATATACCGATGTCGTTGCACACGCTTTGGAACTCACCTAACAACTTCCCTCCCCAGTGATCCAGCATGGATTCTTTTCCGCACACTGTACGTTCTACTAGTAGGCACCTCATGCGCGCATGGCTAAGGTCATAGCTGGAGGGTTCCTGATGACCCCGCAACGTTGCCGTTTGCTCATAAGTCTGAGTCTATTGTTTTGTACTGCCACCATCTCAGCACAAAACTCGCCCGCTCCAACCGCTTCCGCAAGCGACACCGAAGCCCTGGCCAAGGCAACTCAAAATCCAGTCGCCAGCCTGATCAGCGTTCCCCTCCAGAACAACTCGAACTTTAACGTCGGCCCTTACGACCGGACGCAGGACGTCTTCAACATCCAACCGGTGATCCCGGCCCAACTCAGCACTCATTGGATGCTTATTACTCGCATCATCCAACCCATCGTCTGGCAGCCAGACCCGACCGCAAACAGCGGCGGTGAATTCGGCTTTGGCGATATGAACCCAACCTTCTTCCTGGCTCCTGCAAAGCCGGGCAAATTAATCTGGGGCGCCGGGCCCGCAATGGTCATTCCGACAGCCACCAGTACCACGCTCGGTCAAGGCAAATTGAGTTTTGGACCTTCAGTCGTTGCGCTTGTCCAGCCTGGAAAATGGACATTGGGAGCGTTGGTCAATAACGTCTGGTCCGTAGCCGGTTCAGGACACAGGCCCGAAGTAAACCAGATGACGCTCCAGTACTTCGTCAACTACAACTTGCCCAAGGGCTGGTATCTGACCTCCGCGCCTATTGTCGTTGCGAACTGGAATAATCAGGCCTCAGGTGACGCGGCCAACGGAGACGATACAACTCCCGGCGGCAGGTGGACATTACCGTTTGGTGGAGGTGCAGGACGCATCACGCGTCTCGGCTTCCAGCCAGTAAATATCTCGGCAGCCTTCTATGGCAACTCAGTGCATCCTCCAGGCGCGTCAGACTGGGGATTGCGGCTTCAGATTGCACTGCTCTATCCAAAGAAGCCTAAAGGGTAGTTACTCGCTTCAAAAGTGAGCCGAAACAGCTAGCCGACAAATTCCACCATGCCGGTGGCCAGGTCATACATCGCACCGGCAATCTGGATGGATCCCTTCTTCTCCATATCCGCCAGGATAGGACTTCGCCGCCGAATGTTATCCAGCCCTACTACAACATTGGTCCGCGCTACGGCATCGACATAGGCCGCGTTCTTGCTCGATTTCTCGCCTTCAAATTTGGTCGCCGTGATAGCCGGTTTAACTCTCGCTAACAACCCCGTTAAGTTACCCATCTCAACGTCATCGATTGCGCCCTTGATTGCGCCGCAGGCCGTGTGTCCGAAAAGCAGCACGAGTTTCGCGCCGGCAACGGCGCAGGCAAACTCCATGCTGCCGAGCAGGTCGTCGTTTACGACGTTCCCCGCGATACGGGCGATGAACGTATCTCCAATGCCCGTGTCGAAAACAATCTCCGCAGGGGCCCGCGAGTCGATGCATCCCAGCACCACCGCCGCCGGATATTGACCCGCCGCAGTATACCGTTTCTGCGCCAGATAATCATGAGGATGCATCTTGCCCGCGCGAAACCGCTCGTTTCCCTTCTTCAACTCATCGATAACCTGACCCGGAGTCATGCGGTCGCGTTGTTCCTTGGTCAACGAGGCACTTCCTCCCCCGGCAAACTGCATTGACAATGCGGCAACAGGAGTGAAGGCACAGGCGCCAGCAACCGTCTTAAGAAAACCGCGGCGGCCCAACACTCGGCCATTAGGAGAATTGTCAGACGATGTCTCTTTCATGACTTCCTCTTTCATTGAACCTATGTCTTCACGGCAATAAACTAACTCGTGAAGAGATTACCTTACTTCACAATCCTCGTGGAACAAAAGAAAGTCCGCTTCCATAACAAACCTGACTATGCCCGATTCAACTTCCGAGCAAAGGCATAATTCTATGCGCCCCATAAGGAAGCACCCGACTCTCGTCGAGCGCTTCCGTACGAGTAACTTCTACAACGAACGTAAGAAGTTCAGCAAATCCTGCTGCTGAGACGCAGAAAGACTCTTGAAGTTTGCAATCACCTGGTTAGCCTCCGAGCCACTGCTTTGATGGGCAAGGATCGCCTGTATCATGTCGCTTGTTCTGCCATCATGCAGGAAGAAGATCCGCTGGCCCAACCCCCACAAAGGCGCAGAGCGAAATTCATCTGGACCAGCGTTTCCCTGAGTCACACCGTCTGACAAATTACTCCCCATATGATGAACAGCCAGATCTGAAAACAGGTTGACATTCTGATAACTCAACGCCGGCGTCGATGACAAACCTGTCGTCAGCGTCTCTGTATGGCAGGTGAGGCACCCGATCTGCGATGCAAGTAAGTGACCATTCTGAATCGAAGGTGAGCAGGATGTGCCTGTACAAGAGGGCAAAGGAGGAGCAAGGAATCTCATAAAGCTTCGAAAAGCTGCAACGTCGGATGGAGAGATAGCTGCAATCGCAAAACTCGCGTCACTCTCTGGAGTTGCGTTCGTCGCGCAGTTCGGATCATCCTCGCGCTCATTCGGAAAAACCTCGTTCGTGACACCCATCTCCACGTTGTATGCTTCGCCGGCGAATACCGTCAGCGACTTATTCTGCGCCTTCCATCCGAATCGCGTGATACCGCCATCGTTTGGATTTGTGTTGACAGTTCCACCCACGGAGCCGACATTGAAGTGGCCTTGAATTCCATTCTGCGCCTTCTGGCCTCCGGGATCAGCCGCAAGATTGGCGCGGATAGTCGCATCTGAAATCTCTTCGATCAGACCATCGCCAAAAACAGGCGTAGGAATTCGAAAGATGATGTTCGAAGTATCGGAAAAGTCAGGCTGCTCAATAGCGCAACCCGATGGACTATCGGCTCTGCCAGTAATCGTGAAGATGTCATGGACGCCACCGTCAGGCGTACCATCGGGGTTATTAATAAATCGAACCTCACGAATAGGTCCGTAGTGCGAAAGAAACGCAGGAATTGTATTGCCAGGTGCCATCGCGGCAGCCTGGGTAACTTCCGGATTAACGAATGGACTTGAGCCGCCCGCCGCGGGATAGGCGTGACAGCCTGCACAGGAGTTGAAGTTGAAACGCGGGCCCAATCCATTGACGACACTGTCCACTTCAGAAAAAATCGGCGTGGCGCTTAGGCGGAAGAAACTGAGTTCCGCCGAAGTTAGCCCGGCGATCGGCAGACCCGCCGCAGGCGCGGTTCTGCGAACTCCGGGATCTTTCGCGACGAAGTTCCTCGCACTCGTAGTAGTCGTGGTCTGCGACGGTAAGTCAGGTACCTGTGTGGTCAGGACGACTCCCGTGAGCAGAGCAAGCAATTTAGTAAAGAAGCGTCTTGTAACTGGCATGATCACACTCCCCGTGTGTTGGTTGTGAGACGGGAATACTCTCTGCCCCGGAATCGATGAGTGCGGCGACAATCATCGATCCTGGTTCCCTTTAGTCGACAGATCTCCCGTGCGCCCGCTAAGCAAGCGTCAGGCAGACAGGCAGAATCCTCCGCGACCATTTCCAGGTGTAGCCAAGGAGAAGGAACAGCGAGAAAAACTTGGAAGGGTGCGTCTGCTCACCGAAACGAGAGTCGGCGAGGGCCAGGCACACTTATCGGACGAATTTGTTGTTCAAAAATGCAGCATTTTCAGTGCCATAATTCATTTCAATGGAGGTCAGAACTTTGTATGAATCGAATGAGGGTTTTGCCATAACATCAAACACAGAAATGCGTCCTTATGTGCGATAGCGAACGTCTAAGTCGTTTCGTTTTACGTAGCTATGTAAATTATTCCGGCGAAATTATTCCCGCCACCATCTGGGTGAGATCTACTTATGAATTCAGAGCAGGCCGAAGGTAGATTCGAAGTATTATCCGTCTTCATCGACTCACGAGGCCGGCTGCTCTTTCGAAGCCGCGGATTGCTCCGAAGCCACAGCCACTCCGCAGCCGGTTTCCAACTCACACCCGAACAGCGTGTTGTTCGGAGACGGAGCATAAGTTCCCTCCGCTGGCGGAGGCGTGCCGATGCCGGGGTTCCAACCCTTCGGGTTGGGATTGCTAAGTCCGCACTGACCTGCAATATACGCCACAAAACTATTGCTGTTCGGGCCAAAAGTACAGTAACGCCCGATCGGATAGGCGGCAAATTGTTGCTTCAGGCAGCCCAGGCTGATGGAAGTCTTCTGACAGTCCGCAGCGTCCTTTGGGTTGTAGTTCTTGTCTTCGTCGACGTCCTGCTTCGGAACTCCCTGCCAGCAGCCAGAATGCCGTAAATCGCCGTCGATCCACTTGAACGGACGATTGTCTTCGGGCTCAAGCTCATAAGTAGGATTGCCGCTCCCCGGGCCGCCGATACGAAAGAAAGAATGCCGGCCAAGCGGCGCCGTTTGCAGATCCTTCGAACAGATGTAAACATCTGGCTCGGGCTGCGCCTTGGGGTCGGCTTCAGTTTGCCGCCTGACAATACCACCCCCACCAACCCGCGACTCCCTCTGCTGCAAAGTATGTGCCAACTCGTGAGCAAGCAGATGCCTTCCCGAGTCCGTCGAGGGGGCGTACCGCCCGGAGTTAAAAACGATCTGCTCTCCCACCGTGTATGCCTGCGCCCCAACTGCTCTGGCGGAGTCGGCCGCCCGTGCGCCGGTATGCACTCGCACTTTGTCCAAGCTGCGCCCTAATCGTGGTTCGAAAAACGCGCGGGTTGCTGCGTCAAGCGGCCGGCTCGGCGAACGAAGCGCTTCCTCCACAACTGCCGGTGCGCCTGCGGCGGTGCCCGTGCCGTCGTGTTTTGTCAGGACCTTTTCCTCTGCCTCGCATTCAGCACATTTGCGGCTGATCTGCGGCGCCGACGCATGCGATACTGGAACAGGATCCGCCATGCGCATCACCCGGTCGGCGACCGAGTCCGCTTCATGCTCAAGCGGATCATCAACCTTTCCCACGATAAGCTTGGCCTGAATGAAGCGTTGTGCAGAGACGGTAGTGCCCGATTGAGAGCTATCCAACCCATCGCCAACTGGGTACGTAGCCCGCTGAGCCAGCAACCGCAGCATTGCCTGATTCCCAATACTCCGATGGAGCATCCCAGCTCGCTCCACCGCTCCGCAGCTACCCGACCGCCCCGCAAGCGTCGAGCGCTGAGGCACTGGCTTGCGCATGGAACTCGCGGGTTCCTTGGATTGTGCTTTAGTGGCCTTCGGAGCAAACATCGCCGCACCTCTCTGACCTGATTGACAAAGCCCAGAGAATCGCCTTGCACGGATTGTAGTCCGCATCGACTCGGAGAATGAAGAGAATTGTAGTCTCCCTCACTCTTTCCGTCCGCAATCGGGGAGAGTTACAGCCGGCGTATGACCACTACCGATATAACAGCGCGCAGGTCTTGCAACTGCCCTCTTGTCGTCGGATTCGGAGGCATTCCCCAATTAATCCCATATTCATCAAACCAACCTACCCTGCTCAAAAAGGGTCTTAGCCTGAACACCTACTTCAGATAAGCTCGCACCAGATCGATCAGATCCTCCGCCAGCTCCGGAGCGATCTTTTCCTTCGACCCATCCGTGAGATGAAAGCGAATATGCGTCTCCAACACCTCGCCCATCAAACTATTCACGCCTCCGCGCACCGCCGCCAGCAACATCAACTGGTCCCCACAATCGTCCTTCGCCAGCAATGCCCGTTCCACCGCGTCCAGTTGCCCGCGCAGCTTGCGCACCCGCTGCAACAACTTCACCTTCTCCCGCTCGTCATGCGACATAGCCAATCTCCGATACACCTATCAATTGTTCTTGAAATACCCACCTGGGGTATGGTACATACCATACTAGGGTATGCCTTACATCATACCCCTCCGCATACCCACCTCGGAGCAATCTGACTTTGTACGTGCCTCGCAAGACAACCGCATCACAGCGGCCCCTTCCACGACGCGGCCTCAGCGCATTCCTGCTCCTTTGCGCATTTCCCTGCTTCCACGCCTTTGCACAGAACAGCAGTGTTCCCGCCAAAGCCACCGATCCCGCGCCCGACGCTCCGATCGTCACCCTCTTCCCTCATCCGGATCCTGAAAGCAGCGGCAGCCAATGGTGGCTCTCTGGACAAGCCAACATCATCTTTCAGGGCCGCCTCCCGTTCCACTCCGCCTACGAAGGCACTAACTCCTTTCGTAACTCGGCTGAATACAAAACCTCCCTCGTCGGCACTCTGTATACAGCCGTGCGGCCAACCCATTCCATCCGTTACAACACCGACCTCATTCTCGATTTCGAAAGTGCCGGAGGCCGTGGCCTCTCCCAGGCGCTCGGCCTCGCCGGATTCACCAACCTCGACGTAGTCCGCAACCCCAACCTCGGTTCTACACCCTATTTAGCCCGCTATCAGATTCACCAGGTCATCGGCCTCACCTCCGAAACGACCCCCCAGGAGTCCGGCCCATTCGCTCTCGCACCCAGTGTCCCCGTTCGCAGAATCGAACTGCGCGGCGGCAAGATGACCCTGCCCGATTTCTTCGACATGAACTCCGTCGGCTCCGACAGCCATCTCCAGTTCATGAACTGGACCATCGACAACAACGGCGCATGGGACTACGCCGCCGACACCCGCGGGTACACCGTCGGAGGCATGGCCGAATACGACGACCGCAACTGGTCCATCCGCTATGGCATCTTCGCCATGCCTGTTGTAGCCAACGGCATTGATCTCGACTGGGCCTTCAGCCGCGCCAACGGTCAAAACGGCGAGTTTGAACTGCGCCGAAGCTGGCTACCTAAGCAAAAGGGCGTTACACGCATCCTGTTCTTCGCCAACCACGCCCACATGGGCACTTATCGCGAAGCCAACGACGCTTTCCTCAACGGCATCGATGCCACTCCCGACATCACTAAGCACGCCCATGAGGGCGCGCTCAAGTACGGCTTCGGATACAACACAGAGCAATCGCTAACTCCAAACCTGACTGTCTACGGCCGATTCGGTTGGAACGAAGGCCAGCACGAGTCCTACGCCTATACCGAAGTCGATCAGACCATCTCCGCAGGCGGTGAATACTCCGGCGCGCGCTGGCATCGGCCCGCGGATAACGTAGCCATCGTCTTAGTCACCAACGCCATCAAGGCCGACCACCAGGAGTATCTGAAACTGGGCGGCAAAGGCTTTCTCCTCGGCGACGGCAACCTCAACTACGGCCGCGAAACTATCGTCGAGAGTTACTACACCTGGCACTTCTGGCGCGGACTCTTCTACTCCGTCGACATACAAAACATCCATAACCCAGGCTATAACCGCGACCGCGGTCCTGCCTGGGTAGGCTCAGTCCGCGCACACGTAGACTTCTAGGTGTTACTACTCCCGCCCACTGATTATCAAAATGAGAGCGACGTCCAGTGCGGAGACAGGAATATCCATAAAACCCTCGCTAACATTATGAATTTGCATCGGATTCTAAAAGGCACTTGCTCGACAGGTGATCGATGGCTCATTGTTACTTAGGCTAGGATTACCGGTCAAGATGAACATCCGTGGAGTCGGTCGCTCCGTTTCACAGTCATCGGATGGACTTACGCGAAAGGTCTTTTCTATATGCGAATTTTGAGGCTGATCGTCCGCCATTCTCTCTTCGCCGTTTCCCTTGCCGCGCTGCTCGCGTTGCAGGCTCCTTTGCAAGCTGCGGCACAGTCTCACAACGCGCCACAATCTCGTAAGAAGACTGCGCCCGCCGCACCCAGGCCCACAACGCTTTCCAGCCTCGAACCCGTGCGTCTCGAGGTTGAGTCATCCCACAATCCTCTCGGCATCGACTTTCCCCAACCACGCCTAAGCTGGAAGCTCTCTGCGCGCAACGCCACCGATCGTGGTCTCGCCCAGACCGCATATCGCATCCTCGTCGCATCCACGCCGGCTCTCCTCACCAGCAATCAGGGCGACCTCTGGGATAGCGGAAAAGTCATCACATCCGACAATCTCAACGTACGCTATCAAGGAGAATCCCTGTTCTCAGCGCAGACCTGCTATTGGAAGGTCGCCGTCTGGGATGAGAACGACCATCTCTCCGCGTGGAGCAGCCCTGCCCGGTGGACCACCGCTATTCTCCACTCGAAAGAATGGTCTGCAAAATGGATCGCCGCCGCTCCCGATGGCCCGCCAAGCAAGCAGCCCCTCGAACATCGTGGCACGTTTGGAAGTTACCCGAAGCCGTTGCCCATCTTCCGCCATGACTTCGCGGTCGACAAGCCTGTAAACCAGGCCATCGTTTTCGTGTCCGGCATGGGGCAGTACGAACTGCATCTCAATGGTCAACTGGTAACTGATACTGTTCTCAACCCCGGCTGGACCGATTATCGCAAGACCGTTCTCTATAACTCGTATGACTTAACTCGCCTCCTCAAGCAAGGCAACAATGCTTTCGGAATATTGCTTGGCAACGGCATGTATAACGTCGAAGGAACCAAGGGTAGATATACCAAGTTCATAGGAAGCTATGGGCAACCAAAGGTGATACTCCAGCTTCAATTGGACTTTGCCGACGGCACCAGCGCGACCATTTTATCCGATAATTCGTGGAAGACCGCTCCCGGTCCCATCACTTACTCGTCAACCTACGGCGGTGAAGACTATGACGCGCGGCGTGAACAGGCAGACTGGGACACGCCCGGATTCGACGACTCAACATGGGCACAGGCGCTCGAAGTAGGAGGCCCCGGTGGTCAACTCGTCTCGCAGATGCTGCCGTCCATCACCGTGCAAAAGGTCTACACCCCACGACAGGCCACCGAGCCGACGCCCGGCTCAATCGTCTACGACCTTGGCCAGAACATCTCCGGATGGCCCGAAATTCGCGTTCATGGCCCGCGCGGGTCGATCATTACGCTCATCGCAGGCGAGTTACTCGACAAAGACGGCCTCGTAAGCCAGCACAGCGCCAACGCATCGCCAGAGAGCGCCAATCGCTTCACCTACACGCTTCGCGGCCTTGGGGTAGAGACATGGCGGCCGCGCTTCAGCTACTGGGGCTTTCGCTACGTACAGGTCGATGGAGCGTCGCGCACGCCCTCTCCGGATAAGCCTGCAATCGTCTTTGTTCGCGGACAGTTCCTTCACGCCGCGGCCCCGGTCGTCGGACACTTCTCTACATCGAACGTACTGTTCCAGCGCATTCACACGCTTATCGACATGGCCATTCTCAGCAACATGGTCAGTGTGCTCACCGACTGCCCGCATCGTGAAAAACTTGGCTGGCTCGAACAAACCCATCTCGCCGGTGCATCGATCCTATATAACTACGACGCCGCACAGTTATACGGCAAGATGGCGCATGACATGCGCGACTCGCAGTTAAAAGACGGTATGGTTCCTGCCATAGCTCCCGAGTATGTAGCCTTTGTCGATGACACAGGCAAGAGCACCGCTTTTCGCGACTCTCCGGAATGGGGGAGCGCTTCCATCCTTAGCCCCTGGACCGCCTATACATTCTATGGCAACCGCACCATTCTCGCCGATAACTACAAAACCATGGTCAGCTATGCGAGATATCTCCACGGCAGGTTGCAAAACGGCATGCTCACTTACGGACTCGGCGACTGGTACGACATCGGCCCCAACCCTCCAGGCAACTCTCAACTTACCAGTCAGGGCATGACCGCCACCGCGACCTTCTACGAAGACCTGATCGCCCTGGCTCGGATCGCAACCATCCTCGGCAAAGACTCTGACGCCGCCGCGTTCCGCAAAGAAGCGGACAGCATCCGCTACTCCATCAACACCCATCTGCTTAACGGCCAGGCCGGCCTGTACGACCGCGACAGCCAGACAGCCAACGCAATGCCTCTTGCTCTCGGCCTTGTCCCCAACGCACAGCAACAGCAGGTCCTCGATCATCTGGTTGCCGACATCCGCAAACATGACGATCACGTCACCGCCGGTGACATCGGCTTTCATTATGTCGTTCGAGCACTTACTGACCTCGGCAGATCCGATGTGCTCAATGACATGCTGCAGCGGACGGACTCACCGAGTTATGGCTTCCAGTTGCAGAACGGAGCGACCACGTTGACCGAAGCCTGGGATACCAACCCGGACAGCTCGCAAAATCACTTCATGCTGGGCCATGCAGAGGAGTGGTTTTATCGCGGCCTTGCCGGTATCGACTTCGACCTTAGCCGCCCTGCGCCTGAGTCCATCATCATTCAGCCGTCACTCGTCTCCGGCACCAATGACGCGGCGGCTACCTATGACTCCGTGCTCGGCACTATCGCCACCAGTTGGCGCCGCACCGGCAAACGCGTGCGAATGGACGTCACAATCCCGCCCGGTGCATCCGCAACCGTCTACATTCCAGCAGGGGATGACAAGTCGATTCTTGAAAGCGGAAAACCTCTGGCAGACGTAAAAGAAATTCAGATCGTGTCATCAGAAGGCGCGACCAAATGCATCGTAGCCTCAGGCCACTATCATTTTGACTTCTCAGAATAGGCTGAAGAAGCTGCTTCGTGGGCTATACTGCCTCCGTGACCATCAATCCATTCAAGCAAATCAGTGCGTCCGGACGCGTGATGCTATCGCTGATGTTTGCAGTAACCCTCTTGCTCGGCGCATTTGAAGGCGTCTTCGGCCGTGTCCGATACTCCGGTGACGCCATCAACTACCTGAATATCGTGCGCGCCATTCATGCCGGCGATTGGAAACTCGCACTGAATTCTTATTGGGGACTGGGTTACCCGCTCCTCATTTCTATCGTGACTCCCCTCTTTCCTTCGTCGCCCACAGGCGAATGGGTTGCGATTCATGTTGTGAATCTTGCGGTTTTTGCCGCTACATTTTTCACTTTCTATTGGCTTGCCTTGACGGCAGTGCGCTCATTGACTCTCAAGAGAGTTATTGCTGGAACTATCTCAGAGCGGTTGTTACTGATAGGCGCATTCTGTATCTTTCTGTCCATCGAACTCAGCATGGATAACGTCTCTCGCGTCGGCCCTGACATGCTTATCTCCTGCCTCGTCTTTGCGGTCGCGGCCTTGTTGATCAAGCTCAAGGACAATCCAACGTTTGGCTCCGCTCTGGCGCTCGGAATACTGCTCGGAACCGGCTACATCGTCAAAGCAATCTTTCTTCCGCTTGGGCTTGTGGTTGCATGCATCGCTCTGCTTCTCCTCTGGAAAAAGCGTCCGAGGTTTCGTTATCTCGCGCTGTTAGCTGTGCCTGCTGCAGCCCTTGCAATCCTCTACATCGCAGGACTCTCCTGGGCAGCGGGGCACAAGACCTATGGCGAGGCAGGCCCGTTGAATTATGCATGGAACGTGAACAAACTCGAACCGGGCGCCATGTGGCAAGGCATCCCTCCCGGCTACGGAACTCCAGTCCATCCGACCAAGTTAGTTTCGCTAAGTCCTCACATCTATCTCTTCGACGGGCCTTTCCCGGTGACGTTCGGCCCATTCTTTAATCCTCCTTACTACTATCAGGGCTATCGCCATTTCTTCAGTCTCAAACGGCAGATCCACCAATTAGCCGGAAATGTATTCCGGTTTCTCAGAATTCTCCGCTTTCAGTTCGTGATTTACGCCCTGGTGCTGGGCTGGCTGATACGCAGATCGAACAGAGGCTCGGGGCTAAAGATCGCGTCTCATTTTTGGCCTTTGTTTCTCATCTCGCTTGCCGGCACATCGATGTATCTCCTGGTGATGGTTGAGGCTCGCTATGTAGCTTCTTTCCTGGCGATGGTGTTGCTTGTGTTGCTGCTCATCGTCATCGCGCAGGAGGCGCTCGCAGACCCGCAGCCCACGTTTCGACGGCTGCCGACTATGCTTTCTTATCTGCTGCTTCTTGCCTGCGGCACTACGTTGATCGCGAACCAGAACGACGGCGATCGTGATGTGCTTGGCCACGCGCTACGTCATGAGGTCTTCCTGAATGACGGTCAATGGAAGACGGGCATTTATCTGCGGCAGACTGGTCTGCATCCTGGGGACAAGGTGGCGGTCATGGCTGACCTGGTAAATGCCTCGCGATCGACTTGGGCGTATATGGACGATCTGCAGATTGTTGGCATCCTGGGCGGCAGGCTGTTTGAAACGGAGACTGCGGATTACGACACCTTCTGGCATTCATCGCCTGAGGTTCAACGGCAGTTGCTGGAGAACTTCCATTCGACTGGGGCTCGGGTGGTGGTGGCTTTGTCGAAGCCGTCCGATGTGCAGGCTGAAGGGTGGGAGTCTGTTCCGGGGACCGGGTTCTGGGTCTATCGTTTTTCGAGGCCGGGTACGGTCACGCAGGCGACGTTTTCGCTGCACTGACCGGCTGTGGAACATAGTGTGGAACAGCGGATTGTTCCTCGTGGAACAATTTTCGTGGGTTAATTCGATGCGTGTCGATCTATAGCAAAATGATGCTAGTCATTTGTTATGTGTTACTTACATTTGCGTGTTAATTCGCGGATTCGTGCATAGTTAGAGGTATCTGCCATAGGCAAATACATACGGCAGGGCGTCTGGGGGATTTCCATGGGAAAGACAGCAAGGGTGTTCATGAATCAACGAAGCCAGCTAGTGCGGCTGCCAAGAGAGTTTCAATTTGATGCCTCCGAAGTTTTCGTTCGAAGGCGCGGGAGTGAGTTGGTGCTTTCGGCACTGGCTACGGACTGGTCGCGGTTTCTGGCATCGGATGCGGTGGCGACCAGCGACTTTCTGCTGGGGTTGGGACTGTGATGGGGCGGCGCGACGCTGTGTTTCTGCTGGATGGGAGTGTGGCGGCGGGTCTGCTCAGGAGAGATGCGGCGATGATGCGGCGACTCGAAACGGTATCTCCTGCAGAGGTGTGCATCTCGGCGGTGACACTTTCGGAACTGATGTTTGGGACGAGGATGTCGCGGGAGCAGGAAAGGGACAAGGCTGCGCTCGATGAATTTTTGCGGCATGTGGCAGTCGTCGAGTGTTCGCGGGAGGCTGCTGAGGAGTATGGAGTGATTCGTGAAGCGCTGACGTGGCGCGAGGTGAAGATGGGTGCGCATGAGATGTTGATCGCGGCGCATGCGCGGAGCCGGGGGCTGCGGCTGGTGACAAGCAGGGTGAGGAAGTTTGAAGATGTACCAGGGTTGGAGGCTGAGGGGTGGGAATGAGGAGCCTCGGGCGCTAATCGTCTCGCAAAACGATTTGCGCGGTCTCACCTGCTATCACCATTTTTGAACCGGTCATTTTGCCTTTCTGGGCGCGCATGGAAACCATCTGGCCCTGAGCCACGCAAGAAGTGAATGTGAATTGGCCATTGTGGTCTGTAGTGGTGGACTGCGAACAAGCGGGGAGACTGACGTCAGCTCCGGCTACGACGCGCTGGTGATCATCGAGGACTTCGCCGTGGATGATGACCGGAGGGAGTTTATCGAGATGCACCTGCATCGACGGGTAATAGTCTTTTCCCAGGCGCATCGTAGTTGAGCCAGCCAAGAAGGAGTTGGGCACCGTGGCATAGACGGTGATTTGTCCGTCGGATGGTTTCGTTTGTGGGTAGATAAGGAATTGCCAACCGCTTCCGGTTTTGCTCATTTCTCCGGTGGTAGCTTTCACCTCTGCCTCGCTGACCGGTTGATTGTTGGTGTCAAGCACCGTTACTCGTATCTGGTAGACACCGCGAAAGGCGAGGACGGTTGAAGCAATCACGGGAATGATGCCAACAAAGATCAGGCCCCCGGCCAACAGCCATGCAATGGGCTTGTTCTTTGCTTTAACTACGGTCCAGAGCGCCAAGCCCAGAAATGCGATGGCGAAGGCGGCCACAGTTACGGGGTTCGAAATGCGGCTGGCGATCTCCAGGATCTTCACTTGCATCACATAAGTCCTTCTTGCTCGAAGCTCTACTCAGGGCGGGATTTCCCTAACGCTGTGACAAATTATCCGACTTAGATATCTTTTAAGTCACGCAGCAACTCATCCGTAGAACGGCTCGGCAGTTATGCAGATTAGGTATCTACATAAGAGACTCAGGGTGCGTCAGACGCCCCCTCCATTCTCGGTAATACTTCAGCGACCCTTCGAAGAGCTTTCGAGCATTCTGTATACTTCCCATCTTGATATAGCGAGAGACCTAAGAACAGGGCGGCGTCAGCTACAGACTTTTGGTCCGCCGCAACAGATTTTTGATCTGCCGAGAGCTTCTTTTCCCGCACGTCGAGTGATACTTGGAACTCGACAGATGCTCGGGAATAGCTACGCTCGTACAAGGCGGCGAGACCAATTTCATATGGGTCTGAAGTCGTTGCGCCCCAAGCGCGAATTTTTCTGTCAAGATCCTCAGGATTCACGCCATATTCTTTGGCCACTGCGGTCAACGCAGCTTTGGGGTCGTCGGGGCCTGGAGATTTTGAAGCCAGATTGATTTTAGCCGTCAAGGCTGCCAGTACGGATCCGTCGTTCAATGCCTCCAAGTCCTTACGCGGCATTACAAAAATTGTGACGACATTCTCGGCCTTATCGGCGAAGGAAGGAACACGTGCAAGGAAATCAAAGGGCGAGAAAATGACGAACTCCTGACCGGCGGGTGAATGGATGATAGTGAGGGGTACCCATTCCCCCTCCCTAGTGGTCTGACCCAGGGCGAGCACGATCTTACCATCCGCCCCAGTTATCCCCGAGCCACCATTCCCTGCTATCCCTACCTCTATTCCTTTTACTGCTTGGTGATGAACGTTCTGGACCACAACCACCATCTTGCCAGTTTCCGCACAGCCCGGACGCGAACACAGACACACACAGAACAATACTGAAACAATGAATTCTCGATGGAGATTTCTGACCATGACCTTCAAACTCAATCAAGCTCGTATACAGATAGATAACTATATACCGGAGTCGATTTCAGTTAGAAATCATTTGTTTCGATTATTAGCAGAACCTAAATCAGGTGTTGGAGCTGCTGGCAGGGCGTAGATGATTTCGTTGGGGCGGGCGTAGCGGAGTCTGGCCCTGGCTTCGTGTTCGATGGCGCCGGGGTCGGATTTGAGGCGGTCTACGTGCTGGCTCAGGCGCGCGTTTTC
>Ga0206936_1013_pt2 | contig 59908 bp, 49 predicted proteins | sample Alteio_BWOrgHeat_14_FD_152922 | JGI IMG/M metagenome (GOLD analysis project Ga0206936, IMG submission 152922) | Enriched cells from forest soil in Barre Woods Harvard Forest LTER site, Petersham, Massachusetts, United States -... | ecosystem: Environmental > Terrestrial > Soil > Temperate forest >... | reverse complement strand
AAAACATTGAGCAACTTGAGGTCGGATTAAGGATCATAGATGGCGGGAAAGAGCAGAGTGTTGCTTCCGGCAGAATCGATATAACGGCTGAAGATAGTGGCGGCCAAGTAGTCGTGATCGAACTGAAGGCTGGAGAGGCTGACCGGGACGCAATAGGCCAACTGCTTTCCTATATGGGTGATGTAGCCGAAACCAGCGGCGGAAAGCCAGTGCGTGGCATTCTGGTAGCCGGAAACTTTTCAACACGCGCGATTTCTGCGGCGCGCGCAACTGGGAACGTTGAACTGAAGAGGTATAGTTTCAGGTTTTCGTTTGAATCCATGGACGTGTCATGATGAGGGAGGGCAACGAAAACAGACCTCATTTCTCTTATCAAATCTGGGTGTTCTATTCGGGTGGAAAGCAAAAGACACGGTGGGTTGGCTTTCGTGGTTTCCCACCCTTGACGCGATGAAGCTGCGTCAAGGATGGGGCACCCATCGTGGTTGGGATGGAAAGGCGAAACCAGGGTGAGCCACCCGCCCTCAATCGATGATTGGGCCGCTGCGGTGCCACATCTTAAAAGCGAGATGTGGGGCACCCTCATTTCCCCTCCAATCTGGGCCACCTGCCCCGGCATCCGGCAGGCGAGAGCGTTAGGAAGCCTCTCGCCCGCACGGGTCTGGGTCAGCGAGCTAATGGGACGCGGGGAATTGCTGCAGCGGGGTCGGACGAGGTCCGAGGGAGCTACATCCAGCGACGCTGGACAAAACCACCTGCTTGAAGACCGGCGAGATGGATGCATCATTTCTGGCGTCGCCTTCGTAAACCGCGGTCAGCATATTCGTTCCGGCCGGGAGTGCGGAGGTCGAGAGTCTCGCCGTAGCATCACTCAAGGCAGCCGTGGCCAGCACGAGCGCGCCATTTTTCAGCTGCACCTTGCCAGTGGGCACGATGCCCTTCGCTCCGGTGACGGTGACGGTGAAGTCCACAGGCTTGCATTTCATCGCAGGATTGGTTGTCGAAGCGAGCTGTGTCTTCGAAGCCGCCGCGGTCACGGTGTAAGTGCGTGTGACAGGGCCAGCTGTCGGATAGAATACGTTGCCGTTGTAGGTCGCAGACAGCGTGTGGGTTCCGGTGGTTGTGAGCGCCAGGCTGACGGAAGCTGCTCCCGAGCTATTCAGCGTGACTGGGCTGCCGATCGCCGTGCCATCCACCGAAAACGAAACCGTACCGGTGGGTGCGGGTGTCGCGGTAGAAGTCACGGTGACGGAGAAGGTTATCGCCGTTCCCGCGGGGACTGAGGTTCCCGACGCGGGCGAGGTGATTGTGATTGTCGGCGCATGCAGCGTGGCTATGGCGGACAACTGGACGGTATTGGAGTTAGTCACTGTGTTGTCGAGCAGAACGAGGTTGGCGTTACGGTAGCCTCCAGCGGTGGGCTTGAAGAGAATGCCTATCTTGCAGGTCTGCCCGGAGTACAGGGTCGATCCGGGGGTGAGCAGGCAGCTGGTGGTGTTGGGGTCGATGGCGAAGTCGGTTGCGTTTGCGCCGGTGAAGACAGCGTTGGTAATCGTCAGAGACGAGTTGCCTGTGTTGGACACGGTCGTGAGCTGAGCGGAGCTGGCTGTGCCGACCAGCTGACTGCCGAATGGCAGATATCCGTTGGGGCCGACTTTGCGGATGACCTGAGGAGTTCCGGCCGCTACTGCTCCGCTGATGATGTAGACCTGCCCCTGGGAATCGACGCCCAATCCGGTTGGAGTGCTCAGCGATGCGGAGGTGGCCGCAGCGTTGTCGCCGGTATAGCCAGTGGATCCGTTTCCGGCGATGGTTCTGATGATGCCTGTGCTGCTGTCGACGCGGCGAACGCGCTGGTTGGCGGTGTCGGTGAAATAGAAGTTCCCGGCAAGATCGAAGGTCATCTGGCCGACGGTTGCGCCGATCTCGGCGTTGCCAGCCTGGCCGCCGTCTCCGCTAAAACCGCAGGTGTGTCCGCCGGTGATTTTGGTGAAGATTACGTTGGAATTTTCCGCGTCGTAGAGTGTACCTCTGACGATTTCACACTCCCCGCCATTGCTCCACAGACTGTAGATGTTATCCGACGCATCTGTCGCGACGGGACTCGATGGGTTGGTCTGATACGGGAACGGATCGTAGAGAAAGACGAGCTTGGCGGGAAGGGGCTGCACGGTCGCAAATGCAGCGCCCATGTGACTGTCAACAAAGAACAAGTGATTGTACGCATCCATACTCATCGTCCCGGGAGTCCCCAGCGCCTCCGAGTTAAGGTTGCAGGGCGTAGCTGCCGGGCAGCTCGCGGTGCCTGTCCCATTTACCTGGACCACTGGGCCGTAGTCATAAATCTCGTACATCTGGTTTGTTGCTGGCAGGTCGAAGTACACCTCGCCGAAGTTATCTACCGCTATGCCGAGCGGCGCCGCGTATCCCGAAGCCAGAGTTTTGATGGTTCCGCTTGAATCCATTGAGCGGATAAGGTTGTTGCCGGTGTCGGCGACATAGAGCGTATCGCCGCCATCGATGGCGAGATTCTTCGCGCCGTGGAGCAGGCCCACGTTCGAGGGATAGGTGCCGGGCACGGTGGTAATCAGGCCGGGCGTAAAGCTGACAACGGGCGCGTATCCAGTACCGCCCAGGCCGATGCTGAAGGCCTCTGGCGAAGCGGTGTGCGTGATAGTCAACTTGCCGAGCCGCCGGCCCGGGCCCTGCGGCGTGAAATGAACCAGCAGGATGCAGGTCTCTCCCGCAGAATAGAACCTTTCTTCGGCGCAGCTGCTTCCCTGCTCTACCTGGAAGTCTTTGGTCGATTCGATCCTAGTCAGCTTTGTCGATGCTCCGAAACGTAATGTGAGGCGCTCCGCGTAGGTGTCTTCTCCTACCCCAGCGGAGGGAAAGCTGCGGAAGTTTGCCGGCGCATTCGCAAATGAGGCTTCGCCTTTGACAGGAGCGACACTCGCCGCATTCGGCGATTCGCTCGGATCGAGTGAGATGACGGGTTTAGCTGGTTGCGCCAATACGTTGGCCGATTGGGCAACTGCAGTGGTTACGAAAAAGGCCGAGCACAAAAGTGCTCCGGTACGCAGAGCGTTCCAAAGTAAACGTCGATTCATGGATGTAACTCCTTGCGTGGACTGGTTGGAAGGTTGCCTTAAGTTTGGGGGGTGATTCTGGGAACCGCTTCAGACCTGCGGGCATGGGACTGAGAGGAAGCGAAAGCGGGGGAAGCCTTCAGCGCGGCTACAGCGCAGTCCACCCAGTGGCGAAAAAATCGTACTGCCATCAGGAATAATTGTCGAGAAAAAATCGGCGAGAGATGAAGGTGAGGGCGCAGGAAACAGGCTTCTGAGACCTTTGATTCGGCTTCAGCGCAAGGTCATACCTCTATGATGGACACCGCTGCCCTCATTTTTCACAGGTCAGAACTGCGCCACCCGCCAAATGGTCGCATCGACTGTTCGGATTTGTGGTGATTCGGGTATGGGCGCGTGCTCTACCAGCTCTGTGCGCGCATGGCTGCAACTCCTGCGCCGAGGATGCCTATTGCGTCGTCTTCGGGGAGGACTTCGAGGGAGTAGCTTTGCAGCGGGCTCATCTTGACCATGGAGTCGAGGTAGCCGCGCAGGACGGGCAACTCGAGGAAGTCTACGTTGAGGCCGGTGAAGTAGAACTTGCCGGGGCCGCCGAGGTGGATGGCTGTGGCTGTTCCGGCGGCGAGGGCGCGGTGCCACATGTCGACGAAGTCGCGGCAGCGGGAGTCGCCTTTTCTGGCGTTGGCGAAGATTTCTTCCGGTTCGAGATCGAGGAAGCGCAGGCGCATGGCGCGATTGCCCATGATGCCTTCGATATGGCCAACGCCTCCGCAGCCGCAGTAGCGTTCTTTGGGGTCGAGGGTGACAACGGTGTGGCCGCCTTCCCAGACGCCGTCGGCGTAGGGCCAGCGGCCGTAGCCGATGCCGTTGCCGAGGGTCCAGACGCGGATCAGACGGTCGAGATGTCCGCCCGAAGCGGCGAGGCCGGCGGCTACTGCGTCGGCGTCGTTGAGGACATGTACGGGAGTGCTGATTCCCTGCCCGAGAAGGACTTCTCCGAGGGCGTCGGCGAGGCGCACACCTTTGATCTGCTGAAGATTGGGCGAGTCTTCGACTACTCCGTTACGGACGATGCCGGGCACGGCAACGCCGATGGCTCCTACGGGCTCTTTGCTGGCTGCGATGAGCGGCGCGATCTGGCTGGCGAGCAGGTCGTAGATCTCTCCTGCCGGGACACCGATGAGGGCCTCGGCTTCATTAGGATCTTCGGGATAGCGAAGGCGATCTCCTTCGAGCTTTTGCTGGCCCAGCGGACCTGTAAGGCGTCCGGCAACGATGTGCTCAGTCATCACTACGCCAATTGAGGTAGTCATTGAGGTCTCCAGTGCGATGCTTGCGATGGTACGTCTTTCTGGTCGTGTTTCTCGATGCATTTCGTCTTGTGATGGTGCGAATTTTCGTACATTCTCTGCTTCTGGTTCAGCGCGGTTACTGGTAACGTGTCATACGGCCAACACCGTTGAAAGCGGCAATCTTATAACACTCGGCGAGAGTGGGGTAGTTGAACACGGTTTCAATGAAATAGTCGACGCTGCCGCCCAGGGTCATGACGGCCTGACCGATGTGCACCAGTTCGCTGGCGCTCTCGCCGATGATGTGGACGCCGAGAACTTTGCGCGTGTCGCGGTGGAAGATGAGCTTGAGGCGGCCGGTGGTATCGCCGCGAATCTGTCCCCTGGCGACTTCGCGATAGTAGGCCATGCCTACTTCATAGGGCACGTCCTCCTCGGTGAGCTGCTCTTCGGTCTTGCCGATGAAGCTGATCTCGGGGATGGTGTAGATGCCGTAGGGATAGAAGCTGGGATTGGAGATGGTGTGCATGTCGTTGAAGGCGCGCGCCACGGCGATGCGACCCTGCTCCATTGAAACGGAGGCGAGGGATGGGAAGCCGATGACGTCGCCGACGGCGAAGATGGAGGGTACGGCGGTCTGGAAGTTTTCGTCGACCGGGATGCGTCCACGGGAGTCAGCTTTGAGGCCAGCGTTTTCGAGCTTCAGATCATCGACGTTGCCTTGACGGCCTACGGCGTAAAGCAGTGCGTCGCCGGAGACTTTTTTGTTGCTCTGCATGTTGGCGACAACGGTGCCGTCGGGGAGTTCTTCGACAGAGTCGAGTTCTTCGCCGAGGCGCATGGTCACGCGGCTGTCGCGCAGGTGGTAGCTGAGGGCTTCGATGATTTCCTGGTCGGCAAATTCGAGGAGCCGGTTGCGCTTTTCGATGAGCGTGACGCGTACGCCGAGGATGGCGAACATGCAGGCGTATTCGACGCCGATAACGCCGCCGCCTACGACGATCAGGGTGCGAGGCAGCTTGGGGAGATCCATGATCTGGTCGCTATTTATGATGGTGCGGCCATTGATCGGAACGTGGTCGGAAGAGGCAGGCTTGGTGCCGACGGCGAGGATGAACCGGCCCGCCTCGATGGTCATATCGGTTTCAGGGCTCTCGACGCGCAATGTATTGGCATCAATGAAGTGAGCGAGTCCGTGGATGACGTCAATGCCGTTGCGGGAAAGCTGGGCTTCGGTGACGTCGATCTCGGTCTTGATCACACCTGAAACGCGAAATGCCAGATCGGCCATGGTGATCTTGTCTTTGACGCGATAGTTCATTCCGTAGACGGTGCGGTAGTTGTAGCCGGAGAGATGGAGCACGGCTTCGCGCATGGTCTTGGAGGGGATGGTGCCGGTGTTGATGCAGACGCCACCGACCACCGAGCGGGATTCGACGATTGCAACACGCTTTTTCAGTTTGGAAGCAGCAACGGCGGCGCGCTGCCCGGAAGGTCCGGAGCCGACGATAACCAGATCATATTTGGCGGCGCTCATGCGTTCATCCCCCAGGGAAGAAAGTGGCAGATTGCGAGGTCACTGTCCACACCCGGAGGCTAACACAGCGCGGTGCTTCGGGAGATGGAAGGTGGGTTAGGATTTTTGGCGAATCCATCATTGGAACGAACGGGCCTGTTATGGCGATGAGGTTCATCTCCGATTTTCAGGCAGCGATGCGACGCAATCAGGCTACGCGAAAATTCCGCCCGGGGACAGCGATGTTGCTTCCGCGCAGATTGCCGCCCTGCTGACTTTCCTCCTTGAGCCGGAATTGCCGGATGACGCCGTCGAGATCGCTGGCCAGCACGGATAGCTGCTTGCAGCCATCGGCGGTCTCTTCGGCGGCATGGGAGTTTTCGGTGGCGAGCTGGGAGATGTGCGCGGCGGATTCGGAGATTTCGCCGGCGGCCGAAGTTTGCTCGGTGGCGGCTGTGGCGATCATCTGGATCATGTGTTCGACCTGACGGGCGGACTCGATGATGGCTTCGAGGCTGGTGCGGGCCTTGCTGGTTTCGCCGATGCCGCTATCGACGGCGTTGTGACTCTCGGCCATGAGGTCGAGGGTTTGCCGGGTTTCGTACTGAATGCTGCGAATGGTGCCGGCGATCTCTTCGGTGGCGGAACGGGTGCGCTCGGCGAGGCGGCGCACCTCTCCGGCGACGACGGCAAAGCCGCGGCCGTGTTCTCCAGCGCGCGCCGCTTCAATGGCGGCGTTGAGGGCGAGCAGGTTGGTCTGTTCGCTGATGTCCTGGATGACGGTGACGACTTTGCCGATCTCTTCAGAGCGGGCGGCGAGTTCGGTCATCTTTCTCGCGACGGAACTGGTGGCGGTGGAGATGCGCTCCATGGTGGCTGCGGCTGCTCGCATGACGGATCCGCCTTCGCTGGCCATTTCGGCGGATTTGCGGCTGGCGCCGGAGGCGGTTTCGGCGTTCTGGCTGATCTCGCCGATGGTCGCGGTCATCTCCTGTGCAGCGGCGGCGATGTGGTTGGTCTTGTTGGACTGCGATTGTGCGTTGCCGTTGGCCTCGACGGAGCGCATGCTCATCTGCGCGGCTGAAGCCGAGAGATTTTCGGCTCCCTGCGCTACGGCGCCGAGCACAGAGCGCATGGAGCCGACGCTGGTGTTCAATGCGGTGCAGAGGCGTCCGATCTCGTCGGTGCTGCTGGCCTCTACCGCTACCGTCAGATCTTTGGCGGCTACCTTTTCGAGCGCCGCTGTCGCTGCCTGCAACGGAGGAGCGATGAGGCGAGTCAGGATGATGCCGGTGAGTGCGCAGAGCAGGACGATGACGACGGTGATGGCGGCATTGATCCATGTGCCGCGTTCGCTGGCGACGGTGGCTCCCTTGGCCCGTTCCGTTCCGTATTTGATGTTGAGCTGCAGGTCTTCGTTGACCGCGGTGAGGGCGGAATTGACCGAGGCGACGGTCGAGTCCGACATCAGCAGGTCAAAGGCGTCTCCTGTCTTGCTGGAGGCGAGGAGGGCCACGGCGCGGTCGCTGACTAATTTATATTGTGCGAAGTCGGCGGAGAATTTCTGATAGAGCGCGCGTTCGGCTGGATAGATGATGCGCGATTCGTAGACCTTTATCCCTTCTTCATACTCGGCCAGAGCGGTCCGGCGCTCGGCGTTGTGTGCTGCCGAGCAGGCCGCCGACTGGCACAACAGCAAGTCCATGTCCTGGCGGCGCAATGTGGTGATTCCGCCTCGAACCTCGGTTAACTGAATCACCGAGGGAAAGCTGCTCTCGCTTACCTCCGCGCTCTTGACTGCGATGTCCCGGAAGGCGAGGAACGTGTAGGCGCCGAGGGCGATGCACAGAGAACACACGAGGCCAAAGGCAAAGGCGAATTTGCGCGCCACGGGCAGGTTGCGGAATGCTGACATGAGAGAAGCTCCATTCTCGGTCTGATTCAATATGATCGGGTTCCTGAAAACTGGTCCGGTTCGGCAAAACTCATCTGGTTCGGGAAACGAAGACAGGCTTTCCTGCCGCCTTATGCCCGGCTAACGGCGTCATCGGCTTGCGCGGATCAAACTTGAAGAGTCGGACCCTGGATTTGAGGGAATAGAGACGTGCGGAATCCAGTTTCAAACTGGGTTCTGTTTTGGCCTGTCTTGGTTGATATCAGGATTCTTGCGGGCTTTCTGAATTCAAGTTGCCATCTATTGCCAATGAGGGTTAGCCTGAATTCAGGAGATTGGTTATGCCTACTCGAAACATCAATTTGACCCCGGAGATGGACGAATTCGTGTCTCAGGAGATCGCCAAGGGAAGGTATGCCAATGCGAGTGAAGTTCTTCGCGCCGGGCTGCGTGCTTTGGAGCGTGATGAACAGGAATTCGCCGCCCATCTTGCCCGGTTGCAGAAAGCCCTAGACGCCGGCGACGCCTCGGTTGATGCTGAGGGTGATCCCATGGGCCGTCTGCGACTACGTATTCGCAGGCGTGCGGAAGCTTTAGGAAGAACGAACGTTGCCTAGATATATTCTTTCGACTCTTGCAGAATCAGACCTTGGAGAAATACATCTCACTGCAAACAGGAGAGATGCAACAAATTCGCTTGGAGCAGTATGACCGTGCGGGGTCGCCAAATTGTTCTACGTAGAAACAATTCTTGTGTTCCACACCCTGTTCGACTCGGCGCTCCACGCCTGAATCCGACCGTGCGCGATACCCTTTACAATGGTCCCCATGAGCGAAGAACTTAACCTCAGCCCCCGCATCATCGTCGCCACCAACGGCGCTCCCAAAGCCATCGGCCCTTATTCGCAGGCCGTGCGCGCCGGCAATCTTCTCTTCACCTCAGGCCAGGTCGCCTTGCATCCGGAGACGCAGCAGGTCGTCGGTACTGAAATCAAGGAACAGGCCACGCAGGTCTTCGCCAACCTCAAGGCGATTCTTGAGGCCGGCGGCAGCAGCTTCGCCCAGGTCGTCAAAGCTACGGTCTTTCTCAAGAACTTCGACGACTTCGCGGCCATGAACGCCATCTATGCCGAGCATCTCGCATCCGCCGGAAGCCAGCCGCCCGCCCGCACCACAGTCGAAGTCTCCCGTCTGCCCAAAGATGTGCTGGTCGAGATCGACCTGGTGGCCCTCATCTCCAACGATTAAGCACGTTTCTAAATCTGAGTTCTGATTCAGCCTTCTGCACACGATCCTTCCCACTCCGGTAAGGGAAGGTCGATTTCGCGCCACTTCAAGGGAAGCGAAGTTGCTGCGCGCTCCTACACTGTGAGTTGAAGCGGAGCCGCGCCTGTACTAAGACCGCGCTTTGCACTATGGGATTCGTACTGTCGGAGCGGAGTTGTTGTTTATGGCCATCGAGATCGATCGGCTTAACGAATTGTTGTTGAAGATGGCCGACGAGAATGCTCCGGGCCGCGAGTTCTCCGCAGCCATAGCTGAGCTTGCGCGCACCGGGCGTTTCGCCCATCTCAGAGATGTGCTGCCTGCTGTTGTCTACGACGAGCTTTGGCAGCGCTATCAGTCCAGTCCTGTTGCTTTTGTCGAAGAGTGGGAGCATCTGGCGCATGAGATGCAGCAGGGGTTCATTCAGCATGCGCGTCAACGGCTCACTTCGCTTACCCGTCTGCAACAGGCTGGCACCGGCCATACGCCCGCGTGGAAGGCTATCCAGCGGGCCCTTGATGGAAGGCAGAACGATCTGCTTCGAGCTGCTGTTGCCGCTGAATTTCTGGACCTTGTCGAGCCTGCTGTGGCGCGGGCGACGCACTTGCGCGAGTGCGTGGTCGCGTCACCGTCTTCTGACGAGGCTGACCGCTATCTTGATGAAGCTACACGATGTTACTTCTTTGCGCTCTTTACGGCGTGCGCTGTTATTTGCCGATCTGTGCTGGAGGAAGCGATCAAACAGAAGCTGCCGGAGGGCATGACAAAGCTCATCCGCTCGCGTTATCGCAACGCCGCAACGCTTGGAAACCTGCTCCATGAGATTAATAACAATTTGCTGGCTACGGGGATTCCTGCGGAGTTTCCGCGGCTTGCCAACCAAGTGAATGACATCGGCAAGAGGGCTGTCCATCACGGTTTGCTTTCTGAAGACGAGTCTCGAAGCTGTTTGCAAAATGCTCGCGAGGCTTTGCAATTGCTGCTGCAGCAATAGGCTCGGCGGCCTCACAGGTGGGATGAGTCACGTTGTCTGTTGCACGCTCAACGTAGCCTGCTGGATTTCTTATATTAATCGCGCGATCTTTTACATTAACTGCGCTGTTTCGCCGGGGAGGACTAAGGAGCGGGCCAGTGCCTAAGCAACGGATCGCTGCGGCCACTTACCGGGTCGGATGGTGGAAAGGCTACCCGTCTCATGCGCTCGATTGCTGCCGCATCGGGGGCGGTGCGGCAGATGTCCCAGGTCGCGCCTTTGGGATACGCACCGACTACTAGGAAGTCCGGGCTGGCTTCGAGTTTGCAGTGTCCTGTGCCGGTTGGGAGCAGGGCTACGTCGCCGGCACTGACTGTCAGTTCGTGGCCGCCCTCGCCTCCTAACACCAATCGCGCTGAGCCGGCTGCGAAGCCGAGGACTTCGTGGGCTGTCGAATGGTAGTGGTGGAAGTCGTATACGCCGTTGCGCCACTGCGGAGGCCAGCCGTTCTTTTCGAAGACTGTTTCCATTTCTGTGGCCAGGTCGCGGGCTGGCGGGAAGGCGTTGCGGTAGAGCAGGACAGGCAGTAGCTCATTGTTCGGCATCCAGCCATTGCGTTTCAGAAGCAAGACTTCGGGATTGGCTTGTTCAGCGGCTTGCTCGGCGAAGGCGCGCGTTCCCACAACTGCTCCTGCTACGGCCATCCACGCGCTGAATTTTCTCCGGTTCATGAGTTCCCCGCTATTCCATTTTGAACCCATTTGCCGCAGGGCTATTTCGGTCTTGCTATCAGGGATACATTTTGACGGCGGAAACCATATCCGGGTGCGGGGTTGCGCTATTGATGGTCCCTTTCAGCCAGCAGATGCCGCCGACGCCATCGGGATGGTGAACGAAGGTCATCGCTTTGCACTCATTGTCGCGGAGGCACCTTGTGGCGCATTCCTGCTTGCTCTCGGATTCGGTTCCGGTGCCTGCCAGATCCCCTCGCGGATGATTGATCCCTTCTTCAAAAGGACTCATGAATGGCCGCGATGTATGGGGTGGTGTTCCCTGCGCTGAAGGGGTTGGTTTGCTGGGCTCGGTGACGGCAGGAGCTGGAAACACTTTGGCCCACCACCATGGCGCGCTGCCTCCCGCTACCAGGGCGACAACAACTCCCACCAGGATGGTCTGAAAAGTATTGCTAAGTTTGCCGCCCTCTCACCGGAGGAACCCATGCTAACTGCCCTTGTGGCTGGTTACACAAACGTCCGTTCACGCTCACTGCGCGCCGAGCCTATTCCCAACGATGGGTCACAGGTTCCCAAAACCATACCATAGCCCACATCCTGAACCTAGGGCACCCGACACCCGGCGGCGGATCTTAAAGGTGCGAATATTAAGCAAGCGCTTTCAGAGTTGGCGTTAACGCAGCCGATATTGGTCGCGAGTTGCACAGGTCAATACCGGCCGTATCGTGATCGATCCGACCTCTCTCTCACGGCGAAAGAGTTGCTTTTTCCGTCAGGAGACTGAAGCGCCCTTTGTTTTGGAAACCACATCTTAATTGGCCTAGTCGGGTCCGGAGGTTTCGGTTGAAGCAGGTACCGATTGCACTTCTTCTCATTTTGGCTTCGCCCTTGATTGCCCAGGCTCCGAAACCGGCTCCAGATACGACCGTTCATACCAACGTTACGGGTGGCGAGGCTACCGCCGTGATACCGATTCGACGCCTGGATTTCAGGCTTATCGATTCGGATCCCGGCCTGTCTGTGTCTCCCATAACCAGGGTTCCGTCGCACTGCGATTCTGACGGAACATTATTTCTGGATATGCTGGACCCAAAGGATCTGAGCCAAGACACGGTGGTTTCCATCCGAGGAAAGAAAAGTCACACTTATTCTCCAAAGCATATTTCAGACCTTCACGATATTACCGTTCACAGTTTCTTTCCGACGGACTCGATTGTCGGCTTTCTAGTTCGCGGGACGAAATAATCACCAGGCTCGCCTGGCCCCGGAAAATCGCCCGCCGGGATACCCTGGGACAAATATCACAACTACATCGCCAAGTTTGATCGTGATGGAAGTTATAAAGGCTCGATCAAGTTGCCGATGGACTATACCGTCTCCCATCTTGGGATTCTTCCTTCCGGCGAATTTCTTGTCTCCGGCTACGATCAACTCAACTCTGCGGCAAAGCTGCTTCTTCTCGATTCTTCCGGTCAAATCATGAAAACGCTTGACCTACCTGCGGCGAGATCGAAGGCCGAGAGTGGTGCTGCGTATGGTTCAGGCGAAGCCATGATGGCCTGGACTCGTCTCATCGGCTTTGTGGTGTTTACGGCATACAAACAGGACATCCTTGTCTGGCGCATGAACAGTACTGATCCGATTTTGGACGTGGGACCGGGAGGCAGTGTCCGGGAGGTATCGCTACATCCGCCGCCGGGGTCAGTCTTCGTCGACATGATCTCGGCGACCGACCGCTGGGTTGCTCATTTCCGTTCCAAGGATGTGGCTGAAAACTCGCCTGAGAACGAGGCTGCATACTCGTACTACGAACTGCGCCCTCAGGACGCGAGCCTTACCGCAAAGCTCACGCAGGCTAGTGCGGCTCCAGTGCACCTCGCGTGTGAAAGTGAGGGGACGTATATAAGCTTTCAGAGGGACAAGGACAATAAGTTGATCTTGCTTAATGCGGAATAGATAGCAGTAAGATACAAAAATATAGAAGCGTGGCGAAGGTGGTTACCCTGATTGCAAGTTAACACGAGATCAGGATTATTACCCGGGCGATCGAGGCCCCTTGGACAAAGCTTCTTATGACTGAGTTCGCCAATCCCGGTTTTCTTCATCCAACCGTTCGTTGATGCTTGTTTGTCGAGCTTGGAGATGAATCATGAAAGCAATTGTTGTCCACGAATATGGTGGTCCGGAAGTACTGAAGTTCGAGGAGTACCCTGATCCGGTTCCGGGTCCGGGCGAAGTGCTGGTGCGGGTCGCCGCAGCGAGCGTGAATCCAATCGACTACAAACGGCGTGCCGGGTTAACCAAAGACTTCTATCCCATGACTTTTCCGGGGTTGATTGGAGTCGATATGTCGGGAACCGTGGTGAAGGTTGGACCGGGAGTTGCAGCCTTTACTGCCGGCAACCGGGTGTTCGCAATGGCGGACAACACGTACGCCGAACTCTGCGTCGTGAAAGCGAACGTTCTAGCGGATATTCCCGAGGGCCTTGATTTGATCGAGGCGGCGGCGCTGCCGCTAGTGACGACGACCGGCAACCAGCTCCTTTCAGCTACGGGAGTCACAGCGGGCCAGACGGTTATGGTTGTCGGTGCTGTAGGAGGTGTCGGGCGTTCGGCCGTATTCACTGCGAAGGAACGCGGCGCAACCGTGATCGCGGGGGTTTTGAAACGGCAGATGGATCAGGCGAAGACTGTCGGCGCGGATCAGGTGGTCGCAACCGACGACGATACCGCGATTGCGAATCTTCCGCCGCTCGATGCGATCGCGGATGCGGTTGGCGGAAGAACTGCCGAGAAGCTGATCGCCAGGGTCAAGCCGGGAGGAGTGTTTGCTTCGGTTCTCGGAGCACCGCAGAACGCCGCGAAGTATCCATCTGTAAAGGTGGCGCCAGTCTTCTCGCAATTCGACAGGAAAACGCTCGAGTTCATGGCCGAAGCGGTGCGAGATGGCAAGCTGGTAATCCCGATTAGCCAGAAACGGCCACTCAGTGAAGCGGCCGAAGCTCAAGCAGCGGCAGAAAAGGGCGGTATCGGGAAGATCTTGCTGGTGCCTTGAACTCGTGGCTGGACATGCAACATCTAAAGGAAAAATCGAATGAAGAAAGATCAGCGCGGATTTAATCTCGCTTCTAAACCTAGTGGCGACGGGTGCGTGGAATGTCTGGCGTCACCGAAAGGCTGGTGGCTTCATCTCCGCCGGTGCGCGGAGTGTGGGCACATAGGTTGCTGTGACAGTTCTCCGAGCCAGCATGCAACAAAGCATGCGACGGCGACAGGCCATTCGATCATTGCCAGCTTTGAGCCGGGTGAGGATTGGTTCTTCGATTACGAGACGCAGGGGATGATCAGGGGCGTGGAGTTGCCTCCGCCGCATTCGCATCCGGAAAATCAGCCCGTTCCCGGCCCAGCAGGAAGGGTGCCAGCTAACTGGGAATCCCTGCTGCACTAGCTGGCGTCGATCGATTTTTAATGAATGGTGCGGGGCTCGGACACCGTTTGTAATGAGCACCGTATCGAAAGGAGCCATCAATGACAGCGATACAAGTCGAGCAGAAGAGCTATGAGATGCCCCCGCAGGAGGGGATCAGCATCGCGCATTTTCTCACCGTCGCCGACGTCGAGCGATCGGCTCGCTACTACGAAAAGGTCTTCGGCGCTCGGATTCTGACCATGGGTGACGGCAACGCGCCTCCGTACCTTCAGCTTGCGAATATCTGGATGATTTTGAACGTTGGGGGCGGGCCGACACCGGACAAGCCGACGGTAACGCTCAGCGTTCCCGACCCGAATCACATCAACAGCTTTATGAATTTCCGCGTTGCGGATATTCAAGCGTGCTATGAATTATGGAAAAGTCGAGGGGCCGAGTTCATCACGGAGCCGATTCCCAAGTACGGCGAGATTCGCTGCTAAATTCGCGATCCTGACGGTTACATTATCGAGGTCGGACAGAGCACCGACCTCAAGTACGGTTAGCGCTCGTTACGGGATCTGCTGAACCCATTGGCTTCGCCAGGCCGGCGCGTCGAAGGGGTCGGCGAAATACTGCGTCTCGTGGACGACCTTACCGTTGCGGAACTCCATAATGCTCACTGTGTATGCTGGTTTCCCCTGGTAGGTGATTGTGTATTCCGTGATCCAGAGATCGCCTTTTCCGACGATTCGCCTGATGTTGAAGCCTGACGGCTTGCCGGGATGATGGCTGCGCAGGGCCTGCAGATTCCTTCGGCCGAGGATGCGCTCGCCCGACTGAGGATAATCGCAGATGGCGTCGTCCTCGTAAATATCGTGTTCCGCGTTTACGTCGCCGGATGCCGATGCTTGCCAGTGCGCGGTCAGGGCTTCGGGTATTTGTTCCTCTTGCATTTGCCCTCCAGTGTTGTTTGGCTTTCATGTTGAACTAACGCAGAGTGTGGCTTCGCTCATGCTTCTGAACGGCGGACTTTGTGCTGGGGTGGTGACACGTAGTGGAAGCGGACTAAGTAGATCTTTTCGCCGCTGCCGTGTTTGGCTACTTTGAGCAGGTCGAGGACACCTAGAAATCCCGACTCGCGGGCTAACTCTGGTGTTATATCAGGAAAGCCGATGGATTCAATCGAGTCTATCTCGATTTCGCCTTCGTCCATGCGGTATCGAGCGCCGACTTTTACGCGGGGACTATGCCAGATTCGAACGCTGCAGGTGATCTGTCCGCTACGAACACCTTCCCGGAGGCGCTTGGTAAATACCATGTTGCGAGTCTAATGTGGCGGGGCGGGTTCAGCGACTTGGAATGATTACGGGTTCAGCTTGCGCCTGAAGCCTGGGGATGCTTTGCAGAGTACGTATCGCAACGCTGATTTTGGAAATGCGCGAAGGTTTTGCCAGCCAGCCGCGATTCGAATCGGAAGGAACGCGGGATCGTTGGCGGGATGGCTGCCCCGGGATTGGATAATACCAAGCCCATGTTGGACCCGGATCCGACAGAATTTGTATTCCGAGGGATGCTCGGCGAGGAAATCTTCGATCGCGGTCAGTACGCCATTCCGTGGACCGCCTTCGCGAACTGCGTTATACAACTGCGAATTATCGCCTCCGGAATCGGCCAGTTCGCTTTGTCCGCGCCGAATACCCTTGCGCTCGAACGGCAGCCGATATTGGGCGGGGATGGTTTCAGGCTGGTAATACAGATCGCGCCGTCCGTAGGGCCAATCAGTATCGTGGAAAAAGATCATGCCTCCGGGGCGCAACAAGCCGCGCTGCCGGATCAGATTCAGTTCATTGAATACGGTGTACCAGTTGTGGTCTCCGTCGATCAGGAAACAGTCGTATGGGCCTTCCATCTTTGGAAGCGCTTCGAGGCTGATATCTCTTATGACTGTAACTCGCGGGTCACCGGCATACTTAAGAACCAGGTCGGCGTCGAGGCCGGGGTCCACGATCGTGTGGGAGATGTCAGGGAGTTTCAGAAGCTGATCGGTGCTGTTTCCTTTGCTCGATCCTATTTCGCAGAAGCTTTTCCATCCGCGCTTTTGAGCAATCGGAACGATGACATCTCTGACGAATAGGTCCACACGGTTCTCCCAGTCGGGTTAGTTCCTTCGACTCTTCCATCCGCCGACAATTTCTTATGGCGTCTGACGATTTCCAGCCTCTACCTATCTGCATCCTAGATTATCTGTCCCGCGGAGTCTGCTTTGCACATTCAGGTCTAGGTTGCGAATACTTGGAACGGTTCGTGCTGCGCACGAATGAGGCCCAGGCATAGCCATTGCCGTTAACGGCACGCCTCATTTGGTTTTGCGTGGGACCTTAAAGGCGAGCGAGATACCGACGATTTCATTTGTCTCCCACCCAGCGGGCAGGTTAACCGACTGTAATAGGTAGTAAGGCCGAACGGAGAATGAATCGGCGATGGGGAATCGGACTCCCACCTGGAAGCGGTTCTGGGTGTAGCTGCTGCCGCCGTTGGCGAAGGGGTTGTATCCAGGAACGATGAAGAACTCATTGTTCACGACGAGCACCGGAGGCCGCGTCATGCGAAGCGGTAAGGTGTATTCGACGCCGGGGCGAAACCGCAGGCGTGCTGAAGGAGATCGGTCATCGGGAAAGCGTCCCTCGATGAGCGTGCGGAGAATCGGCCGCCACGGGCCGCGGGATGTGCTGAAGGTGAGATTGAGTTGCAATCGGTTTTCGTAGGCAATTGTGGGGTTCCCTGGAAAGCGCTGATAACGATAAATCGGTGTCAACGTGAACCACGGCCGCAGACGAAAAGCGACGCCGCCTTGAACGAAGTACTCGAACAGGTTGGACGCTCCCTCGTCGAGCCGCTCGTGGAGTTCGACATCCAGAGATTTATTCGTCGAAAGGCCGGTGGAAATTCCCTGATCGAGCCAGAGCCCAAACCGCTTCTCATTTTCAGGATCCTCGGGCTCCTGTTGTTGCTGCGCCCTAGCCGGAACAGCCAGGAAGCAACTGCACAGCACCGCAATGACGCAGACTACGTGACCCATCGTCAGCCACCTAACTGTGGAACCGCCTCCCGGGATCCGGGAAGAGTTCCCCATCGCCGTTCGTCGGAACCGGACCAGGACTTCCGATGCGGTTTCGCAGACCCGCTCGGAGTTCCAAATGGTTAGCAGTATAGCCCAGAGGGGAACGGGCCTCGAGGAGAAAGCTGTTTCCGCTGCACATTAGTTCATCTTCAAACCAATGCGTGCGGGTTTCTGTCTCGGTGGCTTCGTCATCCGGAGCAGTCTGCCTGCGCCGATTGTGTGTGCGGGTGGAGGGTAATTCTTTGAGATGAGGATGATCTAATCGGCTGGGTTCGTGCTGGGCACGAATCAGGCCCAGGTTTCAAGATCGAGAGCTGAGACACCCGGCGGTTCATCCTTTACTCAACGTTGGCCGAAGACTTCGCTAGCTTTCCAATGAGTGGCAGCTGGCGGATCACCAGACGTGCTAATTCCGTAAAGGACTTTTCAGAAAGCCTGTCATCTTGTCGTAATTGGAGTACACCAATGAGCAAAATGAAGAGAATGCCCGCTGCAACTACCACGGCCAGAGTATAGAGAGGTAAATGACCTGCGAGATAGCCCATCCCGGCTACGACGACCGCGAATGTAAACAGATAGAACAATCCATTCGCCCAAGCACTTTTTACCTGCTTTTCGTCGTTACTCTTCATCTCATTAGCCTCCGTTCCTGACACTTGATTATTACCCTTCTCTGACTGTTGAACGATTACCTTCCCTATCGGACCATGAAATACGACTTCTGCCCTTTGCTTTTCTTTCTCGTGCGTTAAATAACTTCCTACATCGTCCAACAAACCGCGTACAGAGACCATCTGATAGCTGACTTGGCACTGAATTTCAGCTTGTCTATCTCCAACAAACTTACGCAACACTTCGAGCTTGTAAAAATTCGGTTGAGGCTCTAACCCGCAAAGCTTGCAATTGCATGGGACCAACTTACTGAACCGAAGATGACGATAGGTCGAATGAATCTTATCGAACTCGTAGTCAATAATCGCGAGCATATCGCCCTTGTTTTTTCCGCGAATTCGGATTTGTATCTCCCTTTTCCCATAGTATTCAATGATTTCTGCGCTCGCATCACTCTTTCTTAAGATCACCCCGCTCTTCCATACGATGCCGCCCTCTCCTATAAACTGGTGCATCGCTACTATGAGCTGAGTTACTATTCCCTTGGGCATAAACTCGTAACTGTATTTTGAGATTAGATTGTTGCCGGAATCCCATGCATAGGATGGCTGATTTTCGGTGAGCAATTGGGGGGCGATATAACTATTCGGGCTACCTGGAATTTGGTAGCAAATCTTAAAATTGATCATCAAGCGCAAAAGCTCATGGCGCATCATTTCATATTCTGCTTCGCACCAGATATCTGAGAGATCGGATTCGGTGAAGCGGCCTAGCGATGTAATTACCTTCTTGTTGTCCAATACTTTGTAGACTGCGTTCGTACCCCATCTGGGTTTCAGAATAACGATACCCTTCAACAATGGATCATCCTGAAAATGCAGAAATACTCCGAGGTCGTGGAGGTAGGCACTTAGCTGAAGTTTGTCTTTTAGCTCCGAAAAGCCATTGCGGCTGCATATTTCTAGATAATCATCAACATCGATGAAGTTGTCCGCATGGCGTTCGAGTTCCGTCCGAACGGTCACCCAGCTCTTAGGCAGTGGAGTGCCGATGTGTTGCAGGTTCGAAATGTAGTATCTAATCGATTTGACGATGTCACTCAGTCCCCTATTCGTCGCAAGGTTTGTAGACAGAGATTCCTTGAGTCCCGAAAATTCGCTGCGCAACTGTCTCTCGCCAATCTCCTTATGTCGATCCTGTTTCTCGTTCTGAACTATCAAGACAGGACTATTGTCGCTAAGAAGCTCCAGAATATTCAACCAGTAATAGAAATCCGTATCCTCTTTTCGATTATCTGCCACTAGTAGATATAAAGATCGCTTAGTAAGAAAAAACTGATGCGTAGCATGATAAATCTCTTGACCACCAAAATCCCAAATGTTTACCCGAAACTCTCGGCCATTTTCTAACGCAAACGTCCAGCCAGTCACGTCGATTCCCTGTGTGGTATTTTCTTCTTTGAGCTGATATGCAGGATCTAAAATTTTGTTGGCAAGTGACGTCTTACCTGCACCGCCCTCACCGATGATCAGTAGCTTAGCCTCATAAAGATAGTCAACTCCGTCGCTACGGAGCTGACGAAAGTAGTCCTTGATAGCTGAAAGTCCTTTTTCAGCAACCTCCGGCGGAGGAACCTCGAACTGCGATGAATTAAGCGACAAGTGTTCCAGATTTGTCATTTTAAGTATTTCGGAAGTTAGACGAACAGCTGTCGGATCGCCTTGTGCGTTTTTCCAGTTCCCTATCGACAGACTCACTATAGAAGGCATTGAGTATAGACAAGTAGGAAACTGGGAAAATCTGTTGCCGCTTAAGTCGAGCCTCTCTAATGATTGGAGCTTATTGAAGGATGCGGGGAGATAGGAAAGAAAATTTGTGTCCAGGTCAAGATATATCAAGTTAAGTAATTCACCGAAATTTGAGGGCAGTTGCTCAATTTGATTTTGCCAGAGCACAAGACTCCGAAGGTTTATCATGTTGACTATTTCCCTATTTATCGTCCTTAATTTACTGTAAGTTAAGCGGAGATCTTCGAGATCTACCAATTCGAAGACCCACGCAGGGATTGCCTGTAAATTCGTCCCGGTTATGTTGAGCGAATGCAACCAATTCATCTTTGCAAGGTGATTCAAGGACGATTCGCAGTTCCATATCTTAATTTCTCTCAGTTGACGCATTTCAGCCATCCAACTTGGCAGCATGGTACGCCTGTCATAACTTCCAAAACCCAAGTACCTCAAATTCGAGAGATCCAGAATACCTTTCGATAAAGTCTCGATTTCATTACCATCGAGATCCAGAGATTCAATTTTTCCTAGTTCTAAAATTGCCTTAGGGAAGGCCACTAGCTCATTCCCTGCCAGATTCAGCTTTTTGAGGTTATATAGTTTCGTGATCAGAGGTGATATATGTCGAAGCTTTTGGTCCTCAATGATGAGTTCTTCAAGATGGACCAAGGTGAAAACTTCATCGGGAATTTCAACGAGCGCTTCCTCTTTTTTGGTAGGACGGAATGAGATATCTAAAGTCCTACTAGATAGCCTTTTTGCCTTTTTAATTTCTTCATCGACCCAGCTCGCCATGTTCAGTTGCCAGCCTCTCTTAAAATATGGGCTAGTTTAATACGGAACAGACGCGTTAAAGTATACAAACTTGTAGGGAGCCGTCTGTAGCGGGTTAAACCCTACAAGTTCGCCGATTAAATCCTCGCTATTGTTCCTAATGAGCTACTGATTTCCGTGTTGAGTGTCGAGGTTTTCGAATCTTGTGAAGTGGGAGAGGAAGGCTAACTCGATTGTGCCTGTTGGGCCGTTTCTTTGTTTGGCGATGATGATTTCGGCTTTGTTTTTGTCTTCTGGGTTTTCTTCTTTGTCGCGGTTGTAGTAACTCTCGCGGTGGATGAAGGCTACTACGTCGGCGTCCTGTTCGATCGAGCCTGATTCGCGGAGATCGCTGAGGAGAGGCTTTTTGTCGTCGCCGCGGCGCTCTGAGTTACGCGAGAGCTGGGAGAGAGCGATTACGGGGACGTTCATCTCTTTGGCGAGGGCTTTGAGGCCGCGGGAGATTGCCGAAACTTCCTGCGTCCGGTTTTCGTGGCGCTTGCCGCCCTGGCTGGGGAGCGAGGCGGACATGAGCTGCAGGTAGTCGACTACTACGAGGTCTAGCTGGCCCTGGTTGGCCTGCTTGAGGCGGCGGGTTTTGGCGCGCATCTCGGCTAGAGAGATGCCGGGGGTGTCGTCGATGAAGACTTTGGATTCAACGAGCTCTTCAAGGGCGTGGCGGAGCTTGGTCTGATCTTCGCGGCCGAGGAAGCCGGTCTGGAGTTTGCGCTGGTCGACCCAGGCCTGCGAGGCGAGCATACGTCGAAGCAGGGCTTCCTTGGACATTTCGAGGGAGAAGACGGCGACTACGGCTTTGCCGGTGACGGCGGCGTTCTGGGCGATGTTGATGGCCCAGGCGGTCTTGCCCATGGAGGGGCGGGCGGCGATGATGATGAGTTCGCCAGCCTGGAGGCCGGAGGTCATCTTGTCGAATTCGGTGAAGTGGGTGGCGAGGCCGGTGACTTCGCGGGCCTGGGAGTAGAGATTGTCGATGCTGCCGAAGGAGCCGGCTACGATTTCTTCGAGGCTGGCCAGGCCTTTGGTGATGCTTTTTTCGCCGACGACCATGAGTTGCGATTCGGCGGCGTTGAGGACGTCAAGGGCGGTTTCGGACTGGTCGGCGGCGCGGGCGATGGCGGCCGAGCAGATGAGCATGAGCTGGCGGAGCAGGCTCTTGTCTTTGACGATGCGGATGTATTCGTCGATGATGGGGCGGCGCGGGAGGCCTTCGGTGAGGGACGAGAGGTAGGCGACGCCTCCGACGGACTCGATCTCTTTGTATTTGGCGAGTTCGTTGGCGAGGGTGACGAGGTCGATGGCGTGGCCTTCGCCGCCGAGCTCGGTCATGCGCTGGTAGATGCGCTGGTGCGAGTCGAGGGAGAAGTCTTCGGGAGTGAGTTTTTCTTCGGCTTCGGAGAGGGCGTGGTTTTCGAGGAGGATGGCGCCGAGGATCATGCGTTCGGCATTGACGTTGCTCGGGAGGCCCGTATCTAAGGCGAAGCTGGTGGAGGTGGCCATAGTTGTGAGTCTATAAAAATTGAGGCTGTGGAGAAGGGGTATGAGAGTGTGTAGAAACTTATAAGTAATTCATGCCAGAAGAGTTGCCCTCAGAGGCTAAAGCCCCATTGATTCAATTGAGCTTATCGCACAACTGAAGTTGTGCCCTGTTACAAAACTTTCTGGACGCGGGTTCTTCATCAAACTGTGTACTGGCTGAAGCCCGTACCTTGAATCGATTGACGATCTAAAGCTCTATCGTATAGCGCTTACGCTTGCCGTCTATCATGGTCTATAGGAGTATTCGATGATGAAGTTTTACTTTTCTGCCGTATTTGCTGGATTGACCCTGCTTTCCTGTTCTGGATTTGCTCAGAGTGCTGCGCCTGCTCCGCCGGCGACTACGGCTGAGAGCCCGGAGATTCGGGAGTTTCAGAAGGTGGAGGATAACTGGGCTGCGGCGCTGAACCAGCGCGACCAGTATGGGCTGGAGCTGGTGCTTTCGCCGCTGTTTGTTGGGGTTTCGGCTGCGGGGGATGTTTCGACGCGCAACCAGCAGATTGTGGGCGTGATCAACCAGGAAGACAAGACGGCGACGACCGACATGCGGGTGGTGACTGTGAGGATGCTGGGGGATGTGGCGGTGGCCAGCGGGACCTATTCGTACACGCATAAGGGGACGAGCGGGCCGGTTGAGGAAAAGGGAATCTTTACACATGTCTTTCAGAAGCAGCATGGGAGTTGGGTTTGTCTGAACGCGCAGCGGACGCTGATTCGTGAAGATGCGCCGGGGAAGAAGGCGAAGGGGAAATCGGACTCGAAGTCGGAGCTGCCGTTTCATATCCCGCTGTTTTCCAAGGGTGACAAGAGCGCCGCCAAGGTGGACGACAAGAACTGACGGCTTACGGTGTATGCTTCCGCTGTGTTTATGGGGGAAGGATGACCGAAACGGCGGTTTCGTCCAGCAGGAAGCGATGGAGTGTTGCGCCCTACTTCATCGTGGACGATGTGGTGGCCACGGCGAATTTTTATCGCGACACGCTTGGGTTTAACTACGCGCGAATGTGGGGCGAACCGCCCTGCTTCACGATTGTGACGCGCAATGGCGCGGCGGTGATGCTGAGCAAGTTTGAGCAGCCGGGGCTGATGCGTCCCAACAGTATTGCCGATCCGGATGGCGGGGCCTGGGATGCCTATTTCTGGATCGATGACGCCGATGCGCTGTACGAGGAATTTGGGCGGAAGGGCGTGATGATTATCCAGCCTATCTGTGACCAGATTTATGGTTGCCGCGAATTTACCATTCGCGACTGCAATGGGTACACGCTTGGGTTTGGGCAGGATCTTTCGTAGGTGGAGTCCCTGGGCGTGTTCACAGCAGGATTGATTGTGGTGTGCGCTGCTGAGACGCTTCAAACCATTTACAACTTGAATTGATTGGGCAGAGCCGGCATCTGGGTTTAGTGCGTTTGCAGATTTCCTGTCCGTGTTGCTTGAGGAGCAGGTAGGCTCTGGTGCGAGCGGGGAAATTTTCCGGAATATCTGATTCGATGATTGCTTTGGCTTCGCGGTAGGTTGCTGCGTAGTCGGGGTTTTCCTGTTGTCGATGGACGCGCACGAGCACCTGCGGGCAGTTGGAGGGCACGGCTGCGATGGGGGCGATTCCGGCAAAGAGCAGGATGCGGTCGGCGCCGGGGTCGGAGATGCCGGGGAATTCTTTCAGGAGCTTGCGGGCGCTCTTTGGTGAAGCACGGAGCGCGGCGGAGAGATCGTTATCAAATTCTTCTACGATGCGTGCGGCGATCTGCTGGAGTCGCAGTGCGCGGGTTTCGGGGACCATGCCGCCTGGCTTCAGCGCTTTGGTGAGGGCGGTTGGAGAGGCGGCGAGGATGTGGCGGGCTTCTACGCCGATCGTTCGCTGCAGTGAGTCCCAGCCCCGCGCGCAGGCTTCGTCACTGGCGGGATAGCCGCAGTGCCACCAGACGAGGAATTGGTATGGGTCCGTGGGCCAACAGGGCGTTTTTGGGCCGTAATAGGACTCAAGCTGATCGAGGAGTTTGAGGGTGATCACGACCGATGCCGTTTCATCGAGAGAAAGTATACGGCGGGGCGTGGATTGGAATCCGAATGTCCGTTATTCCAGTTTGCAGAATAAGGTGCTCGTTATTCCAAATATCGGCCTTGATTAGAATAACGAGATAGCTTACTCTCGAAGTTGGAATAACGAAAAATGACAATTCAGCGGCAAACGGGCGAATTCCGTATCTCAACGACGACCGGCGAACGGGTACGTGCGTACGTTCCCAGACCGTTGCCTCCTGACCCGTCGGTAGAGCTCGCCTCTCTCTTTCCATTGCTCGACCAGGCCAACCAAGCACTTGGACGATTGGACGGCTCAATCGCAGTGCTACCCGATGCCAGCCTGTTTATTTATTACTACGTTCGCAAAGAGGCGGTGGTCTCTTCCCAGATTGAAGGGACGCAATCCACACTTTCGCAATTGCTTCTTTTCGAGAAGGGCCTGGGAGCTGGCACGAGTATTGATGATCTGACGGAAACCTCGAACTATGTGGCGGCTATGGAGTACGGTTTGAAACGGCTAAAAGAAGGGTTCCCGGTGTCGCTGCGGCTATTGCGAGAGATTCATGGTGTGCTGTTGCGAGATGGCCGAGGGGCGGAGAAAACTCCGGGGGATTTCCGGCGAAGCCAGAACTGGATTGGCGGCTCTCGCCCGGGCAACGCGACCTTCGTGCCTCCTCCACCAGATGAAATGATGGCGTGTCTGGACGCCCTTGAGAAGTACCTCTACGATGAGAAGCTGCCACTCCTTGTCAGGCTTGGCCTGGTGCACGTGCAGTTCGAAACCATACATCCATTCCTGGATGGCAACGGCAGGCTTGGACGATTGCTGTTGACTCTGTTGCTCTGCGAGAGCGGGGTGTTGCGCGAACCGATGCTCTATCTGAGCCTCTATCTCAAGATTAATCGTGACCGCTATTACGAGCTTCTGCAAAGGGTTCGGACAGATGGAGTATGGGAGGAATGGCTTGAGTTCTTCATTGAAGGCGTTCACCAAACGGCCAATCAGGCCTGCGAGACTGCGATTGGCCTGATTCGACTCTTTCGCGAAGACACACAGAAGATCCGTTCACTGGGGAAGTCTGCGGGAACAGCCACGCAAGTCCATTTGTATTTGCAGGCAAACCCGATCAGTTCTGTCGGTGCAATCGCCAGCGCCATCTCAAAGACGGTGACTGCGGTAATGACGGCGCTTGAGAACCTGCAGAAACTGGGCATCGTTCACGAGAGAACAGGACGGCGGCGGAATCGCATCTTTTTCTATGAAGCGTGCCTTGACCTGATTGGAAGCGGGACTGAGCCGCTTGCCGATCGGCCGCTCTAGCGGTTGTACTTTTTCAGGGCTTGCTGAAGTTTTTCGTGGGGCAGGGCGATTACGGCGTGGTTGTCGCGGCCGGTCATGGTTTCTGCGCCTACCATGGCGTTGACGATGGCTTCTTCCGTCGCTTCGACGGTGGCGGTGAAGATGGGGCTGATGCGGGCGTTGGAGACGGTTTGGACGGTGTTGGGGCCGCCATTTGGACCACGGTCTTTATCGGCGTTGGGGTTGGCGGTTGAGAAGGCGATAAAAATGTCCCCGGACCCGTTCCCGGATGTGGAGCCCGTGCGGGCCAGGCCCATGGTGGCGCGGCGGGCTAGGCGTTTGAGCTGGTGGGGCAGGAGCGGGGCGTCGGTGGCGATGACGATGATGATCGAGCCAACGTCGCCTTCTGCTTCGCTGCCGGGGAGGCTTGCGTTCACCGGGGCTTTGGGGCGCCGCGGCGTTGGGACGATTTGTGTGTAGGGTGTGCCTTCGGGGATTTCTTTGCCGACGGGGACGCCGGCGATGGTGAGTTGGGGGCGGCGGCCGCAGTTGCACTGGACCAGGACTCCGACGGTGTAGCCGCCCATTTCCTTGGTGAGGACGCGCGAGGCTGTGCCGGTGCCGCCTTTGAATCCGTAACAGACCATGCCGGTGCCGCCGCCTACGTTCCCTTCAGGGACGGGGCCGGATTTTGCGCTGTCGAGGGCGGAGATGACGTGTTCGGGCTTTACGTGGAATCCGTTGATGTCATTGAGGAACCCGTCGAAGGTTTCGGCTACGACGGGAAGCGACCAGTCGTCGCCTTTGGCTCCGTGCTTGAGGCCCCAGGCGATCATGGTGTCGCGGACGGTGCCTACGGAGTGAGTATTGGTGATGCCGACAGGGCCGGCGAGGAAGCCGCCTTCTTCGATCCAGGTGGTGCCGGTCATTTCGCCGTTGCCGTTTTGGCTGAACCATGCGGCGTAGACGGGGTCGATGTTTTGCTTGCCGCGAGGGAAGACGACGGTGACCCCGGTGCGGACTGGGCCTTCGCCGACTTTGAGGGTGCCGCTGCCGGAGATAAGGGTGGTGGTGCCTACTTCGACGCTTGCGACGTCGGTGATGGCGTCGAGTGGGCCGGGCTGGCCGTCAAAGGGGACGCCCAGCTGGCGGGCTCGGGGTTTTTCAGTGGCGGACGGCGCGGTCTGGGGCCATGCGGCGGGTGGAAATAGGTTTCCCTGGAGCGCTAAGGCGAGCCCCACAAACAACAGACGTTGGATGTGCATATGAGAACTGTATCGCGGGTGGTGGGGGTTGTGTGGGGGAATTTGTGGTTGGATGGGGATCGTGGAAAAGCAGATCCTTCGCTTCGCTCAGGATGACAACACTTGTGGTGCGAGCTGAGAGAAGATCAGGCGACGACTTGTTTCTCTTGCGGTGGGCCTTGAATCTTGCCTTGAATCTTTATGGAGACGTGGACGAGGCCGAGGGCGGCTGGGGTTACGCCGGGGATGCGACTTGCCTGGCCTATGGTTTGGGGGCGGACGCGGCCTAGCTTCTCCTGCATTTCGCGGGAGAGGCCGCTGATGGTGGTGTAGTTGAGCCATTCGGGGATGCGGACGCCTTCGGCTTCTTTTAGCTTCTGGATGGCTTTCTTTTGCTGTTCGAGGTAGCCGGCGAACTTGATTTCTGTCTCCACGGCGCGAGCTTCGTTGCGGGGAATGGCGGCGAGGCGTTCGGCGTCGGTCTTGACCATGGACGCAAGGAGCGGGTCGTTGGATAGCTCAGGCGTGAGGGCCTTGAGAACCTGCTCGATCTGGACTTCTGGGCGTTTCAGGAGCTGGGCCCAGGTGTGGCCGGTGATGGCGCTGAACTCGATGCCCGCGAAGTGATCGGAGAGGCCGGCGGCGTCGACCTTTTTCGTTTCGAGGAGTTGCGCGAGAGCGGCCATGCGGGCCTGCTTCCGCTCGTATTCGGCCCATGCATCGTCCGAGATGAGGCCGAGTTTGCGTCCGTAGGGAGTGAGGCGGCGGTCGGCGTTGTCGATGCGCAGGTGCAGGCGGAATTCTGCGCGCGAGGTGAACATGCGATACGGCTCGTTCGTCCCCTTGGAGATGAGGTCATCGATCAGGATCCCGGTGTAGCCTTCGGTGCGGTCGAGGGTGAAGGGCGGTTCGCCCTTGAGCTTCAGAGCGGCGTTGATACCAGCCATGATGCCCTGGCAGGCTGCCTCCTCATACCCACTTGTCCCGTTGATCTGGCCGGCTAGGTAGAGGCCTTCGAAACTTTTCACTTTCAGTGCGCGGTCGAGTTCGGTGGCGTCTACGGAGTCGTATTCGATGGCGTAGCCGGGGCGGAGCATTTCGGCGTTTTCGAGGCCGGGAATGCTGCGGACGATCTGCTGCTGGACTTCCATCGGCAAGGAAGTGGACATGCCGTTGACGTAGACTTCGTGGGTGTTGAGGCCTTCGGGTTCGAGGAAGAACTGGTGCTGGGTCTTGTCGGGGAACTTGACGATCTTGTCTTCGATGGAAGGGCAGTAGCGGGGACCGATGCCTTCGATCTGGCCTGAATACATTGCCGAACGGCCTACGTTGTCGCGGATGATCTTCAGCGTCTCGGGCGTGGTGTAGGCGATGTGGCAGCTTATCTGGCGCTGGACGATCTTCTTTGTCCGGAAGCTGAAGGGGGTGGGCTCGGCGTCGCCGGGCTGCTCTTCGAACTTGCTCCAATCGATGGTGCGGCCGTCAAGGCGGGGTGGTGTGCCGGTTTTTAGGCGGGTTGTGCGCAGGCCGAGGCGGCGCAGGGCCTCGCCTAGGAGGACGGAGGCTGGTTCGCCGCTGCGGCCGGCGGGGTAGCGCTCTTCGCCGCAGTGGATCAGGCCGTTGAGGAAGGTGCCGGTGGTGATGATGGTGGCTCCGGCGAGGAGCTGGCGACCGTCGCGGAGTTTCAGGCCTAGGACTCGACGTTGAGCTGGCATCGATCCCACGGCCGTTCCCACATCTGCCCGACCAAGTGCGTCGGGCAGATATGGGGCACCCACGTTTTCCTGATTTGAAACACCCGCATTTTCTTGATTTGAGGGAGCCGGATTTTCTTCGATCACCAGATCCACGGCTTCGGCTTGTTTGATGTGGAGGTTGGGCTGGTTTTCTAGGACTTCGCGCATTTTTACGCGGTATAGGGCTTTGTCGCACTGGGCGCGGGGGCTCCATACGGCGGGACCGCGGGAGGTGTTGAGGAGGCGGAACTGGATGCCGACGGCGTCGGCGACTTCGCCCATGACTCCGCCGAGGGCGTCGACTTCGCGGACGAGGTGGCCTTTGGCGATGCCGCCGATGGCGGGGTTGCAGGACATCTGGGCGATCAGGTCGAGGTTCATGGTGATGATCGCCGTCTTGAGGCCCATGCGCGCGGCGGCCATGGCCGCTTCGCAGCCGGCGTGGCCTGCGCCTACTACGGCTACGTCGAATTGTTCGGTGAAGGACATGCTCTTCTATTTTACGGAGTTTTCGTAATCCTCCCTGAGCTTTCCCAGAACGATTGAGCTCCATTCGAATGGTTTCTCTTATAGGAAGCGATTTAGACTTGTGATAGTACGGTGGTTCGGAATGAGAATGGTGACACATCTATGATCGAGAAGTGCCGCTCTAAGTACATGGCGTGAGAAGAGTTGCACGGAATACGGGTCATTGCGTGTACACTTCGAGCGAATGGCCACCAACCGAGAACTTGATCATCAATACCGGATGCGCAAGCTCCAAGCGATTTCTTCCGGATGGACGAACTGCATCAATTTGCTTTGTGTCCTCGTCTTCTGCACTTGCATCTATCTTTGTGTGCGAGAGCTAGCGGGAAGGCAGACTCTGGCCGATCTAAGGTTCAGAGTACTGGCGGATTTGAAGGCAAACCGTTGGTTCGGTCTGATTGTTCCGTGGGGTGTTTCGACGTTGACTACGGGATGGGGTGCTACTGAGCGATTTCTTCGCAAGAGGCACATCAAAAGGGTATCCGCTGAGGCATCTGAAATGCAGGAAGTGATTGACCCACGAAGACGATCAAGCCGTTTGAATAAGAAGGGCGAAACGAGCCCGGAGGATATTTGACATGCAAAGCCCTCTGTATCTGCTTAGCTGGGTGGCAGGCTTATGTGCCTGCTGGTTTGTTTGGAATTTTGGTATCAAACGGACGTTTCTCGACCTTTTCCGCGAACGCCTATTCGCGCTTCGGTTCGAATTGTTCCGACTTGGAATGAGCGACGAACTTCCCTTTGATAGCGATACCTATCGCACGATTGAAACTCTCTTGAGCGGGTTGTTGCGCTTTGGTCATCGAATTACCCTGTCAACGTACATCTTCTCCAGCATTGAACAAGAGCGAGCAAAAAAGAGCAAAGATTACACAGATGTATCGCTGCAAATTGCGCTGAAAATTTCCCGGTTGGAACCGAAGACTCGAACGAAGCTGATGGAGATTTTAAGTGGTGTTCGATTGGCCGTAGTACTTTATATGGGTTTTACTTCGTTGTTTTGCTTGACCTACCTAGCCGCCCTCACGGTAGGGAGATTACTAGGCTTGAAACGCTCCAACGAGGCCCAAGAGAGGGTCGCGTTTGTCATTGAACGCGAAGCATATCGCGTTGAATCTCGACGGTCTCTGGGAGCAGCCACAGCATAGAGTTTGCAAAGGATTCATCGCTTCGATCCGCCTTCTTCTTTGTTGTTATTTCGGCGTGCTCCTTCTTTCAAACTATGGGTTGCGAGATTGTTGGCGGGTGCGATTTTCTGAAGTCCGGACAATGCGGTTTGTGTTGGCTGATGGATCAGTTTGCGGAGTCTTGGCGCTCGATCTTGCGCTGCTCGGCTAATAGAGACATTGAGGTCATGAGATTTTGCACGCTAACCATGCCTACTATTTTTTCGCCTTCGGCGACGGGAATCAGTGTCAGGCCGCGGCCGGCGGTGATGCGGCGAATGATGGCGCCGAGAGTGTCTTCCGGTTTGGCTACCTGGAAGGTGCGGGACATGACGCCCTGAATGTATCCGTTGCCGTCGATGCGCAATGTTTCGACGATACGCTGCCGGTTGACGATGCCGACGAGCTGCGATCCGCGGACGACGGGGAAATCTTCCTGCAGGGAGTGGACGCAGCGTATGAGGGCGTCGGCCAGGGTGTCACTGGGCGAGAGGGTGGCGAAGTCGGTCAGCATGACTTCGCGCATTTGTACGGTGTCGACGACGGACTGAAAGAAGATGCCCTGATCTTCGACCTGGGCTCCGATAAAGATGAAGAACCCGGCGGCGGACAGGATCGGGTCGCGCAGATAAATACCGATGAAGATAGCGCCGAGGGAGAGCACCTGGCCAAGTCCGGCGAGGGCGCGGCTGGCTGGCGTCGCTCCGTGGCTGCGCGCGAGTGAGCTGCGTAATACGCGGCCTGCATCGAGCGGATAGGCCGGCAGCACGTGCAGGACGCCGAGAAAGGCCTGTAGCCAGACCATGCTGCGCAAGAGCGCGAGCGGCGTCACGTAGGGCATGGCGAAGAGCGGAAAACTGCCGCTAGCTCCGGTAAGGGTAGCGGCGAGCACCAAAGCGGTGGCAATGTTGGCGATGGGTCCGGCGAGCGCCAGGGCATACTGGGCTGGACCTGAGGCAGCCTGTTCCTGGCTCTCAGGGTTGGCGTAGGCGAAGAGTCCCCCGATCGGCAGGAGCAGGATGGTGCGCAAACGAAGGCCGAACCATGCGGCAACCATCAGGCGCGCGGCTTCGCGGATGGCGACAGCTGCGGCTATCAGGAGCCAGAGTGCGATCCCGGCGGCGCCGCTCGCTCCGACCGCGTTGGCGAAGAGCGCGCACACGACGGCCAGCATCACAAAAAAGGTGTGGATGCGGATCTCTACACCCATCCAGCGGCCTAACGGGATTGACCAGCCTCGCATACACATTGATTGTATCGGGTGATATGTAAGTGCGAAGTGTGGAGTGTGGAGTGTGGAGTGTGGGTTGCGGTAAGGTGACGAGATGCGGGTGATTGCGGGGGCATATCGATCACGGCCATTGCTGGCTCCTGCAGGGCTGGACACGCGCCCTACGGCGGACCGGCTGAGGGAGACGCTGTTTAATGTGCTGACGCAGGGGGCGGTGGATCGGGTGGCGGACGCGGCGTTTTTGGATCTTTATGCCGGGTCTGGGGCTGTTGGGATCGAGGCGTTGAGCCGCGGCGCGTCCACTGTGACCTTTGTGGAGCAGGGAGCGCCGGCACTGGCTGTTTTGGGGAAGAATCTGGAGAAGCTGGGACTACGGGGGGGTGTGGTGCGGGTGGAGAAGAAGGCTGTTGCGCGGTATCTGCGGGGGGCTGCGGAGAAAGCTGGTGCGGGGCCGTTTGGGGTGGTGTTTCTTGATCCGCCGTATGAACTTGTCGGTGAATATACGGCGACTTTGGGAATGCTGGGCGGGGAGTGCTTGTCGTTGTTGGCCGAAGACGCTCTGGTGGTTGCCGAGCACCGCAAGAAGGATTCGCTGGCTGAGAGCTATGGGCGGCTGGTGAGGATGCGGGTGCTTACGCAGGGCGATGCGGGGTTGAGTTTCTATTCAATAACCCCGGCGTAGTTTCTTACGACAAAAACCCTCAACCGAGAGCACTGCGCGGTAGAGATGGTCTCCCGCCCTAGAACCCGATCGGCATCGTTCGGCGAGTGAGTCTCACCAGCCGTAGCGACCGCATGCTAAGCGCGAATCTTGGCTTAACACTCGCCGGCAGGGCATAAAGCAGATTCCCTGTTTTGTCTATGGCTGCTCAGCGGCTTTCCAAATCCTCTCGTCTCGGATCAATTTGTCGAATTGATCTTTCTGTTCGGGAATGACAAATCTGTAGCGCGGCAGGTCGGGCCATTCTTTTGAGGGAGGGACCGGCGTGAACTTCTGGTGATCGATGACAAGCTGACGCCAGCCTGGGAGGATGATGGCGATTCCCGCAAATGAAATCTCGGATGGCTGCGCGCAGGTGGCCGGTTTGCAGTCTTCGTCCGGGGGATCGAGAGGTTGCGGGGTAATCTCCAGCGTAGCTCCCATCAAATCATCAACCGAAACCATCTCGGTGGAGCTTTTGGCGTCGACGAAATCGATTTTTATCGCGCCGTCAGACATGTACAGACCCTGATCGGGGCTGAACAAGGAAGTTCGATCCTCGAGTCTCTGCCGGTGAGCCTTGTCATCAATCACGAGCTGGCGTGGCTTGACGTATCGGCAGATCGGACAAGGCGAAAACTCGATGTCGGGCTGTTCGAATTGTCCATCCCTGGTGTGCTGACGGCTGTAGATACTGACAGTGGCTCCGAGTTCGGCTGCAACAATCTGGAAAGCCACAGGATCCTTCTTTGGCGATGGGAAGTAGGGTTCCTCGGTGTGAAGCCAAATGATTCGGCTGTTGGGATCTTCCAGGCGCTGGTGTTGGTACTCCTTTTCAAGCGCCGATCGGAAAGCTTTCGTCTGCTCGCTCCTGAGTGGGGCCCGAAACCGAACATCTACGCTCAGCGGAAAGAGCGGATGGAGACTACGCTGGACCTCTGCTAGCAGCGCGTTGTTTCTGTTCGTGGCATTTTCGGCGGCCCGTTGTTTTACGGACGTATCGACAAGTTCGGCTATCACGGCAACGCCGAACCCAAGTACAGCAAGACGCATCGCCCATCGTTTCTCGCCATCGACCTTTGAGTCCTTGCGGGCGCGGCCGATTGTTGCGATCACACCAACAATGAGCCCGACGATCTTCACAATCAGCAGGGTAATCATGCTTCGTCACGAAATACGGGCTCTGCCCGGTCAAATCTTCCTGATGCTTCGCGGCGAAAATGATCGTACTGCTGAATCAAATGCATCGCAAGTTGTGATTTGGCAGTCAATTCAAGACCGACGGACGGCGTGCTTTCGGGAACTAGTTCATCTGGCTGGATTTGGTTTTCAGGTATTTGTCGAAGGGGATTTCAAAGTAGAAGAGCTCCTTACCCTGGGCGTTCTTGATCTGGTGGAGGTTGAGCAGGGCTCCTTTGAGCGGATGGGTGAGGCCGCCTACGTCGTAGAAGAGGAAGCCGGCGCGGGTGGTGTGAGCCTCCACCACGAGCGCCTGAAACTCAAAGGTATCGAAGTCCTGTTCGATGTCTTTATTGCTGGCCTTGGGCTTGCGGTGAATGGGAGGCAGCGGGCCGGGTAGCGGAATTTTGGCTCCCTGTTTCTCTTTCAGAGTCATCAGCCGCTCGACTTCGTCGGGCTCGGCGGCCTGAATGCGATCGCCCTGCGCGGTGATGAAGATGATGCGCGCGTCGCGAAGGGAGATGGGATGGTCGGAGTTGTTGGTCACGATGAGGCGGACGGGGAGGACTCCGTGGGAGACATAGTCGACTCGGAAGAGATCCATCTTGTCGCGGGTGTCGTAAGGCTCGGCAGCTATGGCGAGATGATCGTCTTCGTGGACCTCGACGGCGGCAAAATCGGTCGCCGGTTGAACGGCGGGTGGAGTGTGATCGGCTGCGAAGATGGTAAGCGGAAGCAGTACAGCTGCTATCAGCGCCAAAGGCTGTTTCCTCAACCGTAACAGCGAAAGTAGTTGACGCCGCACCTGTTGTCGGCGGATCCCCAGGCTAATCATTCGGCTCGACTGTATCATTTCCAAGATCAACCTTGTTCGTTTGGAGTCATCTTGTTGGCTTAGACCCAGGCCATTTGTTTTGATCGTTTGTTTAGACCGGGCAACCCTTGATCTGTAACGCGTGATTGCGTAACGCATGATTTTGTTTCTCTACAATATCGCGCTGATGCTGGTGCTGGCGATCTCTGCGCCGTGGTGGCTGTTGCGCACGGCCACCACGCAGAAGTACCGGCAAGGGCTGCGCGAGCGGCTGGGATTTGTGCGACCGCTTGACGGGCAGAAGCTCAGGCCGCTGATCTGGGTTCACGCGGTTTCGGTGGGGGAGGTGCTCGCCGTAAGCCGGCTGATCGCGGCTTTGGATGAGACGCTTCCGGGATATTTCGTGACGATATCGACGACTACGCGCACCGGGCAGCAGCTGGCGCGGCAGCGGTTTGGAGGGGCGCGTGTTTTCTACTGCCCGCTCGATCTGCCCTGGGTGGTGAAAGCTTACCTGAAGGCCCGCAAGCCGGTGATGCTGGTGCTGGCTGAGACGGAGTTCTGGCCGAATCTGCTTGACGGCTGCTTTCGCCGCGGAATTCCTGTGGCGGTGGTGAATGCTCGTATTTCGGACCGGTCGTGGCCGCGGTACATGCGCCTGCAGCGTTTGTGGAAGCCCTTTCTGCGAAGGTTGTCGACGGTGCTGGCCCAGTCGCAGGTGGATGCGGATCGCCTGCGGGCGCTAGGGTGCGAGGCGGATCGGGTTTGCGTGGCGGGCAATCTGAAGTTCGATGTAACGGCAGACAGGAATTCTGCGGCGACGAGGGTCATCTCGGAGTTGCGAGGTGACTTGGACTTCGTTGTAGCCGGGAGCACGCTGGATGGTGAGGAAGCAATGCTGCTGGCCGCCTGGCCGCAGTTGCTTGCTGCAAGGAGCGCGTTGGTGTTGGTGATCGCACCGCGCCATCCCGAGCGCTTTGGGGCTGTTGCGGATTTGCTTGAGCGGTCGGGGTTTCGGTGGCGGAGGCGGTCGGCTCTGGACGAACGGCCCCTGGGGGCGGGGGAAATTGTGCTGCTCGATTCGATTGGAGAGCTGGCTTCTACGTATTCGCTGGCGTCGGTGGCAGTTGTTGGGGGCAGCCTGGTGGCGGCGGGAGGACACAATCCGCTGGAGCCGGCGCAGTTTGGAGTGCCGGTGGTGATGGGCGAGAATTATGCCAACTTCCGCGCCATTGTCGGGCAGTTGCGGGAGCGTGACGCGATTGTGATCGTGAGGGCAGAGGCACTGGCCGAGGCTGTGGGGGCGCTGCTGCTCGATCCGGAAATGGCAAGGGAAATCGGCGCGCGGGGGCAGCGGGTTTTCGAGGAACAGGCGGGGGCGACAGCGCGAACAGTCAAGGCTCTGAAGACAATTCTGGAAGCGCGGAGTGGGCATTGAGACGGCCTTGGATGATTCCTCTGCTGCCGCTGTATGCGGCGGGGGCGGTCTTGCGCTGGGTTGGTTCGAAGCCGAAACGGCTGGCTTGGCCGGTGATCAGTGTGGGCAATCTCTCGGCCGGCGGAACGGGCAAAACGCCGTTCACAATTGCGCTTGCTGGGCTGCTGGAGCGGGAAGGCTTTCGGGTAGATGTGCTTTCCCGCGGCTACGGGCGGAGCGGCAACGCTGTCGAGCGGGTGGACCCGGACGGGAGCGCTGAGCGATTCGGAGACGAGCCGTTGCTGATTGCCCGCGAGGCCGGGGTTCCGGTTTATGTGGGCGCTCAGCGGTTTGAGGCGGGTGCGCTGGCAGAGCTGGGAAAAGAGGCAATTGGCGGCGCACATCTGCCCGTACACCTTCTTGATGACGGATTCCAACATCGGCAACTGGCCCGGCTGATGGACATTGTGCTGGTGAATTCAGAGGACCTGGATGATTGGCTCATTCCGGCGGGGAATCTTCGCGAAGGGCTGGGTGGGCTTCGGCGGGCGAGCGTGTTTGCGGTACCGGCGGGAGATGACGCGGCAGTGGAGTGCCTGCGCCGGCTCAATTTTGAGCAGCCGATATGGCGGTTTCGGCGGGAGATGACGGTGCCGGACATGATAGTGCCGAGGATTGCCGGGCCGGTCGTCGCTTTCTGCGGAATTGCACGCCCTGAGCAGTTCTTCAGTGGCCTTGAGCAGGCGGGAATAAGAGTTGCGGCGCAGCGCGTCTTTCGCGATCATCATCGATTCACGGCGCGGGACCTTACGCTGCTGATGGACCTGGCTAAGAAATTCAATGCAACGGCCCTAGTTACTACTGAAAAGGACCGGATTCGCCTGGGCGGGCTGGTGGCTGAGTCTTCGCCTGCTACGCCAATCGTTACCGCCGGGTTGAGGGTTGTTCTGGAAGATGAAACGGATGTCGTCCGGTGGCTGCGGGCCGCACTGAAGGGCGATTCCGGCAAATTGTCTCTATGAGAAAATGGAGAGTTGAGGAAACAGATTCAGTATCGAGTGCTGGTGGTGCGGCTGGGGGCCATGGGCGATGTTCTCCATGCGCTGCCTGCGATTACGGCGCTACGCACGATGCATCCGGCGTGGAAGATCGACTGGGCCGTTGAGCCTCGCTGGCTGCCGTTGCTGTCGGCGGAGGCAGAGAATGCGGCTCCAGAGGCCGATCGCAATCCGGCGCGGCCGGTTGTGGATCAGATTCACCTGGTTCCGGCGAGGGACTGGGGACGGAGACCTCTTGCCCGGGAGACCCGGGACGCGATTCGCGCACTGCGCGCAGATCTGCGGGCGGGTGAGTATGACGCCATTCTGGACATGCAGGGCTCGCTCAAATCGGCCGTGGTGGCCCGCCTTACAGGCTGCGGAAGGATTATCGGCGATGCCAATCCTCGTGAACTTCCGGCGCGCTGGCTGACTACCGAGCCGGTCGAGACAGCAGGCGAGCATGTCGTCGATCAGGGCGTGGAACTGGCGAGCGCTGTTTGCGGCGATCTGCTGACCCCTTTGATTCCCGGGCTGCCGGTGGACGCGGAGGCGGAGGCGTGGTGTGACCAGCTGGTGGAGATTCGGACCTGGAAGCCGATTGTGCTCGTTCATCCCGGCGGAGGGTGGGGCGCAAAACGCTGGCCTGTGGAGCGGTATGGCGCCGTGGTTGAGGAACTTGCACAGCGGGGAGCGGTAGTACTTGTGAACGCCGGACCGGGGGAAGAGGCGCTGGCGGCTGCTGTGGTGACCTGGGCGAATGGACAGGGGTCGGTAATGGTAACTTCGCTGGAGCAGCTGATTGCGCTGACGCGACGGGTTTCGCTGGTAATCGGGGGCGATACGGGGCCGCTGCACCTGGCGGGCGCACTCGGCAAACCGGTGGTGGGCATCTATGGGCCGACCGATCCGAAGCGAAATGGGCCTTATGGGAGCCCCTTCCGTGTGTTGCGCAATCCCGAGAGCCGGCAGGATCATACTCGGCGGGAGCAGCCGGAGGCCGGCCTGCTGACTATTTTGCCCGAATCGGTGATGGAGGCGGCCATGGAGTTGATGCTGGAGGAGAGGCAGGCCAGCCAGGTCCATTCACCGAACGGATCGGGCAGGGAAAGGGGGCATGTGTGATCGAAGATCCGCAGCACTCATTCATGCAACGGTGGCAGAAGATCGCCCGGCGCATTCGCGTCCCCCTCGGGTTTGTAGCGGCCGTCGTCTATCTCTGGCAGCTGGTGTTGCACAAACCGTCTTTAGCACCGATTTTGTGGAGTCTGCTGCTGGTCCTGCCGGGGCTGTGGCTTCGAGGCTATGCGGCTGGGTATGTGAAGAAGAATCGCGAGCTGACGATCACCGGGCCCTATGCACACCTTCGGAATCCTCTTTATCTGGGTTCGATTCTGATCGCCTCAGGCTTTGCGGTGGCGCTGCTGAGCTGGCAGTTTGCGGTGGCGCTGGTAGTGTTCTTTTTGCTGATCTATGTGCCGGTGATTGCCTCTGAGGAGGCCTTCCTTCGGGATACGTTTCTGGAGTTCGAATGGTACTGCGCCCGGGTTCCTAGGCTGATTCCGCGGATTACGCCGGTACGAGCTCCGGACGGCAACAGGGGCCAGAGCGGCAGTTTTTCATTTGAGCTCTACCGCCGGCATCGCGAGTACAATTCAGCGATAGGGGTCATTTTGTTATATTGCAGCCTGTTGCTGGGGATGCTGTCGCACACGTGGCTGGGGCGCTGAGATTTGACGGAATCGTACAAACCTTCAGATTTTCCTGTCTGCCGGGTCAGGGGCTTTGCGACAGGATGCGTCTAAACAACGGACCGTTCGTTTGTTAGGGCCGTTTATTGTGGCTGGGCCTGTTGCGGGCTTAGCACGAGTCGGGGCACGGCGAGTCCGGGATCAATGTAAGGCGCAATTGGTTTGATTTTTTGGATGAGGGGCCTGAAGACAGGTTCATAGGAGCATGCCCTTACGGTGAAGCAGAGTTCTTCTTTTTTCTTTTTTTCGAACGCTCTTGTTTCGAAGGCAGCCGTGGCAGTGATGCTTATGACGGCTGCCGCGACCTCGCAGCTTTGGAGCCAGCAGGTCGCTCCGCTGCCTCCACCTCGACAGGGCTACAGTTTTCCGGCCAAACAGACGCTCACCTATGAGGTGGACTGGCGGGTCTTCACGGCGGCGACGGCGGTGATTCATCTGGAAGCTGACGGGCCAAATCAACGCCTGACGGCCTCGGCGGATACGCTTGGCGCGATCAATCTGCTGTTTCATGTAAGCGACAAGTTTCAGGGCACCTTTGACCGGGAAAGGGGGTGTACCCAGGAGATGGACAAGCAGGCGGTTGAGGGGCGGCGGCAGGTCACCTCGACACTCAAGATGGACTACACGCAGGGCAAATCGGTCCTCGAAGAGAAAAATCTGACTACTGGCCAAACGAAGAAGCTGGAAGCGGGCATTCCCAATTGCGTGACCGATCTGTTGACGGGCGTCTTCTACGCCTCTTCGCAAGCCATGACCGTGGGCCAGAACTTCGACATTCCGGTAGCCGACCCGTTGAAGACGGTAGTGGTGACCATGAAGGTCGAGGGCAAGGAAGAGGTCAAGACTCCGGCGGGGACGTTCAAGACGATTCGCGTGGAGCCCACGGCCGATGCCGGGGTGGTAAAGAACCGCGGTCAGATCTGGATCTGGTATACGGACGACGATCGTCATCTGCCGGTACAGATGCGGGCGCGTTCCTTCTGGGGAACGATCACGTTCCGCCTGGCATCGGTCGAGGCCAAGTAAATCCAGTGGCAGCTACTGCATCCGGTAGCGCTCGCGCATCATGCGCTGCAAGCGCGGCCAGAAGATCAGGTCAAAAGCCAGCGCCTTGTCGGGAAACATGCTCAAGGCGGCGCGTCGGGCATCGGCGACCATTTCCGAGGCCTGTTCGACAGGCATGCTTCGATCCTGCTGTATCACTAGGATGACCATGTTGATCATCAATTGCAGGCGGCGAATGAGGCGAGCCTCTTCGGCTTTTTCTGCGGTAGTCTGGCTTTCCTGCGCCTGAACATCAGTCTCTTGCGTGCGGACATCAGGCTGGAAGGCTGGCGTTGGGAAGGATACCTGAGTCTGGCTCATGTACGATGCGGCCTCCGTGGGCGTGCTGACACGTACCTGTTGGGTGCATAGTACACCGCGTCTTTTCCGCAGGACAATGCATCGTCGCTGATAGGAACCATGAGTTTCACCATCGGATATTTCGTCAAGGGATGCCGTTGCAGCCCTGTTGAACGGTGACCGACTTTCCATCGAGCGCGAGACACACGGCTCCGTCGGTGTCGGTGCTGAGGGTGCGGACATGTGCCGCCTCGAGCTCGGCGAGTATCTCGGGGCGTGGATGGCCGAAGCGGTTGCGGCGGCCGCAGGAGATCACTGCCCAACCCGGCGCAACCTTGGCCAGGAATTCGGGACGCGTTGAGGTCACGCTCCCGTGGTGTCCGACTTTGAGGACTGTGCTTTCGAGGCCGCCGGATGATTCGCCGGATGTTTGGTGTGCGAGCAGTGCGTGCTCCAGGGGCGCCTCGGCATCGCCCTCTAGCAGAATGGAGGTCTGCTTGTAGCGAGCCTGGAGGACCAGCGAGTCGTTGTTCCCGGGCTGCGAACGGGGCCGATAATCGCGACTGGGCGCAAGCACGCGAAGCTCCGCTTGTCCGAGTTCAATACTGTCGCCCTGGCGCAGGGACCGTACCGGAACGCCAATCTCAGCCGCTTCCTGCAGCAGGGCGTTGTAGGCGAGTCCCGGTGGGTTATTGCCCACCCAGAACTGGCGCGGATGGAAGTTACGCAGGATAGCGACCAGTCCGCCCATGTGGTCGTTGTGGGCGTGGGTCAGTGCTACGGCGTCCAGTCGCCGGATTCCGCGAGACCAGAGGACAGGGGAGACGACGTCTTCGCCGATGTCGAATGCCGGTTGCGATTTTGAAGATGCGACGACCACCTGATATCCGATGCCGCCTCCGTCGACCAGCAGAGTCTTGCCGTCGGGCGTGATGAGCAGCAATGAGTCGCCCTGTCCGACATCGATGGCTTCAAACAGCATGGCGCTTGCAGGATGATCGACGGGGCGTGGCCATAGACCGAGCACCACCATGCCCACTAGCGCGAGAAAGGCCATGGGGCGGCTTAAATTGAATCTGGCGCGGGCGAGCAGCACGGCTAGCAGGAGGAGCAGCAGCGCCGCCGCAATCTGCCAGGCGGCCGGTTCGGGAACGCGCAGGTCGCCCAGCGAAAGAGCCCCCAGTCTGCGAACCAGGCCTACGCTCATGTGCAGCAAAAAGACCGCGAGGGAGCCTGGAACCGCGGCAGCGGGGGGCCATATCGCCAGGACGAGCAGAAGGAGCATCGCTGCGGGCAGCAGCAGGCCCAGCAGCGGCAGGATGAACAGGTTCACCGGCAGCGCGTAAATCGTGATGCGATGGAAGTAGACGGCCATGGGGAGAGCCAGGGCGAGTTCGACGACCAGGGTGACGAAGAGCAATTCACCGAGCCTTAGCGCAGAGCGGACGAGGAACGGGAGCGCCTTCCAGGCGATGCGCGGGCTTATGGGTTCGAGATGCCGTGCGAGAAGGCGCAGCGTGATGCGAAATTGGGCTATGCGTGGGGGGAGTGCCGGGTCGAGCGAGATGAGGCGCAGATCGCGGGTGGCCTTCACGCGAATGTGCAGGGTTCGTTCGAGCAGCGGAGCCGCAATGCCCGCGATCGCAGCTACGGAAATCAGGGTCATCTGAAAGCTGGCGTCGAAGACGCTGCGCGGACTGGCCGTTGCCAGGCAGAGGGTCGCAAATCCAATGGCATTGAGCGGACTGCGGTCGCGATAGAGCAACCGCCCGACGAGATAGAGCGTGATCATCCAGAACGAACGCTGCGCCGGCACTGCAAACCCTGTAAACAGCGCGTAGGCCAGCGTGATGACAATGGTCAGGATGGTTGTCGGAAGTTGTGGCAGGCGCAGACGGCGCGCCAGGGCAAAGACGCACCCGGCGAGAATCGCCAGATGAAGCCCGGAGACGACTATGAGGTGGAATGAGCCAGTGCGCTCGAAGCCAGCGCGGAGGCCGCGGGTCAGATAGCTGCGGTCGCCGGTGAGCATGGCCGTCAGCATGGCTGCGTCTTCTGAAGTCGCGCGCAGAGGGCGTGGGAGCCAGCGGGTAAGGCTGGGCAGCGATTCGAGGCGCGCGCTGGCTGTGTCACGCCAGCGATTGAGCAGACAGGCAGCCGAGGTTCCTGGGTTGCCCAGCAGGGTCAGGCGCGGCACGTCGGCGTCGCGTCGGGTTGCAATGATCGAGCCGGTCGCAGTAATGCCCTGCCCTTCGAGATAGCTGGCGCGGTTCCAGACGGCGGGGTCGCGGTAGGTATCGGGAGGCAGGAAGCGGACTACGACGCGCAGAGTCTCTCCGCACGTTATCGGCTGCGCCTGTACGGCTCCTTTGGCATTGGCCGGCCAGATCACGGTCAGGCGCAACCTTGCTGCGTCTGCGTGGGCGACGGGCGTGAGGCTATCGGACGTATCGGTGACAACCTCGGCAGCGGTTGGTTCAAGGTCGATTCGCTGCGCCAGCTTCTGGGTGGGAGAAGCTGCATTGGCTGATGCGGCATCGTCTGAGTTCTCATCGGGCAAGGCAACTGGATCTATTTCGTCTGTTGGATCGATTTCTCGCAGAAGGCCGGCATCTGTGACTGTGCCTTCGACTGTCCGCGTCAGGCCATCGGAGAGGCTTAGAAGGGCTGGGTCGGGAGCGAGGAGTCGCTCAGTCTCCGCCGACCATGCACCAAGAATCAGCCAGAGGACGGCCAGAGGAAGCCACAGCAGGCGCGGTGCTCTGGCGATGGCGGCGATTGCGATCACAGCTAACGGCAGCAGACTCGCCAGCAGCAGTCCGGGCCTGAAGTAGACGAAGTGCGCTAGGACAATCCCAGCGAGAAAGAACACTGCGGCATAGAAGAGCGGGATGAGCATCGCGGAGGAAATCGAAAATCTTATCCAGCCAGACGTACCGAGGCGAGACTTCCTGATCGGCTTGAATGCAGGATTGACGACGGGGACAGGGGGCGGCGCGAGGGTTGTCGTGACGGCTGAAATGGACGATACGGCTTCGCGCACAACTTCCCTCTCCTCAGCGCCAACCACGCGAGCGCGGTTGGGCGATGGCTTCAGAACAGCCGACAGGGTCTGAGGAAGAAGGGGTGCAAAGTTGAGAAGTTCATCCCTTTGGAGTCATGGGATGGCGTCAGAATTTATCTGGAAAACTTATCTGGAAATCTGGGCCTTACTGTAACAGGAAAGGCCTGAATCACGCTCTTCGCAGGCGCACCACGGTCTCGATGTGGAAGGTCTGAGGGAACATGTCCACCAGGGTCAGGCTCTCGATCTGGTAGCGCTCGAGCGTGAGAGCGCGAAGATCGCGGGCCAGCGTTGCCGGGTCGCAGGAGACGTAGACCATTTCGGGCGCATGGATGGCGTTGAGCAGGGTGGTTACCTCGGCTCCCAGGCCGCCGCGGGGCGGGTCGAGGACGATGAAGTCGGGACGAGGCTGACGCTGTTCGCGGTTGTGACGCAGAAAGTCGAGGGTCGTGCTGTTGATGGCTCGCCCCGCCGTATGCATCAGATTGCGCTGCAGGGCCGGAAAGGATGCGGGCGCGGATTCGACGGCCAGCACTTCTGCAAAGTGAGAGGCTAAGCGGCGGGCGAAGAGCCCTACGCCCGAGTAGAGATCCCATGCAATCTTTCCGCTATGGCCTGCGGTGATCAGCGCGACGAAGTCGTCCATGAGCAAGCGATTGATCTGAAAAAACGCGCCGTGATCGACCTGATATGCAAAACCGGCTGCGGCGTAAGAGAGCGAGGGCAACCCTTCCGCCGCCAGAATCTGGGGCTGGACTGAGCCGTCTGCAAGCTGAATGCGAATGCCGGTTGCCTGAAGCCGCAGCGCGGCGCGCAAGGTCGGAAGCCATTCTGCAGGTTCGCCTGGCGGCGCCGTTTCGCAGAAGAGCGTGAGCAGCAGCTGGGACTGGTCGTGATTGATGAAGAGTTCAAATTCGGTGATCGAAGCGGCGAGCGAGGCAGCGGGCAAATTTTCTCGCAGGAATATGCCGACGCACTCAGCTGTTTGAAACAGGATCGGCGCTGCAATGGGGCATTCACTGATGGACACAACTTCGTGTGAACGGCGGCCCCGGTAACCAACCTTGCCGTCGGGCGCTACGGCCAGCCGGATGCGGTTGCGATATGCCCAGGGTTCTGCTGCAAGTACAGCCATTTCGCGAGGAACAGTCACCCCAGCGCGTGTGAGAGTCTCGCGCAGAATCTCCTGCTTCATGGTCAGTTGCGAAGAGTAGGCGGCGTGCTGGTAGTGGCAACCTCCGCAAACGCCGAAGTGGGGGCAGGCAGGCGAAACGCGGTTAGCCAAGCGGGTGAGAACCTCGTCCAACTCAGCCTTTGCAAAGCTGCGCTTGTCTTCGGTGATGCGCGCGGTAATGGTTTCGCCCGGCAAGGTGAGCGGAACGAAGATTGCCTTGCCGACTCGTCCTGCTGCGCCCGGAACTTCGTCGGAAAGACGAGCGAGGCAGTCGCCTCCGTAGACCGGCTTTTCGACGTGCAGTGGGATGGACGGTTTCATGCCTGCCTCATGTAGAACAAGCTGAGCCTCGGCAGTTGATAGTGTTCCAGCAGTCGCTTGTGTACAAACTGTTGTTCGATCTGTCGCAGCTGGACGGCCGACATGCGGCTGCGATAGGCGGCCAGATCACAGGCAGCTTCGGTCTTGAAGCGCAGCAGCAAATCCTCGGGAACGTGCGTCGTCAGGGTGGCGAACAGCTTCTCTTCGAGCGTGGCTAGATGGCGTTCCACTTCTTCGAGATTTTGGGATTCCGATAACAGCGACTCTGCGGCGATGTGGCGCAGACTGACGGCGATGGCAGCGAGCGCCGCGGCCCACTGCTCATGGACCGATTCATGCGCGATGGAGGCGGCATCGAGGGCCTGAGCTGCGGCTTCAAGATGATCGGCGATGCGTTGCGCCTCAAAGCCCGCATCGGCACTGACGCTGGAGGTGGCGACTCCGGTTGCGGCTTCTTTCTGCTGCTCCGCTGCTTCCATCACTGCCTGCGCGCACCACGCGAGGCCGTTCACTTGACGAAGCCGACGCGAACTGCTGCGCTGACGAGCCTCGTGTCTGTCGAAGGCGTCGTCGATGCCGCGCAACACGACCGAGAGTGGGATGCCGGCTTCGCGCCATGTCTCAATCAATGCCCAGTCGAGCGTGGAGAGCAGCAACAGCGAGCCTCGCCGCTGCTGGAAGCGCTCTTCGATCTCGGTGAAGTAGTTGAAGTAGTTCTGCACGCTGGACTTGATGGCTCGGTGAATACAACATTGGCGTAAACTGTTTGCGGAGTGGCAGTTCCCTCAACGTCTTACCCGCTGAGCTCCGGACTGCCTCCGATGCAGGACCCGGCTTAACGGTCCGGTCCTTTTCAGTTTACTTGCAGGAGTATTGCCCTGGGCGCGATCTTCATCAGCTACCGGCGAAGTGATTCGGCAGGCGAGGCCGGTCGCTTGTCCGATGACTTGGGCGCGCGCTTCGGAACCACGAAGGTCTTCATGGACGTCGACGCGATTCAGGTGGGGCGCGACTTCCGGAAGGCAATCCATGAGAATGTCGGCGAGTGCAGCATATTGCTGGCGATCATTGGCTCGGAATGGGTGGATGCCAGGAGTGCGGACGGCGTAAGACGGTTGGACAGCGATAGCGACTATGTGCGTCTGGAGATAGCTGCTGCGCTGCGCCGCGACATTCCGGTCGTTCCGGTGCTGGTGCGGGGCGCGCACATGCCCTATGCCGACCAACTGCCTGAAGATATCCGCGACCTGGCATATAGGAACGCCGTGGAATTGACACACGCTCGCTGGAAGTCAGACGTGCAGGTGTTGAGCCAGGCATTGGCTCCCTCCATGGAAGAAGCGCCGGCCTCCGCACCTTCGCAGGCACAGGCGGTTCCCGAAACCAGGCCTGTTTCTCAGAACGCCTCAACGCCGACCAGCCTCGATCGGGCGGTAATGGATCGGGTAATCCACGAACTGGCAAGCTACATCGGCCCGATTGCGGAACTGGTGGTGAAACGCGCGGCCAGGCGTTGCAATTCGCTCGCGGAACTCTGCAACGTGGTCGCGCAGGAGATCGATGGCGACGCGGATCGAGCCAGTTTTGTCGCCTCCTGCCGGCGCTGATAGCTTCCTGGAATCGATTGCTTCCTGTATTCCGGGGAGGAATCTCCCATCATTCCTCAAGCATCTTGAGGGCCTTGGCCAGGCTGAGTTGCATGCGGTTGAAGGAGGAAATGACAGAGGCGATTTCGTCCTTTCCCTTCACGGTCAACGGATGCACGCTCGTTTCTCCGCGGCTCACGAGGTCCGCAGTCTTGGAGACGACCTTGAGCGGACGGATCACCAGCAAATAGACACCCAGATCTAGGGCCAGAAGCGTGGCAACCAACGTGGAGATGAGAATCGCGAGCAGGCTGTGATAGGCCCGGTTCGCGATCTCGATCGGCACGGAGAGAGGCACGGAAATGATCTGGGCGCCGATGATTTCGTTGGGCTTCCAGCCGAAGCCATTCGCCGAACCGTAGACGGTGAGCATGGCTGGCGGCGCGGCTGAGGGAACGCTGTGGCATTCCAGGCACTCTGGCTTAGCAACGAGCGGCTTGGCGAGATAAATAGACGGTCCGGTCGCTGTGGTACGTTCGCCATGGATCTGCGTTTCATCCGGGTGATCCCGGAGCTCGTGAATAACATCCGATTCCCAGTCCGATGCGCGGTCTTCCGGGTTTGTGGGGTTAAGGGTCGCTTCCCTGTAGGTGTAGTTCATGTAATCTGGATAACTCTTGCGAAGACTGCCGAAAGTGGTGGTAGCGGCGAAGGCGGGCACGGTTTCTGCAAGAAACCTGACCTTATGCCGGGGATTTTTCTCGAGCAGTGGCTTTAGATCATTGACCGTGTACTCACGCACGGATATCGCGCTGCGCATCATCAGCTCAGCCTGTGCCAGCACCTCCCGGCGTGCATTTCCTATCAGGAAGCTATACGACAGTTGAGCGATCAAAAAGCCCGCCGCACCGAAGACAACAATCAATATCAGATTGAACTTTGTGAGTAGTCTCATTCGCGGTCTCTGGCTCCATTCCGTCGGGGGGAGGCTCGCAAGCGATGTTACAGCTAATGTTGCTGATTTACGAATGGAACATTAATTTGCTCGTTCGCAGACTTCGCCATGCAACGGACGAGCACATCAGGTTAACGAGGTTTGCAAGTTTCTTTAAATGCACTCGATATCTCATTTTCTGCGCGGGCGGACCGGCTGATTGTGGAGCGGCAGGTTGCGCTCGAAGACAATGTGCAGACCGTCAAGCGTCAGCATGTCGTCGATGGTTGCGATGTAGCGCGAGTCCTCGGCGATCAATCCGGCGAGGCCTCCGGTGGCAATCACTTTCGGCGGCGTCTGCGAGGCAGCTTCGCCCATCTCGGCAATCATTCGCTCCAGGATGCCGTCCACCAAACCGATGTAGCCGTAATACAGTCCGCTTTGAATGTGCGTGACGGTTGTGGTGCCGATCACTTTGGGCGGGCGCTTGATGTCGACGCGGCCCAGCCTTGCCGCACGGCTGAAAAGCGCGTCGGCGCTGATGCCGAGGCCGGGAGAGATGACGCCGCCCAGGTACTCTCCCCGGGCGGAAACGACGTCAAAGGTGGTCGCTGTGCCGAAGTCGACGACGATCGCGGGGCCGCCATATTTCTCGTAGGCTGCGATGGCGTTGACCAGGCGATCGGCGCCCAGTTCGCTGGGATTGTCGACCAGGACCGGCATCCCGGTCTTGATGCCCGGCTCCACGAAGAGAGGCTTGATGTTGAAATAGCTTTCGCAGACCTGCAGTAGCGTGCTCTCGACCGGCGGCACCACTGAAGAGATGATGATGTGCTTGACCTGCGTTGTTGCGAGGCCATGCAGGTTGAAGAGATTCACGAAGAAGACGCCGTACTCATCCGCAGTCTGCGTGCGGTGCGTTGAGAGCCGCCAGTGCGCCACGAGCGCCGGAGCCTTGCCTGAAGCTGTGCGGCCGGGAGCCAGATCGTAGAGACCGAGCACAGTGTTGGTGTTGCCTACGTCGAGAGCCAGAAGCATTGGCGTATTCCTCTAATCTTCTGATGCTGAGTACCTAGCATGCTGAGTACCTAGTCTAACGCTGCGCGAATTCCTCCGGTGGTCACGGTCACCATTCCGTTCGCTGTGCGCACGCGCAGGAAGCCGCGCTCATCGAGACCCGCTGTCACTCCTGTACATGGCTGCGGGCCGTGAACCTCGACACGCCGGCCGCGCACCCACGTTGAGATTGCCTCGATGCGCAACGGGATCACAGCGCGCGACGCCGTCGAAGCCAGCCTGGTTATCTCGTTATGAAGCTCCAGCAACAAGGCAATCAAAAGCTGCTGCCGGCTGACGATCCTGCCTGTTTCAACATCCAGCGAAGTAGGCTCGGTGCTCAGGCCCGCAGGAAAACGCCGCTGATGCAGATTGATGCCAATCCCGATCACCGCCGCCGCAGCCAGACCGGATTCTGCAACCGCCTCGACAAGAATTCCGCCAACTTTTCGCTCGCCAATCAGCAGATCATTGGGCCAGCGAAGATCGGCGTCGAGCGCGGTCACTTCGCGAACTGCGAGATGAGCAGCGAGCCCGGCAATCAGCGGCAGCCAGACCAGGTCCGCGGTATCGAGATCTGGCCGCAGCAGCACGCTGAGATAAAGCCCCTGCCCGGCCTGCGAATGCCACTCGTGATCGCTGCGCCCACGCCCTGCGGTCTGTTCATCTGCGACATAGAAACTGCCGTGCGGCGCGCCTTCGCGGGCCTGTTGGAGCGCGTAGGTGTTGGTCGAATCGACGGTGCGGAAGTGATGAAGACCCTTGGCGAATGGTGTGCCTGCGAGTGCTCGGTCAATCCCGAGAGGGTTCAAGTCGCCGGAATCGGCAAACGCGGCATTACTCACAATCAGCACTCATATTCATTCAGCGACTTTCCGCTGTAATTCTCATGCTGATGTCGGCGGCCTTCGCGGAGTGCGTCAGCGCCCCCACCGAGATGAAGTCCACGCCGGTGAGCGCATAGGCGCGAATGTTTTCGAGCACAATTCCACCGGATGCTTCAGTGGGAATCCACGGCTTCTTGTCTCCGGCCTTGGTCGGATTCGCCTCTTCCTGCCTGGCCTCGTGCGCCTTGATGCGCGTAACGGCAGTTTTCACCTGCTCGGGGGTCATGTTGTCGAGCAGTATCGCTTCGGCGCCATACTTCAGAGCGGATTCAAGTTCCTGCGTTGTGCGCACTTCAATCTGTACGCGCTGGCCGGGCTTGCGTCCTGAGAGTGCGCGGCCGAGGGTTTCGCGAACGCCGCCGCCGAGGGCGATGTGGTTGTTCTTGATGAGGATGCCGTCGGAGAGATCGAGACGATGATTCGTTCCGCCGCCGCAGACGACCGCATATTTGTCCAAAGCTCGCAGACCCGGCACGGTTTTGCGCGTGTCGAGCACGTGCGCTTTGGTGCCTTGCAGTTCGTCGGCGAACTGGCGCGTCAGCGTGGCGATGCCGCTCATGTGCTGCATGAGATTGAGGATCACGCGCTCACAGCTCAACAGCGCTCGCGCATTGTGACGGATGACGGCGAGCGATTGCCCGTCATGCACGCGCACGCCATCGAAAATCTCGGGGTGGCTGATGACTTCGTAACGTGTCTGGAGCCTGGAGTTGGAGGCGAGCTGCCCGGCGTTGGCCTGCGCATCGAGCCGGGCGAAGATCTCGAAGAAGCGCGAGACGCAGCCAAGCCCTGCGACCACCATCTCCTGCCGGGCTAGAATGGTCGCCGTAGCGCGCAGATCGGGATCGATGGTGAGGTTGGTCGTGGTGTCGCTGGCGGCCTTGTCTTCGATGAGCGCCTGCTCCAGCAGTGCGTCGATGCGGCGATTTTTCCAGTCCATCGGAACTACTCCTGTTCGCAGGGGAGCGCGTCGAATGCGGCTTTGGCTTTGACGAGCGACTGGCTGTTTTCGGCTTGCTGCTTCTTCAGGCCCTCAACGATATTGGACGGGGCCTTGGCTAGAAAGCTCTCGTTGGCTAGCTGGCGTTCGGCGGAGGTGAGGGCTTTCTCGAGCTTGGCAATTTCCTTCCGCAACCGCTCACACTCGGCTGGGATGTCGACGGTGCGTTGGTAGAGAACTTGCACGTCCACACCTAAGCTGGACCGGATACTAGCTCCGCTCAATGGTGCTTCGCTAAACTCGATTTCAGATACTTTCGCCAACCGCTCGATGATGTCACGGTTGTTCACGAAAACTTCCCGTCGGTCCTCGTTTATGAAGTGGTAGCTATGAAGCTTGATTGAGACCGCTTCCTTCTCCTCCACGCCAACCTCTTTGCGCAGTGCGCGGACGTCGACGATTAATGCCTGTAGCGCCTCCATTTCTCTTTGAGCCCTGCTGTGGAGAGCGCTTGCTATCGGGAAACGTGAGAGCGCTACCGACTTTGCGGGTGTGTGGCCAGCGTAAACCGCATGCCATAGCTCCTCCGTTATGAACGGCATGAAAGGAGAGAGGAGCCGAAGTGAGGCCTCGAATACGGAGACGAGATTAGTCAGGGCTGCTCTTGTCTCAGCTTGCTTTGCTTTCTCCGAAAAATCCAAACGTAGCTTCACAATTTCGAGATACCAATCGCAGAAGCTTCCCCAAAAGAATTGATAGATAGCGTTCGCCGCATCGTCATAGCGATAGTTACTCAGGGATTCATTCACTTGTGTAGTTGCCCTGTTGAACTCAGCAACAATCCATCGAGCTTCGACTGGCTCATCGTTGCCGACCATAGGCATTGTGGCCTGAGCGCGTAAATCGACCGAGAGCCCAACCTCAGCAGCCCGGTCCAAATTCATAAATATGAATCGCGCGGCGTTCCAGATTTTGTTGGCGAAGGCGCGATAGCCCTCGGTTCTGGCTACGTTGAACGCGATATCTGTGCCGGGGGAGGCCATTGAAGCAAGGGTGAAGCGCACCGCATCCGTGCCATACTGCTTCACGATCTCGATGGGGTCGATTACGTTGCCCTTGGTCTTTGACATCTTTTCGCGATTGGCGTCGCGGACGAGGGCGTGGATGTAGACGTCTTTGAAGGGCACGGAGTCTTTGAGTTCGCGCTTTGAGCCATCGGGCATGGGCACGTCAAGCGCGAGCCAGCAGCCGAGCATGATCATTCGCGCTACCCAGAAGAAGAGGATGTCGAATCCGGTGACCAGCAGACTCGTGGGATAAAACGTCGCAAAGTCTATGCTGGGTTTGTTGTCCCGGAAGGGCCAGCCGAAGACGGAAACAGGCAGCAGTCCTGAAGAAAACCAGGTGTCGAGAACATCGGTCTCCTGCCGGATCTGTTCGCTGCCGCAATGCAGGCAGGCAGACGGATCGGCGATGTCTCCCGGAGCCGGTACGGTGATCCTGTTGCACTCAGCGCAGTGCCACGCAGGGATGCGATGGCCCCACCAGAGCTGGCGCGAGATGCACCAGTCGTGGATGTTGTTCATCCAGTTCAGATAGGTCTTCTTGTACTGATCGGGGGTGAACTTGATGTGGCCTTTTTCGACTGCCTCAATGGCATGATCGGCAAGTGGCTGAATCTTGATAAACCACTGCGTTGAAAGGCGCGGCTCAACGACATCTTTGCTGCGGTCGCAGCGTCCGACCGAGAGCTTGTGATCGTGAATCGTTCCCAGCAGGCCGAGCACTGCCAGATCTTCAAGGACGCGCTCACGGGCCTTATAGCGCTCGAGCCCTGCATACGGCCCGCCGGCTTCGTTGATGTGCGCCGTGTCGTCCATGATGTTGATCGAGGGCAGATGGTGGCGTTGCCCGAGCGCGAAATCATTGGGATCGTGCGCCGGAGTCACCTTTACTGCGCCAGTGCCGAAGTCGCGGCTGACCCAGTCGTCGAGCACGATGGGGATTTCGCGCTGCTCTCCAATTTTGCCGAGAGGCAGCAGCAGCTTTTTGCCATGCAGATGCAGGTAGCGCTCGTCTTCTGGATGAATGGCCACGGCGACATCGCCCAGCATTGTCTCGGGGCGCGTGGTGGCGATCGTCAGGAACTCGCCCGGCATCCCGACGACGGGGTAGCGAATCTCCCACAGCTTGCCGAGGACTTCTTCGTGGACTACTTCGAGGTCGCTGATGGCTGTCTGGCAGCTTGGGCACCAGTTCACGACATAGGCGCCGCGATAGATGAGGCCCTGTTCGTAGAGCCGGGTGAAGGCTTCGCGAACGGCGACGGACAGCCTGGCGTCCATGGTGAAGTATTCGCGCTGCCAGTCGACGGAGGCGCCGAGGCGCTTCATCTGGTCGAGAATGGCTCCGCCGTAGAGTTCGCGCCACTTCCAGACGCGGCATTCGAAGGCCTGGCGGCCGAGCGCCTTACGGCTTGTGCCTTCAGAGACGAGCTGGCGCTCGACCATCATCTGGGTGGCGATACCGGCGTGGTCGGTGCCGGGCAGCCAGAGAGTGGTGTCGCCCAGCATGCGGTGCCAGCGGGTGAGGATGTCCATCTCCGTCTGGTTGAGCATGTGGCCCATGTGCAGGCGGCCGGTTACATTGGGCGGCGGCAGCAGGATAGTAAAGGGCTCGCCGACGTTCTCACCGGGCTTGGGAGTCGGCTGCGTGAAGAGTTTTTCGCGAACCCAGTACTCCGCCCAATGATCTTCAATGGCGGCTGGGTCGTAGGCTTTTGGCAAGTCGTGTGGCATGTGGATTGGTCTTCGTCTCGGATGGCCGATTTAGCTTTGCAGATGCTGTTTTGCAGGGCTTTTCGCAATTGCGGCCAACCCCTCACGATAGCACAGGGCGCAAAATGGGAACGAAATCGGTGAGAACCCTTCTTTAGTCCAACTCACCACATAGACCGGAGTAAAATCATCACGTGGCGACAGAAGAAATAAAACCGAACATTCCGGAGTCGTTTCTTGAACATCGGCAGATCTTTGACAGAGCTTGGGTGGATAAGTGGACAAGCCCCAATCCTTTCATCGGGGCAATTTTCCCTTTATTGCGAAGCTCAGGTGTAGAACTGACCGATATCACCTTCAACAAAGATGCCGCAAATGTTGGCGATAACTACGTAAATTTTGCGATTACCAAGTTGAATGCGGCGGTAAGGGTGGGCCTAGACCATGTGACATTCCTCATTGGCAATCCTGATTGGAGTATGGCTCCCCAGTTCGTGGAGCTTTTCGATTCCATTTCGGCGGTGTTTCGGGACTTTGTTGGCTCCCAGCCAACCACACAGCGACTGACGCTAGCCTTCCATGTGACACCAGGTAACCTATCGTTGAAGGAAAAGACGTCACATCTGGTAAACAGCAAACGATTGGGAGAGGCAGATTTTTTTGGGATTTCTCTCTACCAAGAGAACTACTCCGTGGTCATAGACAAGTCCCTGCGAGTGGACGGAGCTGCCTATATTCGTATTCAACGGACGTTTAGTGGACTACTAAGTTTTGCAGAAATAGCCCCTCAACTGTATGAAGACGAGTCAAAGGCATTATCCTTGTTGGATATAACTGGGATTGATTGAGGTTTTCTATGGCAGATTCATTGATGGTTGCTGACCAAATCACTAGTTCTCCCCCGGATAGATTCTCATCTGCCGGGACAAGCGAAATTCGTCAGCATTCTTACGAACAGTGTATTAAAACGGATCTGCCGCTGCAGTTCTTCTCCGTCGACGTGTCGCCGCCCTCGTTGAATCAGTGGGTTGGTTTTGAGCGTAACCTAGTCGGCTTAACGCCAATCCGAGTAATCCCAATGCGTGGAAACCGCCGAAGATTGTCTGCCCACCATGCTTTGCAGGAGATTGCCGCGAGCCGAAAAGCAAAAGAGCGAGCCAACAGATTTCGTGAGGAGATGGATTGGATTGAGAATAATCGGGACAGTTTTACTGGTCGGTGGGTTGCTCTGCTCGGAAGTCAATTGCTATCGGCAGGGGCCTCTGCTCAAGAGGTATTCCAAGCGACAAAGAGTTCTTCTTCCGTTCCATTGATTGTTTACGTGGAAGGTGCCGAGCTTCCATTCACGGGCTGGTAATTGATGCCGAACGTTGAGTTTGAGATCGAACATATCTACCCTGATGATTTCCGGGGAATCGTTTTAGAGGTCCAGCTCAACGGAAACGATGCCGTCAGATTTCCTGCAACTGTGGACACAGGTGCTTCACATTGTCTATTCCAGGGTGAATATGCGGAAATACTTGGTCTCACTTTGACCGATGGTATTCCGTTGCAATTGTCTCCAGCCGGCGGTGGGACAATTGGAGCGTACGGCCATGAAGTGACCGTAACTGTACTGGATAAGACGGTGTCTTCGCTTGTCTACTTCACCAATCACTATCAATTCAGAAGGAATGTCCTTGGTAGGCGAGGCTGGCTGGATCTCTTCAGATTAGGTCTAATACATTACGACTCGAAGTTGTATTTGAGTAATCGTGACGATCAGTAGACGCCCTCACCACGTCTTGATGTAAGTGGTGGCGAGGGCGAACTTTTCACGTCGGTCCTTGGCGACATGTCTTAGTGTTTAACAATCTTTAATTCGCTGCCAGCTGCCGCAGGACGTATTGCAGGATGCCGCCGTGTTCGAAGTAGGCGATTTCCTGCGGTGTGTCGATGCGTACTTTGCAGGCGATCAGCTTGGTGGTGCCATCCGGGGACGAGACCTTTACGTTGAGTGTTTTGCCGGCGGCGAACTTGCTGTCGAGCATTTCTTTGAGGCCGCCGAAGCTGTAGAACTCTTCGCCGGTGAGGCCGTGGGACTCGACTGTTTCTCCTGTTGCGAATTGCAGAGGGAGAATGCCCATGCCGACGAGATTGCTTCGGTGAATGCGCTCGAAGCTCTCAGCGATGACGACGCGGACGCCGAGCAGCTTTGGACCCTTGGCTGCCCAGTCGCGTGAGCTGCCTGAGCCGTACTCTTTGCCGGCCAGAATCACGAGCGGAATGCCGCGTTCGGCATAGGTCACGCTAGCGTCATAGATCGACGTGGTGGTGCCTTCAGGGAGCAGCCTGGTTACGCCGCCCTCGGTGCCGGGGGCGAGCTTGTTGCGCAGACGGACGTTGGCGAATGTTCCGCGCACCATGACTTCGTGATTGCCGCGACGCGAGCCGTAGCTGTTGAAGTCCGCGGGCCTGACGCCATGCGACGCGAGATATTGCCCCGCCGGACCGTTGGCCTTGATGGAGCCCGCGGGTGAGATATGGTCGGTGGTTACGGAGTCGCCCAGAATGGCCAGTACGCGGGCGCAGTTAATGTCCTGTACAGGCGCGGGCTTATGCAGCATGCCGTCGAAGTAGGGGGCCTTGCGAATGTAAGTCGAGTCGGGCTCCCACTCGTAGGTATCTCCGGTGGGGAATCGCAGTCCCTGCCAGTTGTTGTCGCCCAGAGTTACGGTTGAGTATTCATGCGTAAAGCTTTCGCTGCTGAGACCCTTGGCGATGGAGTCTGAAACCTCCTGCTGCGACGGCCAGATGTCTTTCAAGAAAACACCAGCGCCGTTCTGATCCTGCCCGAGCGGCTCTTTGTCGAAGTCATGATCGATGCGGCCGGCGATAGCGTAAGCCACGACCAGCGGCGGAGACATGAGGTAGTTGGCGCGCACATCGACGTTGACGCGGCCCTCAAAATTGCGGTTGCCGCTGAGCACGCTGACAGCGACCAAGCCATGCTCATTGATCGAGTCTGAAACGTCGGAAGGCAGCGGCCCCGAGTTACCGATGCAGGTGGTACAGCCATAGCCGACGACGTTGAAGCGCAGCTTTTCGAGGTACGGCAGCAGGCCGGACTTCTGGTAGTAGTCGGTGACGACGCGGGAGCCGGGAGCGAGCGAGGTCTTTACCCAGGGCGGCACGGTGAGGCCCTTTTCGACGGCCTTTTTCGCGAGCAGACCGGCGGCGATCATCACCGAGGGGTTCGAAGTGTTGGTGCAGCTTGTGATGGCCGCGATTACGACCGAGCCGTGATCGAGATAGTCGTCAGGATTGACGCCAAAGCGGCCCTTAACCGTATTCCCCGGAATATGCACGTCGGCGGTGCTGACGCCTTTTTCCAGTCCACGATCGAGGCCTTCGTTTGCGCCGGCGGCAAGTGCGGGAGCGAGCTCGCGATCCTGTATGGCTGTTGCGGTTGACCAGCGAAGTGCTGCTCGTTCTCCGAGCGGCTTGGCTGAATTACCGAGCAGGGTGGGCAGCTGCTTACGGAAGCTCGGGCCGGTTTCCGACAGGAGCACGCGGTCCTGGGGACGCTTGGGCCCGGCCACGCTGGGTTGCACTGTGGCCAGATCGAGTGAGAGCGTCTGCGTGTATTCAGCTTCGGGCGATGCGGCGGTGTGGAAGAGTCCCTGCGCTTTGTAGTAGGCCTCAACCAGGGCGATCTGCTCTTCGCTGCGACCGGTGAGGCGCAGGTAGCGGAGGGTCTCTTCATCGACGGGGAAGATGCCGCAGGTGGCGCCATACTCGGGAGCCATGTTACTGATCGTCGCGCGGTCGGCGAGGGGAAGCTCCGCGATTCCGGGTCCGTAGAACTCGACGAATTTGCCGACGACGCCGAGCTTGCGCAGGGCCTCGGTAACGGTGAGGACGAGGTCGGTCGCGGTGGCTCCTTCGCGCAGCTTGCCGGTGAGTTTGTAGCCGACTACCTGCGGAATAAGCATGGATACTGGCTGGCCGAGCATCGCCGCCTCGGCCTCGATGCCGCCGACGCCCCAGCCGAGCACGCCGAGGCCGTTGATCATGGTGGTGTGTGAATCGGTACCGACCAGCGTGTCGGGGTAGGCCACTTGTTCACCCGCAATCTCAGCGGTGAAGACGACGCGAGCCAGGTATTCGAGATTTACCTGGTGGCAGATGCCCATGCCTGGCGGGACGGCAGAGAAGTTTCGAAAGGCGGTCTGGCCCCATTTCAGGAATGCGTAGCGTTCGCGATTGCGCTGGAACTCGAGCAGTGAGTTGGCGTCGTAGGCGGTCGGCGATCCGAACTCGTCTACCTGCACCGAGTGGTCGATTACCAATTCGGCGGGCTGCAGCGGATTGATCTTCTCCGGATCGCCGCCCAGCTTCTTCATGGCGTCGCGCATGGCGGCCAGATCGACGATCGCGGGCACGCCGGTGAAGTCCTGCATGAGGACGCGCGCCGGCATGTAGGCGATCTCGCGGCTCGGCTCGGCGGAGGCGTTCCAGTTGGCGAGGAATTCGATATCGCCGGCGGTGACGTTCACGCCATCTTCGCGGCGCAACAGGTTTTCGAGCAGAATCTTGAGGCTGAAGGGCAGGCGGGAAAGATCGAATCCCTTCGCTTCGAGCGAGGGCAAACGGTAGTAGGTGTAATCGCGCGTACCGGAGGTCAACGTGGTCCGGCTTGAGAAGCTGTTCATGACAAAATGCCTTTCTGGCTTAGTGTTGCGATCTTGAGTCGGGCGCGTCTGCTGTTCACTGCCTCTTCCGGATAAGCTTCACGGACGCTGGCAGGCGACGCGGCAGGCAGGTACTCTGCTCAGGCAGGATGGCATCGACCGCGGTCGGCACGTCCATAGCGGAAGCGTTTGGGGCGGCGAATGGGGATGTTGCCAGAGGCGTTGGCGGCTAGAGGAAATACGGCCCGGATTGGGTTTGACGGCTTCATAAGGAGGTACATTTCGACGGTACAATTTTAAGGCATTTAGCAAATGTCTGCGGTATCGATCGAAGAAGTTGCCCCGGCATATGACCGCATGAAGGCCGATCCGAGCCGGTCCATTCCTGCTGAGAAGGTCTTTGCGACGATTCGCGGGCACCATGAGAAAAGGCTTCGTGAGAAGCAATCAAATATAGGGTCTTATCTGGACTGACGCGAAGTTTCCGAAAAGCCGACTTTTCAGGCGGGTTGACGCAATGGCGTTTGTCGCTAGGAATCGCGGATCAGGGTTGCATTTGCATTGGAACTAATTGGCGCTGCCTCGCTCGTACTCTGGCGGATCGGGAATTCTAAATACCCACGCCATACTCTTCTGCCACTTCATCTTGAACTCCTTGGCGTTGAGCCGCCCTAAAATCTTCCCCGAGGGTACCTCTAGTTCGTAGCCCATCACCTCACCCATGATCCCGCCATAAAGTGAAGTGGATGGCACTTCGGACATAACAACAATGCCGGAGGAATCTTCCAGCCAGTCGATTCCACTCATGTTGTAGTATTCCCTGTCGGTCTGCATAGCCTTGCACACCTCCGGGTCGTGATACAGGGCTTTGCAAGGTGGAAATGATCTCACCATGTCGTGCATGGCCTCTTGTGTCAAGTCAAGACCCACGTCTAAGTCGAGGCCCGCATCAATATTCGCGGAATCCAACAGATAGACACGGACAACGAAACCAGCTATTGCTGAGCCGCAACCTCCGCTAATGAAGAACGCTTTCGAATTGGGCGACCATAGCAATTCATCCGTGCCATTATCGGTGCTATTGGAGCACGCCGTTCCGATGTCCCGTACGCCTCTTCCTTGAGTTGCGAGTTGGAGATACGCAACCATGATGTCATTGACTTTTTGGTAGTCAACCTCGACGCTACTCTGGTTATCTGGAGACGGAATCCGTAGTGATTTGCATTTGTGGAATTCCGATCTCTCCTTACACGTCACTTCAAATGCTGTAGCCTTTTTGGCCCACGTTGGACGTTCCCCATGCGCCGCTGGAGCCAGACCGGAAAGCCCAACGGCCAATAAGAGCACGATTCTAATGATGTTGTTCTTCACGGCAGCAATCTACTCTGAAGCGCGGGCAATTTCCAGTTAGTTGGCGAGAGCAGGACTTAGGGTGAACCTAAGTGATGAACTTCTCTGAAAACGGGGTTTTGGGAAACTTCGGGTTGAAGGTCGCTTTGTGTCACAAATGGTGGCCAACGAGCCGGAGGCTCAGAATGATCTGCTCGATCTTTACGAATGTATCGCCGAACGAGGCGACCCGCGAACTACTGGATGTTGTACATGAAGCGGAAGCGAAGCTGCAGGTTTGGCCCATGGAACTCCTTGGGCAGCGGCGGATAATCGGCGCTCTCGATTGCTCCCCAGGCAGCGCGGTCAAGAGCTACGTCGCCTGAGCGGCCGGTAAGCATCATGGCGTGCGGCTGCAGGCGGCCGTTGGGCAGGATGGTGAATACGATCTCGCATTCGCCGCGCTTGGAGATGGGCGGGTTCACTTCTTCGGGAATAATCGGGTCCCAGGTGCGGTGCGTCTCGCGAATTAGCTTCTGCAGGTAGGGTCCGAAATCGATGCCCTGCGTGTCGCTCAGAATTTCTGCGCCGCCAGCGGCTCCGGGGTGCTGGCCGCCGCCACGCATCTCTCCGCTGCCCCCGTGGGCTGAGTCGCGCATCGCGTTTCTTAACTGATCAGCTGCGCTCGGCTGATTGAGCGAAAAATTGGGCCGTGCCGGGACGGGCGCGGGACGGGGTGTGTCCAGAGGAATCTGCGGCGCGGGCGTCGGAGCGGCCGTGGTCGGCGGGAGCGGGGCAGGCTGCTGCGGCTGAGGCAGTTGCACTGCTGGCGGAGGCGGTGTTTGTGCCTGTTCGGGTGCGGGCGCGGGTGGCGTCGGCTTGGGACGCGCCTTCTCCAAAGCCTTGAGCGCGTCGAGAGTCTTCTTGTCGACGGCGGTCTCATTCGGCTTGAGCGGCAGCAGCTTTGGCTTTGCTTTCTGGATCTGCTTCAGCGCATCGGGCAACTCGTCCAGATAGGTCAGGTCTTTCCGCTTCTTGATAGCTTCAAAGGGATCAATGACTTGCGGCGAGTGGAAGATGTATCGCGGTATCCAGCTGAGGCTCGAAAAAATGAGGAAATGCAGCAGGATCGAGATCCAGATGCCCTCGCGAATTCGCTGCCAGCGGCGCTCGTCTTCGTATTCGGAGATTTTCTCCAGCAGCTCGTGGGTGTCGTAATCGACGTAGCGTGAACCGGAGCGTCCTGCGGATCGAGCGAAGGCCGGTTCTGAAGATTCAGAAGGCTCTTGAGGCTGGGCGGCTGCGGAGGTTTGCGCGGAGAGACTGTCCTGCTGAGCAGCTGGCTCGGCAACTGCTACGGAGCCGTCACTTCGAGGCGTCTTTTCAGACTGCTCGGTGCTCGACGGATTGGTGGGTGTTTCGCTGGCTGGCATCAGGCAATCAATGGCGGCTACGGACGCACGCCCTCCGGAGAGTTCCCCCGGACACTTTTCTTTCTTTATTCTCTCATTCTCTTGGATAGACGGCCAACCCGGAAGCGCCGCCATCTCCCGGCCCTTCGGCTTAAAATGAAAGCTGCCATGTTTTTAGACGGACCCGCCTCTATTTGGACGCATCCAAGCCACTGATGTA